>SDBT01020382.1_pt1 | contig 10373 bp, 10 predicted proteins | sample 2277101 | NCBI WGS metagenome assembly SDBT01 (sample SAMN10404973, study PRJNA504765) | marine sediment metagenome | isolation source: marine sediment core GS10_PC15, 103 cmbsf | place: Arctic Ocean: Southern Knipovich Ridge | collected 2010
ATCCCGGCCGCCACACCGTTAAAGCACCGTTCTCTCGCGGCCAAGCCGACGTCGCCCGAAGGTATGGTTACGCTGTAGGTGAAGTCATCGGCGTGGAGAATTGCCAACCCTCCGGTTGGTCTACGGACCACCTCCAACCCTTCCTCGCGACAGGTTTCCTGATCAATCTCCCGCCCGATCTCCTGGAACCTACCGATGCTTACCGCGGGCGGTTCGAACCTGTACACCCTGAGCGCCGGGAGTGCGCCGGCGGCGACGCCGGCCGCAAGCGCCTCGGCCCGGGCCATGTTAATGCATCCCCGTAGACTGCGGTCCACGATGAAACGCCACCTTTTTCCGTCCATGACTCCCGATCCCGCCCCCGGTTTCACAACCGAACCGTGCTCAGGCCCTCGAGAACACGCGACCTTATCTGCCGTGGTGTGGGGTTGCCGGAGAGCCTCTCGCCACTATCGAGTTTGCCGGCAAGCATTGCCTTCATCTCCACTGAACATTCCGGGCAATCCAGCCTGTCGCTGGAGGCCAGCGTTTGCATTCGGGCTCCACAGGACGGACAGGACCATAGTTGCTTTAACCCGGATTTCTTTCCTCGTTTGGCCATCGGCACGCCATCGATCTCCACGATGTCCATGGAGTAATTCACAACCGGCGAGTTACTGATGTGGGTGCCCACCCCGTAGGCGTCGGCGCACCTGTTATAGTCGAGGATCTTGTACTCGTCGATTCCACCGGAGATGAACAGCTTCACGTCCTCAAAGCCGCGTATGTCCAGTTCCCAACGCACCTCCTCCATGATCCGCAGGAAGTCACCACGCCTGGAACCCGGCGTGTCCAGCCTTACCGCGAACAGTTTCTCCCCCAACACCTCGGCGGCGAAAAGCGCACCGAACTTCTCGTCCTGAAAAGTGTCAACCAGGGCCACCCTCTTTATGTCGGGACCCATGGCCTCGTCAAACGCCTCGAACGCGACCCTCTCGTCACGAGCGCAGAGTATCAACGTATGTGACATTGTTCCGGAAGGCTCCTCCCCTATGCGAACGGCGCTCTCCACCACCGCGACTCCGTCGCATCCGCCTACGAAAGCGTTACGCTCGATCATCGGTGCCAGCGCGGGATGCATTCTTCTGGCTCCGAAGCTGATGACCGTCCGCTCTCCAGCGGCGTGCTTGCAGCGCGCGGCGCTGGTGGCTATCCCCGACGCTTGACAGATCAGCCCCAGTATGGCCGTTTCGTAGACGCCTAAATCGAGGTACTTACCGGATACCTGGAGGACCGGTTCGCCCGCATGTAAGATCTCACCTTCTTCCAGCGCCCTCAGCGACACGGGAAGTCCTTGAGCAAGCTCGAGCACCTCCTCGAGGCCGGCGAATACGGCCCACTCCCAGTCACCGGGCAGGTCGGTCGCCCGCACCTCCATCGAAACCAGCGGGTTTATCCCCCGGCCTTCCAGCGACCTGGCCACACGCTCGAAGTAGACATCGGTGATCCTGCCCTGCTTGATGCTGTCACCTGACGCGATCTGAAAACCCACCAGTTACCTCCTCATGCGAATACTTACAGAATATCTCCTCCAAGCACCTGCTCTATGTGCTTGAGCGCGAACAGGTGATCATCCTCGTTCAGCCCTGCGACTCCGTCAGCGGGGACGGATACTCGATAGCCCCGCATGGACGCGTCCATAGCCGTTGCCAGCACGCATATATTGGTAACGGTCCCTGTTATTACCAGGTGGTCCACACCAAGCCTCTCGATCAATCCCTCGAGGTCGGTCTTGAAAAAGCCCGAAAATCTTGTCTTCTCGACGACGTAATCGCCCGGCCGCGGGTTCAGTTCCTCTATTACTTCCGCCCCTGTCGTCCCCTTTTCCGCGTGACGCGGCCACCTGTCGAACTCCTCATCATCGGTGTCATGTGAGTCGTTGACGTATATCACCGGAACGCCCTCCTGACGTGCCTCTTCAGCGAGTTGAGCAATGCGCTCCACGATACCCTCGGCTTCTGAAACGGTAAGCGACCCGTCCTTTTTCACAAAGTCGTTTAGCATATCCACGATCAACAGCGCGCTCCCACCAGTGAATACCGACATCGGCCTCTCCGCCTTGATGTTTCAGGTTTAACTGCCCCTTATCACCTTTTCCACCCGTCCCCTGGCTGCGTGGCTACCGGCGCTCGTTACCGACGCTTCAATAAGTGAGTGAAGCGGCGCATCTTCGGCCGCCAGCAACACGACCTGGTTTCCCCGCGTTCTTCCCACCACGTATTCACCACTCCTGGCCTCGCGTTCCACCAACAGTTCCACCGTGCGCCCCACCAGGTTACTCAGCGAACTCCCCGTTAGACGGCCCTGCAGATGGCTCAGGGACTTAAAACGCTCCTTTATTACCGACTGTGGCACCTCATTTTCCATAGCCGCGGCGGCGGTCCCCTCACGGCGAGAGTATATGAACATGAAGGCGGCATCAAATCCCACCACCCGAACAAGGTCCATGGTGCTCTCGAAATCATCGTCGGTCTCGCCGGGAAAACCTACCATTATGTCAGTCGAAACAACCACCCCGGGCATTAACTCCCGTGCGCGTTCAACTCGCTGAAGGTAGTAATCCCGGTCGTAACCCCTCCCCATCGCCTCGAGAATGCTGTTCGAGCCCGATTGGACAGGGAGGTGAAGGTACTCGCACACCTCCGCGGTCTCGGACATTACCCTCAAGATCGAGTCGGACAGGTCGCCGGGATGCGAGGTCTCGAACTTTACCCGCCGGATCCCGGGCACGCTTGCCACCGCCTCCAGTAATCCGGCGAAGGAGGCCCCGTCCAGCTCTCTGCCGTAGGAGTTGACGTTCTGGCCCAGCAAAGTGATCTCCAGGACGCCGTCTTCAGCCAGGCGACGGATCTCCCCTGTAATATCATCAAACGGCCTGCTCCTCTCTCTTCCCCTGACCATGGGAACGACACAGTAGGAGCAGAAGCGGTCACAACCATGGCTCACCGGGACCCAGGCGGCGGACGGGCTTGATCGCTTTGACGGCAGTCGATCTATGCAGGCGTCATCGATATTCCCAAGGTCGCAGAGCCTTCTATCACACCGATCCAGCAAATCGGCCAGCCTGTCCACGGAATCCATCCCGAACACGAGGTTGACCCCCGGGCAACGACTCATTATCTCGACCCCGTATCGCTCGGCCATACAGCCGCAAACGGCGATCACCGCCGCCTTATTCAGGGACGCTGTTGCTCGTATCTGGCTCCACGCCTTGTCCTCAGCGCTATGCCGGACCATGCAGGTGTTGAAGATTACGACATCGGCCTGCGCGATGTCCTCCGCGCGGATGCACCCGGAATCTTCAAGTACTCCCTCCAGGTGCTCGGAATCGTGCATGTTCATCTGGCAGCCGAAAGTGCGAACAAAGTACCTCATTCCATGAATACGTTTGCATTCAAACGCCGCTGCATCCACTCCGGCCGCGCGCCTTGCCGGAGCGGCGCTTCGACGCTCTCGGTGCTTAACCGTATCCATTGAATGAAGTACTGAGTAGGAGGTGGGCCGCCCACCTGAATCATGGCCGTTCATTACCGTTTATCGGAGAGGTCCCTGGACAACCGCCTTTTCGCGGCAAAACCCGCCGCAGCGACCCCTGCGGTTATCAACCCTATACGCGAGAGCGGGGACTTGATCGCCTTCTCGACAGCCGCCGATGCGTCTCCCGCTTTCTCCATCAGTACCTGGGTTTCCCCGGTGATCTCCTCGATGCTATCCAGTTCCCGGTTCACGCTGTCCAGGGTCGACTGTGCCTTCTTCAGCAGCGTAATCGCCTGCGGGCGGCTATCCGCCACGATCTCACCGACCTCACCAATGGTTCTGCGAAACCTCAGCATGATCGGGATCATGAGCAGTACCAGTATAACGACCGCGATCGATCCTACTATTTGCAGTATCATAAGTGCCATCTACCCGTTCCCCCTCGCAAACCTCTATCCGCCGTAATCGTTTGAGCCCTTCACCGCGCTCTTCCGGATAATCAGTACATTTTAGAACATCGCTATTGGTTACCACAAACAGGGACGTTCTATCGCCAACCCACAAACGGATATCCTTCTACTTTCCATCCGTCCGCTTCCCTCACCAGGCGAACAGTTTCTCTTCGAGGGGCACCGCGCTCCAAGTACACGACTACCTCCACCTCAACGGTGGATGGGTCCGTAAACACGATGCCGCGCTTGCTGACGTAGAAATCCACCGGTTTTTTCTCGCCCCAGGCGGCTATCCAGCCCTCGGCGTATTTCTCTCCTGTGACTCCCATTAACCTCAGGCCCTCTATACGCTTGCTCGAAAATAGTGACCAGAGCACCTCCGGGTTGAAATCCTTGATGTCCGCTTCCATAAAACTATTGACTATCCCGTATACCACCTCTTCTTCAGCACTCTGCCACTCTGGCGGCCCGAACGCATTCGCCAGGGATTCACCCGCCTTGAAGAATTCAACCGATATCTGGTCCCCGATAAACTTCGCGTTGAACAGGAAGTCGCTAACCTTTGAAAGCGCGCGCGCCGCACGGCTTTCCAGCAGTGCCCGGTCCTCTCCAATGCTCTTCTCATCACCAACCGTAGCAAGTTCTTCAACCATCTCCAGGTAGCTGTCCAGTGAGGTCAAGCACTCCGTCTCCGCTCCAGCGAGTTTCCCCTCGCCCGACGGAGGCGGGGCTTTCTTACGCGCGTCCAGAATCCTCTGGAGTTCTTCCCTCATCAGCCCCGCGTCGCTCGCAACGTTCCCGAGATCTTCTGGTGAATTCACTTTGGCGAGGGCCGCCTCTACGCTCTCCGACCGCTCGACGGTCTTGCCCCAGTCACCTGCTATTGCCTTGTGGTACTCGTTCACGCTAGCTGCGTTCGACCGCGCCCTGTGTAGGTAATACTCGGCAATCCCCGATGCCGCAAGTAATACCAGTAGCGCGACAATGATTGGAAGCACCGTTCTCCGCATACGGCCTGACCCTGACATTATTGATCTTCGCCATCTTCCCGGTTGACATAGATCGATATGATAATCTTGCCCCTCCCCCTCCGAACCTGGGGGGTTCCAGAGGATTTCAGATAATACTTGCCCAACACCCGCTCGGCGGCCCTACCGGCTTCACTCCCGATCTCGGCCAGGTCATCAGGCCTGATTCTCCGCAAGGGATTTCGCTTCCGTGATTCCCGGTGGCGCGCCGATTGAGTTTCAGGCTTTTCTACAACCGTAACGATTTGCCGGGTTTTCTTCGCCATGTCGTACACGGTCCCAAGCGGCGCTATCTTCCCACCCAGTACCCGATAAGCGTTCCTCTCCGATATCGGAAGACCCAACGACTGTGCCATTTCCATCAATCGCCTGGCGTCGTTCATGTCCGAAAGCCCTTGCCAGAGCGCGCCCTCATCCTCCTCTCCGTCCCCGGTAAACGTTCTCGCTGTGGCTATCACTTCAGCAAATGACCCCAGATAGAAACTCATCTTCGGGTAATCAACCGACATCTCCAGGAGAGCCCTGGGAACGTTGTGGGGGCCACCCCCCACCTCCTCCCTGCCATCCACTTCATCGAGACCTGGGATAGTGGCCTGGTCCGAACGCTCAGGCACCGACATCGTGTCAACCGAAAGCACAATAGCGGTTCCCTGGCCTGGTTCAGACGAATACACCCGGGCATCGTCAGCGCGTGACTCGATTGAGAATAGCGCCATGCCCCGCCCATGCACGCCATACCGGTCCACGTGGAACTCATCGCCCTTGGAGGTGACGCGGGGCTCAAAGATGATCCCGTGCATCTCTTCCGGTATGCCACACCCATCGTCCACAACGGTTATCCTGCGGTAACGACCCTGTTCCTTCTGGAACCCGACCAGCACTATACTCGCCCCGGCGTCACGGGAGTTCCTGACAAGTTCAATCACTATGTCTTCTACGGAGCGTATATCATGCTGTGCCTGGCGCCTCTCCGCCTCCGCAACCTTTAGGCGGACATAGCCGTGCGGTAGTTTCTCCTCGATTCGCTGGAGCGCCTGGTCAGTGAGGCTGGACACGAAATCAACCAGCTCGTTTTCCCCGGGAGGACTTTTCTCATGACCTGTCATCGTCTACTCGAGTTCATCCGGCTTGACTCATAGCCGGCAGGTATTGACCGGGAAGTAACCATCTTTACTTGGCATACTCGACAACCCGGGTCTCTCTGATGACCGTTATCTTTATCTGTCCGGGATAGTCCAGTTGACCCTCGATCTCTTTGGCGATGTCTCGCGCCAGTGAAGCGCTCATAACGTCATCGACCGAATCCGCCTGTACCACTACCCGTATCTCGCGTCCGGCCTGCATCGCGTAAGACCTGTCCACACCATCAAACGAATCGGCAAGGGCCTCAAGCTTCTCCAGCCTCTTAATATAATTATCGAGTGTCTCTCGCCTTGCCCCCGGCCTTGCCGCTGATATGGCGTCGCCCGCCTGTATCAGCACGTCCTCGATGGTCTTTACGTCCACCTCGCCGTGATGAGCCTCTATAGCCTGGCATATGATCTTGCTCTCTCCCAGCCTTTTTGCCAGATCCGCGCCGATGAGAGCGTGTGATCCTTCCACCTCGTGGTTTATGGCTTTCCCGATATCGTGCAGCAAGCCGGCACGCTTTGATACGCGCGGTTCCAGCCCAAGCTCCGAGGCCATTATCCCGGCGAGTCTGGAGACCTCCAGGGAGTGCATGAGGACGTTCTGTCCGTAGGAGGTCCTGAACTTCAACCTGCCCAGCGCCCGCACCAGCTCCTTGTTGAGGTTATGTAGTCCAACCTCGAAGACCGCTTCTTCACCGGCCTCCCTGATCTCGTTCTCCACCTCCGCCTTGGCCTTCTCGTACATCTCCTCTATCCGTGCCGGCTGTATTCTGCCATCATTTATCAGCTTTTCCAGTAATATCCTGGCGATCTCACGACGGACGGGATCAAAGCTCGACAGTATGACCGCTTCAGGGGTGTCGTCAATTATCAGGTTTATACCGGTCAGGTTCTCGAAGGTGCGTATGTTTCGCCCTTCCCGCCCGATTATCCTGCCTTTCATCTCATCATTGGGAAGCATTACGACGGATACCGTTGTTTCCGCCACATGTTCCGACGCGCACCTCTGAATCGCCAGCGAGATTATCTTTCTCGCCCTTTTGTCGGCCTCCTCGCGAGCTCTGGCTTCCTCTTCCCTTATGAACAGGGCACTTTCACTCTTGACATCGTTTCTCACGGTTTCCAGCAGGTGGTCTTTCGCTTCCTGCGTGGACATCATCGCCACTTTTTCCACCAGGCGCTTCTGCTCAGAGGCTGCCCTGGCCAACTTTGACTCCTGCGACTTGAGGTGCTCCTCCCTGGAAACGGTTTTTTTCATCCTGTTCCTGGCGTCCGCTTCTTCCCCTTCGACGTTCTCCTCACGCTTGCTTAACCTTCGCTCCAACTTCTGCAGGTCACTTCGCCTGCTCTTTATTTCGCGTTCCGCATCAGCTCTCATCGCGTGAATGCTGTCTTTAGCCTCAAGTTGAGATTCACGTTTCAGATTCTCCGACTCTCTCTTGGCGTCTGAAACCAATCGAGTGGCCATCGTTTCAGCGTTTGCCGCCCGTGACTTTCCGATGTACCTGCGAATGAAGAATCCGGTGACGAGCCCCACTGCCAACGCAATGATTCCGGTAATAGCGTAGATCATTTAAGTAACCCCCTTATTATTAAAACACGCCGAGCAACGCTCGGCGCAAGAATACCAATGCACTTCTCAACTACCATGAGCTATTCAAACGCTCAGGTACAAACTGTCCTTAACCGTCCACTAACGCTGACATAGCCTCATTAGGCAATTACTTGGTATCCTGACGCAACTCAATGCTGTTCTAATTGTATTCTCGCCCCGTTTAAGTGTCAATGATGACCGAGCGACTGACCTCGTCGGCCACCTCCGGTGAATAGCCTTGCCTTATCAGGTAATGCTTGATCTTTATCTTTCTTTTGACCGGCTCTTCGTTCACCATGCGCGAAACCCGCACTGCCGCTATCGTTCGCGCCCTTTCCGCCTCCCGGTCCAACGGGTAACCGGACATTGCTTCCTCTATCAGTTCAATATCCAGTTTTTTCTTCTTGAGCCCACTACGAACGCGGCGGCAACCGTAACCTTTACGCAGCATCTCCTCCATGAACAACTTTGTGAACAGCAGGTCATCAATGATCCCTTTCAACTGGAGATAAGCTATTACCTCATCGATCACATCGCCGGGGTACCCCCACCTGCTTAGCCTGTCCCGGGTTTCTCCCGCCGACCGCGGCCTGTAATCGATAAACCTCAATGCCCTTTGAAGCGCCTTGTCATCGATGTCTAGGTACCTCGTTCCATAAATGTGGTTACGTATCGAACCCGTCCAAGCCCCGCTCCGGCAATGCGCCCAACTGAGACATACTCCTTTAGTACTTCGAGGAATCGGAACCCAGCCGGAGTGGGCGGGAGCGTCGTTCGAATGCCAGCGTATTTATGGAGCGATATACCAGGTCCCCGTGCTACTTCTTCGCGGCACCGCCCTTTTCTTTCCCGCTTTTCTTATCGACTTCAGGTTTCTTCTCTTCGGCCTTGCCACTCTCGCCTGATCCCGCCTTAACACTCTCCCGGACAAGCCCGGACTTCTCCCTGATAATCTCCTCCACTCGCCCGGATATCTCGGGATGCTCGGCAAGGAAAGCCTTTGAGTTCTCACGCCCCTGGCCCAGTTGGTCTTCGTCGTATATGTACCACGAGCCGCTTTTCTTGATAACTCCCATTCCGACACCAAGGTCAAGGATGTCCCCCTCGATGGATATCCCCTCACCGTACATTATGTCGAATTCGGCGCTACGAAACGGTGGAGCGACCTTGTTCTTCACCACCCGCGCCCTGACGCGGTTTCCGATCATCTCGGTGCCTTTCTTTAGCGTTTCGATCTTGCGCAGGTCTATTCTCACCGTCGCGTAGAATTTCAGCGCCCTTCCGCCGGGGGTCACCTCTGGATTGCCGAACATGACCCCTATTTTCTCCCTCAACTGGTTGATGAATATAGTGACGGTCCGAGACCTGCTTATCGATTTCGATAGTTTACGAAGCGCCTGTGACATCAGGCGCGCCTGGAGACCAACGTGTGTATCCCCAATGTCCCCCTCGATCTCCGCCCTGGGTACCAACGCAGCGACAGAGTCTATCACCACGACGTCAACCGACGCGCTCTGTATCAGGAGTTCAGCTATCTCGAGGGCCTGCTCCCCGGTGTCGGGCTGGCTTATCAACAACTCGTCTATGTCAACCCCTAACCTTTTCGAGTACTTGGGGTCCAACGCGTTCTCAACGTCTATGAACGCTCCCACGCCGCCTTTCTTCTGAGCTTCCGCCAGGATATGCAGCGCAACCGTCGTCTTGCCGCTTGACTCCGGGCCAAAGACCTCTATTACCCTTCCCCTGGGCACACCTCCAACTCCGAGTGCGATGTCAAGCGCCAGCGACCCGGTGGGAATGGCTTCGACCGACATGCGGTCCGCCTCCGCGCCAAGCTTCATGATCGATCCACGGCCGAACTGGCGCTCTATCTGCATAAGTGCCATTTCAAGCGACTTGTCCTTATCCAAACCTCTCACCCTCTCGTCATTCTCCGGATGCCCTACTCTTCCGGTGATTGCGTACTCTTGTTCTATCCATATGACAATAGTGACACGCGAAACCACCCAGCGCCATCTCTCACCCGACGCGCTCCGGTCGCCTCTCCGTGCCGGCTGATATCACCGCTATCCACCGACCTTCTCTACTACGGAATATACGGCCCCGCTTCTCGTCAGTTCACTCTTGAACAGCAGCACATGGTCAACATCCATCGTTATCGTGTCGTGGTATCTCTCAACCATTTCCACCGGTATCAGTACCGGCTTATTCCGCGCTCTGCCAACCGTAACATGCGGACTGTACCGGCGCTTTTCCCTGGCGATCCCGTACCTCACCGCCGCCCTGTCAAGGACCCGGTGGACCTCCCGTGCTCTTCCGTCTATATCGCCGGCCCCCACCCATATTACCCTGGCCGATCTATTTGACGGAAAAGCCCCAATACCACCTATCTCAAGCCTGAAAGGCAGGAACGGCGCGGCCTTTAGCATCATGGAGCATATCCCGTCCAGGCAGGATTGCTCGCACGGCCCAAGGAACTTCAAAGTAACGTGCCAGTTTCCTTCCGCTACCCACCGAACCCCGGTCAACTCCCCCGAAACCCCGTCCGCTGTACTGGCAACGTGTTCACGCGCTGAATCGCTTAGTGGTATCCCGGTAAATAACCTTACCAGCGGTTCACGTTTGTCGTTCATCACGGTACCACTCTAACACC
>SDBT01020383.1_pt1 | contig 10373 bp, 15 predicted proteins | sample 2277101 | NCBI WGS metagenome assembly SDBT01 (sample SAMN10404973, study PRJNA504765) | marine sediment metagenome | isolation source: marine sediment core GS10_PC15, 103 cmbsf | place: Arctic Ocean: Southern Knipovich Ridge | collected 2010
TAATAAAAAAATAAAGATTGATGGAAATACATCAATCGAGTTAGATATATCATATCCTTTAGACGAATTTATAAATTCAAGAGATATCGTAAAATATATATTTTCTTATCTTGAAAAATATCACATTATACTAAGATTGGTTTCAAAAACATGGTTAAATAGTTTTAAAAAGATTGAAACACCTCTTGTGATTATAGATCAATTGGTAACGGAAATCATAAAATCTGGAGAATTGGATTTATTAATTTGGTTACAAAACACCCATTATCCTATAAAAAGATTTATATGTGATAGGGCCTCTATGTACGGTCAACTAAAAATATTAAAATGGGCAAGAAAAAATAATTTTCCTTGGGATGATAATACTTGTTCTGCTGCCGCTTTCAATGGACATTTAACGATTTTAAAATGGGCTAAAAATAATGGCTGTCCTTTGGGTGAAAATGTTTGTATTTCTGCTACTCGAGGTGGACATTTAACGATTTTAAAATGGGCTAGAAAGAATGGTTGTAATTTGGATGAAAATACATGTTCTGTTGCTGCTCAAGGTGGAGCTTTAGATTGTCTAAAATGGGCTAAAGAGAATGGTTGTGATTGGGATGAAGAGACGTGTGCTTCTGCTGCTTACGGTGGAGATTTAACGATTTTAAAATGGGTTAGAGAGAATGGTTGTGATTGGAATGAACGTACTTGTTCCTCTGCTGCTTTCAGAGGACATTTAACTATTTTAAAATGGGCTAGAGAGAATGGTTGTGATTGGGATATAGATACATGTTCCTCCGCTGCTCTCGGTGGACATTTAACGATTTTAAAATGGGCAAGAGAGAATGGATGTCCTTGGAGTGAACATACTTGTAATAGTGCTGCTTTTAATGGACATTTAACGATTTTAAAATGGGCTAGAGAGAATGGCTGTCCTTGGAATGAATTTACTTGTTCTAGGGCAGCTATCAATGGACATTTAGATTGTCTAAAATATGCTAGAGGGAATGGTTGTCCTTGGGATAAATATACTTGTTCTGAAGCTGCTTCAAATGGACATTTAAATTTATTAAAATGGGCAGCAGACAATGGTTGCCCTTGGGATGAAGAAACTTATATTAATGCTGTTGATAAGGGACATTTAGATTGCTTAAAATGGGTTAGAGAGAATGGATGTCAAAAATGTAATGTCAGGAATAAATCTTATCATTTATTCCGATTCTTCTGTTAATAAATTTGTTTAAATATTGCTCATAATGTACATTTAAATTGTTTAAAATTGGTCCGGGAACTATTGTTCACTGGTCAAAAATTCCACCCACAGAGGCCCCCCTCCGAAATTTGACTTTTTTCACCAACACAGTGAAAAGTTTTTGACATCTGTCATATATTTTTACATAAATTTCATTTAGTGAAATGGAATTTCCACGAAAAAAAACAAAGGAAGAAAAGTTTGAAATTGCAATTTCAAAAGTACCTGAAGTGGATGTAGATAAAATTTTCAAAATGCAATTGGAAGTACGAGAGCTCAATTATCCAAACCATCAAGAATTATTATTAAAAATAATTCGATCTAATTTAAAACAACTCATAGTTGATTATATATGGGAGAATAAAGTTTGCTCAAATTGTGGTATTAATAATAGAAAATTAAAAGGTTGTGCGTTATGTTATCTCAGTTTTTATTGTGGTAAAAAATGTCAAAAATCTCATTGGGGTGAACATAAATTACGCTGTAAAAATCCTTTAACCACAAAAATTGTGGATACAGGACCACAAAGGATTTTTGGTGGCTGTAACTGTAAAAAATGTATAAATAGAAAATAAGTTTTATAAATTTTTTCGAAATGTTAAAACCACGAAAAAAAACAAAGGATGAAAAGTTTGAAATTGCAATTTCAAAAGTGCCTAAAGTTTTGGAATCGGGTTCGGAATTATTTACAAACGAACGATTGGAATTGAAAAAAATTGTAGTTAATCAAATATGGGCGAATAAAATTTGTTCAAATTGTTGGAATAAAAATATCGGAAAATTAAAAGGATGTGCATTATGTTTTCTCAATTTTTATTGTGATAAAAATTGTCAACAAAATCATTGGACTAAACATAAATTACGTTGTAAAAACCCTTTAAACACAACATTTTTAGATACAGGACCGCAAGGTATACGTCTTATATAAAAAAGGGACTTTGAACGAGAATCACTTGTGAATAAACTGTCTATTATTGAATAAAGTTTATCCCATATAAAATTAGGTTGATATCCATATCTATAATATATCCATAATAAATTTTACATAGAAATGAAATCGTCTACAGTTCTTACATCAATATGGATGAGTTCACCTTTTCTTGTTTTTCCATTACTTCATCTATATGCTAATATTGAAGGGCACAGTTTAGCACCTATATTACCTTTTTTTTTCAATGCGTTTTATCTGGGGTTCAGTGTTACGTGGATGGTATTTATTCAATATGTATTTGAATTGCCAATACAAGCTAAATATAAATGGGATTTTAAAAAACAACGACATATAAAATTTAGAAAAAGTATACGTTTAATCAAAAGAACAATTGATTTTATACAAATTTCATCATTTATTTTTACAATAATTTATATTTTATTGGGTAGTTATATTGTGTTACTTAACGATTTATGTTTTTTTATATTTTGGTGTTTAATTATTTTGGATTCATTTAAACTTCATTACAGTTTTGAAGAGATATTAGATAAAGATTCAAAAAATTTTATTCCAAAACATCAACAAGAAAATAAATAAAGTTGTTTTCCCAAATAATAAATTTGTTTCAATTAAATATTAATTAACTCTGAATATGATAGAACCAACTAATTCATATGATTGGATTGTATTTGCTTTTACAATTTTTGTAATTTCTATCATTGTCGTGTTCCAAATTTTCTTTGTAATAAATAGGAATAGACCTTCAATTAAGATAAAGGTATGTATTTTTTAAAATTTAAATCATCCCATTAGAATGTAAAACTTTTAGTATTATTTGGAATTGTCAGTATCATTCATTTGATTTCTGTGTTTATTAGTAATGATCATTTAGAAATTTTTAGAAGAATAAGATTTATTAATTGTCCACTTTGGAATATATGGTTTCAAAATGTGCTCGGTTTAGGTCTATGGATTACTATTTTAGTTTGTAGATTATTAATTTATGCTAGAGCGTTTGGATATATTAAAAAGGGATGGAGATTGATTATACTTTATTCTTTATTGATTATGATACCAATCATTTTAATTTCAATATTAATTACAGTATTTAGTGGTGATTCATATAATTCTGAAATGCAAACATGTCATACAACTCCTTTTTGGAAAGGAATGTTGTGGATATGGATTGTTTGTATTTCAATATTAGTTTATATTTTAATTAAACGTTATGGTCAAAAAATTCCAAATATTTATGCAAATGAATATAAAGAACTAATCGAAATATTATTTTTGGGTTTACTTTTATTTATTCTATATATTTTCGTTAATATTACCTTTGGATTTCACACTTCTTTTTGGAGAAGTATTGCTACATTTCTTATTGCTCTTTTACATTTAGTTACCAATTTGCGTATTTGTTTATCTGTTATTATTAATTATTCAAAAAATAGTGTTGAATATGATCAAATTGTAATGACAAGTTTTTGCTCATATGACCAAAAAACGTTATCTGATTATCCACGTTTATTAGATATCAAAAAAGATTTTAGAATTTGGCAAGCTTTTAAATTTTATACATCTACATTAACTATTGATGAAAAAATATTACCTGAAAATTATGAAGTTAAAACAGGTAAATTTTTAACAACGAAATTTTTAATAGAAGCAATTGATGCATTTGACGTATGGAATAACGGTTTTCAAAATGTAATTACAACAGAATCAAATTTATATAGAGCTGGTGATATTATAAAATTATATGTCTTAAACTCACAATTGAAAATGTCAGACAATCTAGAAAAAGAATATCCTGAACCATCTGAGAATGTTTATTCATCCAATAAGAATGAATTATCAACAGAAGTAATACAAATTAATCAATATAAATTTAACAATTTAGAAAATTATTATTTAAACTTATTAGAGAAGTTATATTTTGAATCATTTAAACAGAATTCATTACAAAAACTTTTAAACAGTGATCCACAATTAAAAGAATATAATCAAAAATATCAGAAACTTGAAGAAGAAAAATTGGTTCCTAAAAGTGGGATTTTTATCGGTTATAATTTTAGTGGTGAAGACTCACAAGAATTTTAATGGGATTAAGTATATGTGATGTATTTAATCCAATAAAAATTGTTGGATTTATTTGTAGTATATTCGTTTTAATAATTGTATTTACTGTTGGAGGTTATGTGGGAAAATATTGGATTGAAAATCCAGACTTAGAAGTTAATGTAAGATTGGGTCAATCAGATTTTTGGATTCCAGATGGAAATTTTTGGGGTTCCGGTCTTGTAACTATTATAATCATTATTTTTATTTTCTGTGCATGGGAAACATTGAAAATGATACTTGAAAAAATTCTAAATTTTGTATTTTGTACAATACCATGTTTCATTTGTTGTTGTTCCCCTACACCAAAGGGTGAAAAAATACAAGCACAAAATTATGAAAAATTTCCAAACACTTATGAAGAAGATGTATAATTTTTATTAAAATAAACAAAATTTGTTATAACATTCTATATTTTGACATGTATTACTTTTATATTGAACGCACTTTAATAAGATTGTTATATTTTTAAATATAATTCACTGTTTTTATTGTGAATAATCATTAAATGGTAGACTATGGTGAATTTGAAGAGTGGACTGTTTGTATAAACAAACCAAAAATGCGTTATGAGGAACGAAAAAAAATTCGAGAAACTTATCCTGATATGATCAGATCGGAAGATGCAATCAAAATTCAAAAGGAATTGAAGATAAAGAATTTCTATAAAGCAATAATGTCAGAAGGATCGAAAAAATTGCAACGCGATGGATGGATCTATGTAACAGTAATTCACAAGGGTGAAGGTTGGTCGACTTTATTTCAATATCGAACTATCACCATTCATAACAAATGGGAGGATAAAATTGTGTTTAGAAAAGGTGCTAATCATCCAGACTATGGAAACGAACTTTTATAATTATTAAATAAAACTAATTTAATTTTCTCTATTTCGACAATATATGGAAGTTTCGGAAAAAAGTCCACGTTTACAAAATACATTAACAAGTACAATATAATTTTCACCATTATTCATTTCATTATCAATTGCAATCATACCAATTGCAGAATCCCTTTAAAATTATTAGAAATGAAATCGATCTTACCTCATTGTTGGAGCATGATTACCACAAGGAGTTATAAAATGTTCTTCCAAAATCAATTTTAGAGTTGTATCTTTATCTTGAATACCAAGAAAAATATCCCATAAAACTCCAGACCAAATTTCTCCATCATCATGTTCTTGTCCAGTTAAATCATTTGGATATTTTTTTTGTCCATCAACTCTACGTAAACAAGTAATATTATTATTTGAATAACTTGTTGAATCCCAATCTCCAATACAAGCTGTAGCGTTATTTAAAATATAAGGTTCGGGTAAAAAATAAAGTATTGATAAAATATCTCCAAAACCTTCACTCATTGCTCTTCCATGTGTCCGTCTAGAATTGGTAACACATGGACGTTGATCATAAAATAATGCATGTCCATATTCATGAATTATAATTTCTCCATCTTCTGCATCATCGACGCCACCTATACCAAAAAACAATCCTTTATTGAATGGACTAAAAAATGAATTATCCGCATTATTCCAATTTGCATTTACTTTTTGAAATGAATTTATAGAATTTTCATCTTTATATCCTAAACTATTAAGATATCTTTGCATTGAATCAATATGATAATAGGCCATTACTTCATTAAATTCGGGATTTGATCTATCATAATAGAATGTTCCATTTTGTGATATAGCTTTATTTACATTAAGTCCACCACGTAAATTATCAGTATCAACGTGAAGACCTCTTAATTTATTTGAATCGTTTAAAAGATCTCTTAATATTACATGTTTATAAGCAGAAGATAATTCTATAAAATCAATATCATTCCTATCTCTTAAATTTCTATTACCAGTTTGTTGTATAGGATTTGGATCAAAAACAATTCCACTTCCATTTTTGTATAAATCAAGTATCATATCATCAGCATGAATAACATACATACCATTACTAGATCCACCTATTATAATTTCAAAATCACCTGGTGGTTTTTCACTCTCGATAATGAATTTCCAACAAAGTTCAAATTCATTATCGGAACGAGGATAGATTATAACTTCTGAAATTACTTCAGATTTTAAAGTTCTTAAACTTTGTATATTTAGGTAATTTAAAGAAAAATTGAGAGCTTCATATCGTTCAATGTCGAAAACCACATTTTCTAAATTCACATTTGAAAAATGTGTAATTTCAGCTGAAATTACTTTCTCATTATCTTTATCCTATTGAAAAGAAAGTTAGAGAGAGAAATTTTTCACACTTACCAAATGGATATGAGATTGAGCATTATAAACAGGATAACCATCGTAATGTTGTTGATAAGTTTCAACTATTGAAACTAAACCCTTTTTCACATGTACGAAATTAATATCAGATAAATCTTGTTTCATTCCCAAAATTTCATGATGTTCACTTAAAAATAATTGACCTTTAGTAGTGAAATCAGATTTGAAGCTATTAGATATAGTCCAATTACAATCTCTAACAATTTTACTAATTCCTCTTATTTCATTTTCATTACAAGACGGAATAAAACAATAAACATTCAATGAATAAAAAATTAAAATGATTAAACAAAATTTAGACATCCTTGACGTATGTCTGTGTAATTTATTTTTATTATTTTTTTATAAATAAAACTTATAGTTTACAAATTCTATTAAATTTTAAAAGATATGTCTGACAGAGAAGTAGATTTTTGGGGATCTTTTTTGGGATGCTTTTTTGCAGGACTTGTATTTGCCTATTTCTGTACATATTTGATTTTTTTTGGACCGCCACCTCATATCCACAATCAGAGGACTACAAGTGAATGTTGCACGATTGGTGATGAATGTTTCCATATTTCAACTTTAGAATGTTTGAAATTAAAAGATATTTTTTTAAAACAGACAGAAGAAAATGCAAACAAATTTATAAAACTTGAAAAAGGTATTGAAAATATAACTATTAAATTAAAAAACATGCCAAAATATGATACTGTTGTACTTAGTAATGTTTTTTCTGCACTCGCAATTGTTTTGTGTTTTTTTGCTATTGTTTTTGCTATGGGTGGTTATTGGGTGGAAATCATTAGTAGTGAAGTGAAAAGTTGTTATAAGGTTTTATGCGATGTTAAACTTCCTATGACGGAGAGAAAAATTATAAATGAATTTAAAAATTTATCAAATAACAATTCACTTGGTAAACAATATGAGGAACCAATTAATAAAAAAAAGAATAAAAAATACAAATCTCAAAGGAAAAAATGTTTTTAATTATTAATCAATCCAATAAATGGTAATAATTTTCTTATTAGTTTCTCCCGTTTTGATTGCATCTTGTGTTCCTTTCCCATTTCTAGATGGAAAACATAACATATGAGTACAATAATAAACAATATTATTATTTGATGCATGGATTGCTCTTGATCTATTCTTCTTAAATTTTCCCCATTGAGGTTTGAAAATTTTTATTGGAATATCATGTTCTTTTGCCCATGATTCTCCCAAGAAATCTGCACCTCTAGCACCTCCTGAAATAATACATGTCGGTAGTCCATAAATGATAATAAATTCTGTAATTTGATTATTAAAAATTTCAATATCTGTAAATTTTAAACTACCAATAATTGCTAACTCAATCATATTTTTTCAAGTCGGAAATATACACTCTTGACATATTTTTAAATTGAAATATAATTTTTATTTAATCCCAAATAATTTTTTTAGAAAATTGAAATATAATTTAGGGTGAGTTAGCTACACATCCTGCTTGTAAAATACACCCGGGTGGTGGTTGATTTAAAGCGCAGCCAGTTTTTAAGCTGGCACAAATACAGCCATGTAAACTACCTAAAGTTTGTCCACCAGGGGGACCAGGGGGGAAATCTTCAAAACATTGACATAATTGTTCATGTGTAATTGGTGTAACATAAGGACCTCGAGAAAATGTAGCATTGCATGCCCTCATAAAATGAGATACAATAGACATTTGATTGTTAAAACTTCTTTCATTTCTTGCATCATTTAAATTTGCAACTAAAGATTGCATTTCTCCATCACTACTACCACTACCTCTTCCAAATGCAATGCCACCAAATACCAATCCTAATATAGCAATTACTCCTAATAAGAGTAAACAAAAATTCAAAGAATAGGTTCCAAAGAAATATCCTCTTTCATGCGCCATTATTATTCGTTATTCTTTATTCAATCTTTGTTATTGTTATTTCAACTCATGATTTTTATATGTAAATTAAATGTTTTTATTTGATTTTTTATTTTGATGTTTTATATTGTTTTACATTTAAACAATTAGTTTGTATTGATTTATATAAATCATCAACAGTAATAAAATTTGAATCTAAATGTGTAAATAAAATTTTTGATTCAATTAAACCAGTTGTAAATAATCTAGCACAATTCCATTTTGTATTTGAACCTGGATTTTGACATAAAGATCCAAAACAAAAACACCATAAAGATAATTTATCAAAATGATTTCCTTGTTTCATTTGACAAAATTTATAAAATTTAGTATGTTGATATCGTGTTACAGGGATTGTTAACCAATCCCATTCACGTGAATAATAATTTTTATTCTTACAAAAATAAACAGGATTATCATAGTCTATACTACATGTTTCCTTAGTTCTTGGAAAATAAACCTCAACATGAAAATATTCACAACCATAAAAGTAATTTGCAATGTTATTAATTGTATATTTTTTAGCTTTTTCATCAAATACAAGAAATGCAAATGAAATTTCATATTTTTCTTCTTCTTTTAAATTATTTTCTTCTTCATGTTGAATAATTAATGGAGTTCGACTACTATAAATAATTTTATCATCCGAATTTTTACCAAAGAATAAAGTCATTATATGATATGATATAAAAGTTACTTATGATAATAATATCATAACTAAAATATTTCAAATATGGTTTACATTTTAATTTTGCAGTATATTATTCATTTTATTCTTTTGGGTATAATCGAAGGTGGTGGGATATCATGGGCGAGAATATTATGGACAATTTCAACATCTATTTTTTTACTTTATTTATTGGTTCGTATTGTTTTTTTTATAAAACAACAATACACAAATATTAATGGGAGTAAGTTATTCGCATTTTATTCTTTTAGGTGTTGATTTACCAAGTTCAATCGGATTTAAATTAATTAAATTTGATATTTGGACTATCGTCCAAGTGTTGGATTTATATTTTAGTTGGGATGTTGTTATAGCTAATGTTTTTATGACATTTTGGTGTAAGCTAAATTTCTTTTTAACTTACATTAGTATTTGATTCTACTGGTACAACGTTTTTTACAGTGAATACAGGAGCAAATTTTTTTTCAATTTGGGGGAAATTTTTATACACTGTTATTTTATTAAATATTGGGACTGGGTTTGGATTATATGTTCCAAAACATATATCAGTGGAATTAATATCTGGATTTTCTGCTTATATAAGTTTTTTTATCAGATTGGTGATCTTGACTTATGTATTCTCTCAAGTTATTGCAACAATAGCATCAAAACGTGAGAAATTTAAACGTGGTGGTGGTTTAAACTAGAATTGTTTATTTAATTTGGGTTTTGATAATTAGACATAAATTGATTTAAATTATGTGTTGTGGATTTTTTTTCATTATTTTCTCTTTCACGATTTTTTCTACCAATCATAAATCTACCATGCATGTGTATAATCAAGTTCTCTGTTTTTGAAAGTATCTGTTTTTCATCTTCCAATATAAAAATGTTATCTCCACCTACTGAGGGTCCTCCCGGTTTTAAAAAATGCATATTATATACCATTCTCAATTTTTCAATTTCATCTTCTGTCAGGGGGTTTTCAAAAATTATATCTTTTACCAGTTGAAGTAAATATTTTTCTGTAAATTCAATCATTTTTTTTAATTTCATTTTAAAAATATTATTTAAAATTTTCAACCTGTCAACATTTCTGCCTTTAGGGAAAGCTCCGCCGACCGAGGTCCCCCCCTCGCCCGACTGACTTTTTACATCCCATGGGAATTTTCAACCTGTCAACATTTCTGCCTTTAGGGAAAGCTCCGCCGACCGAGGTCCCCCCCTCGCCCG
>SDBT01020384.1_pt1 | contig 10372 bp, 7 predicted proteins | sample 2277101 | NCBI WGS metagenome assembly SDBT01 (sample SAMN10404973, study PRJNA504765) | marine sediment metagenome | isolation source: marine sediment core GS10_PC15, 103 cmbsf | place: Arctic Ocean: Southern Knipovich Ridge | collected 2010
GGCCTTCTTTAAATTCCATATAAAAATCATCGAAGCTTCTATAGTTGTTTATTCTTATTTTTTTTATAAACATAATTAAAAACTCCCCGGGGGTCTTGTGGGGTCTTGCAATATCACTTTTCCTCTTCCCCTTTAATTTTTTTATTAAAATAGTCAAACCTATTTTGCCTATGGTTTAGCTTTCTATTTTACGAGGTCTTCCTTTAGAACGTCTATCTATAATAATGCCTAAAGCCTCAACCATCCGGTTAAGAAACTTCCAGATCTCAAATATGACAGGTGACGGTTCTTTGTCACATTTCAATCCTTCCGAAATCAATCCATTCTTTTATTATTTCTCTCCTCTTTTCTTCCAGGACAACCTAAAAGTTACCGGACTATTGACTTGGCACGCCTTCCCTATTTAAGAAATTGGGATGTCCCTAATTATTTCCCTAATTATTTCCAAGTTATTTATTTAAAAATAACCTAAGTTATCTTATGCTTTCGCTTATATTCTTTATTGTATTTTCTAATACTTTCCCGGTTCTTTATTCCCCAAAGTTTTCTCCTTGCCCTGCAAGCTTCTCTATGATCCTTATAATATTTCTTGCTTTCCTCTTTAATTCTTTCCCTATTTTTTATGTACCATTCATGGGCATACTTTTTTATCTGCTCCTTGCGTTCTTTTTGATATTTTTTGCTTTGCATCCGTTTTTCCGCATTTCGAGGGAATCTTGAAACATTTAGTTCAATGCTCTAGCCTAAAGTTTTTATGATAACCATTACTCATCTCAGTTTATTAAAATTTAAAGAAGAATTCAGATTCAGGCTTCATACGTACTTCAGCCTGGCATTTTATCTAGATTAAAAGCTTATTATCAAATAGAAAGTGATTGACTTTACTAAGAACTTGATTTGCTTTTGTGTCATCACCACAACAATATGGCTCTCTTGCAATTGTTAGAAGGGCGGCCATCTTCACTAGACTGCCTACAAATTTTTTTCCTGTCCATCCCATAGTTGTCTGATATTTCGATTGAACCAGAAACTCCTTTTTAAAAACTTCGTCTGGCCAAGGGAAACGATAGCAACTTTTCCATTTAACAATAAAAAAATCAAGATCTAGATCTAATAGTATTTTTCTTTCATTTTCCACAAAGGAGAATCGGGAGTTACATTGCCAGCCAAGAATTTTCCAGAGCTCCGAAAGACTTTCCCATCTAGATGTGTCGCTAAGATCACCTTGATGCTTTAACTCTGATCCAGGGAGGCCTAATAGTTTAATTTTATGAATATTTCCTTGTTGGTCTTTGTATTCTTTAAGGTTTTCGAGATTTCCGTTATTTGTCGCATCTCCCGCCCAGAAAATTACTGCATCGTCAATAAGCCCAAGTTCCATCCCTACCTTAATCCAATCATCATTACGCTTACTCAGTTTTTCTTGACACAAGTGTACGATCTCATCAAAAGTAATCCCTGCCTTCTTAATTCGAAGAATATCCTCCTTACAAGAACAAGTGGGATCCAAAGTATCATGATGCGCATCAAATGTTACGAGAGTACAGGGATGCGGGAGGGTTTTCTCTTGCTGGTTATAGAAAATAATAGGTAATACCCATCTGTGTTCTTTGTGTAAAAAACACTCACGTTCACCGAGTGATACTTGTCGCAATTCGTCTATTTCTTCCAAGTTAGATAGATTCATCTATTTTTCCTTCTAATTACTGGTAATGCATTAATTAATTTAGTTACTGTGCTAAGCATTTATTATTATCAAATTATTTTTGAATCTCCCATAGAATGCTGTAATAATTATTTTTCAGGAAAACAACAAGCCTCAATTTATGCTATTTCTATTTAAGGCTATCTGTCTATATTTCCCCACAAGTAAATATTTAGTTTTTACATTTTTAAAAATATCTTCATACTTCTAGAAAGATATTAATCTAATTAAAGTGCTATGCATTAGTAATTTGGAATAATAAATGGAATTTTCGAATTTTCATTAGGGAAAAACTTAACTTTATACTTCTTGCTGTTTGTCGGATTAATATCGATAAACAGGATACCTCCAACATTTTCATAATCCCTATTTGCAAAATAACCCACTTCATTATTAATTTGTCCAGTTTCTTCATATAATGCATTTTCAATCGGTGTTTTATTCGGCCAATCAAGAATACTTACGCGTAAATCATCTTTTACGATTATTAGATTTTTAGAAGTTGGTAGAAATTTTGGATATGCTTTTTTTATTACAAAACGAATACTTTTCCAAGGAGCAATAGATCGAAATTCGTGTGGTAGATATTTTGGTTTACCTTTTCTGCCTTGGTCTCCCTTTTTTAATTCTTTTTTTGTTAATTCGCTTTCCCATCCCGGGCTTTTTACTTCGCAATATATTCTGCCAGTACCCTCTTTAATCACAAAATCAACATCATAATCGCCCACGGTTTTTTCTTCCCAATTGACAATTGTGTAACCAAGTAATTTTTCTATTACATAGGCGGAAGCTATTTCTGCTAAAGTTTCTTCTCGCATCGCTTTATTCACTTTTGTTAAACGGGGTAGGTATCTATTCAGTTGATTTTTATCTTGTATAAATGATAGCCACTTGTTAGTTTCTAACTTATCTTCTCTGCCTATTTTATAATTCCCTTTAAAAATATCGTCAAATAACATTGATGTCACCTCTCAAAGAATGTTAAGGGTGCATTTCTCCGTATCAAATATAAATACAAAAAATAAAGTGGGATTTTAATTAACTTTTACTTGTCCGTTCATAAGTAAAGGTAAAAGAAAATTTCTTAGTTGAGTTAGCTCTAAATATTGTCTCTGATTTTTATAAATCAACATATATAAATGCATTACATTAGAATTATATTCTTCTAATATTTTTTTGGTTGGAATTAATAGTGGAATATTTTCTATGCTTTCATTAATAATTGCTTTCTGTGTTGAGCCTGTAGCATTCAAATCTTTCATTTTTTCAAAATAATTACTATTTATAAAATTCCAAATATAATATAGTGAAAAGCCAGGTACTTTTAATCCAGCAAATCCAGTGGAAAAAATATACTCATTTACTATTTCTTTCGAAAAATCGGAAATTAAGATAATCTTTTTTGAATCTTTCATTCTAGCAAACCAAATACTATTTGTAATTGGTTGCATATTTGCCCTAGAGGGTCTATTTTTAAAGGATTCAGTTATTGTATGATTTATAATTTCAGTTTCTTTAACTTCAGATGTTGATAAATATATTTTAGTACCAATATACTCATCTATTCCGGTATTTATTATTTTAGTTATTTTTGAGGATGCAATATTTTCTACTTCCCAGCCTTTAGGTATTTCTCTTTTTAAAACCTCATTATATTTCATCCCTCCACCGGAAGTTTTATATGGTTTTCCTTCTTCATTTGGAAAATCAAATTGCACAAACCAATAATTAAAAAGATTTCTTGCCATTTGTTCTAATTCGTCATTGATTTTGTTATTAAGCTCTATTTTATTATCTATAATGGAAAGATAATCAGCAATTTTCTGTTGGACTTTTTTGTCTTTATAGTATTGTATATTCAAATCCCTTAGATCAGAAAGTAATAAATTTTTTTGATTAGATCCAACTGATCTTCTTATTAAAAGATTTGCAATATATGAAAAATTATAATAAAGATATTTAGGGATCACTTTTCTTGAGTTAGGTTTTATTATAGCAACACTTTTTTGAAAAGTAATATTATTAGTTTTGCTAGTAGCTTTTATAAAACAAATTTTTCCAATTGTTCCACTGTTTGTTATTAATATATCATTTGGTTCCAATTTGGTTCTCTTATGAGTTTCTTCATAATCTTTTATAGTAATTTGTCTTGCATTATCTAAGTTTAAATAACCATTATATATATCTTTTGAACTAACAAAATAATAACCTGAATTTTTTTCATTAGTACAATCTCCATGTTTACCATCTGTAATATTTAAAGTTAAATTAGATAATTTTTCAATACTTTTCATAATCTAAATCCTTGAATTTACTGATAATATCTTCTCCTAATTTTTTTGATTCTTCAAAATACTTTTCTAAATTTGTTTTATGCTGTTTAATTTTTGTATTAAATTCATCCGGAGTTAATTCACAATACTCAATTTTAATATCAAAATATTGTCCGGCTCCAAAAGAATAATTTTTTTCTTTTATTTCTTTATTTTCAACAATAACCGAAAAATCTTCTATATTTTCATTGTTGTTTATTGCATTAATAACTTTATTTTCATCTTCTGAGGATAATACTATCTTTTGATTTTTTCCCTCTTTCACCTTTGTACCAAGTTTAGACGCATCAACTAATATCGAAGTATCATTTTCTTTGCTTTTATCAATAAACAAGACTGAAACATTCGTTCCGGTTGTAGCAAATATATTGGGAGGCATTTGTACCACTGCTTTTAACCATTTATTATCTACCATATATTTTCTTATAGTAAAAGCAATCTTTGCCTTTTCAGTGCAAAATCCGGTAGGTACAACAATTGCAGCTTTCCCGTTATCATTTAATGAATAAAGTATATGCTGGGCAAACATCTGATATATAGCCATTGATTCTTTTTTCTTTGCGGGTATATTTGGAACACCTGCAAAGAATCTTTTTCTATGTACACCACTAGCAAGTGTTTCTCGATCATCGCTGAAATCTGTTTTAAATGGTGGATTAGAAACGATATAGTCAAATTTTTTCAAATCATTTTGTTCGTCATTTTTATGATAAGGTTTGGTAAGCGTATTTCCTTTGATCACATTATTTAAAGAATGAACTAAATTATTTAAAATTAAATTTAATCTTAAGAATTCGGAAGATTTCTGAGATATATCTTGAGTATAAATAGTACATTTATTTTCTCCGATTTTATGAGCCAGAGATAATAATAAACTGCCTGAACCGGCAGCAGGGTCATATAATCTGACATTTTTAATTTCTGATGGAACCAGGATTCTTGACATTATTTTTGCAACAGCGGGAGGAGTATAATATTCTGCATATTTTCCGGAATCTTTATTATAATCCTTAATTAAATACTCAAAAATTGTCGAGAAGAAATCATATTTTTCTGCAAAAACAGGTTCAAAACTAAATGCTACTAATTTATTAATAATCGCTCTACAAAAAGGAGATTTTTCATTTGATTCAATAATGTACCGAGATATTTTATCAAATAGTCTAATCTTTTCTCCGCTTATAGTAGACACTGAATAAAGTTTAATATTGATATCCGAGATTTCAGCAAGTGCATCATCAAATATTGTAGCAAAATCATCCAAATTCTGTTTGTTATAAAGATAACTTATAAAATGAGTTCTTTTAAATTTAGCAGCTCTTTCCCCAATTTTTTCCAACATATATTTATACTCTTCATCAGGCATCTTTTGTAAATCTTGTTCTATGTTTGAGCTATTTTTTAACTCACTGTTTGCTTTTCTTGCTTCATAGAAAAATTTATCATTAAGAAATTTGTAAAGAAAAACTTCAGTAATTACTTTATATTCATTGCCCGTATTCGCTAAACCATAATTACTACATATTGTTTTTAATGCATCGATCAGATCTTTTGTTTCTTGGATATATTTTAAGTTTTTCATATTTTACGCAACCATCTCCTCCATGTATTCGTTAACCAAAGTGTTATTGATAAAATGACTAACTTTTAAATTTTTAATTCCTTTTTCTTCAAGCACTGAAAGAATTGTACGATTAGTTACTCCAGAAAAAAAATCTTTATTATTAATAATATCATGGTTATCTAAAACTTTTATATCGGTACTATGTTTTATTTTTAATAAAATATCATGTAAAAAAATATCACTTTTAAAAATATTAAGTTTGCTCTCTTTCAATCTTTTATGGATTTTCGCAAATTTATAATCATTTTCATATTTGTTAGATAGTTGAGTGTTTTTAGTGTTTAACATATGCGCACTTTCATATATTGCTTTAAGATCTGAAACTGCTTTATTTATTTCTTCTGAAGTGAATTCTTCAATATTTTTCTCTTTGAATAAGCGCTTTAATTCTTCATATAGAGAAATAAATTTTAAATCTTTTTTATCAAAGTTTTTTTCCAGTTCCTTTCTAGCTCTTTCAAGTTCTATTCTAAATTTATCTGCAATAACCATTTCTTTTTCAGATATTTTTCTAAAACTAAACTGTATATTTTCTAAGGCAATATTTAGTAAACAGGTAGCATCTTCTGCATTTTCGATATTGCTCTTTAAATTTAGAATGCCTAACCTGTTTGAAACTTCATTGTATAATTTATTTATTTTATCAAAAGAAAATTTATCGTACAGTTCAGAATAGCCCATTAATTTAATGATATTATACAAATTTTTCAAATTTTCCAGGTTTTTCTTTAGTTCTAAAATTTCTTTTTTATCAGTAATCTGGCTTATTATTTTTTGGAATTCTTCAAGATTTGAAAAATCATATAGAAATAATTTATCATTGATTTCCCTTATTTCAGCGTTTATTTCATCAGCAGACTTAAAGAAGTTAGAGTAATTTTCTACTTCGTCTCCAAGCTCTTCTTGAAGTTCCTTAAAATACTCTTTATTCGTTTTATCGAATTCTTTTCTAATATCTGCAAAATCTACGACATAACCATATCTAAATTGTTTGTACGGTCTATTAACTCTTGTTAAACTTTGCAATAAATTATGACTTTTTATAATACGAGATAAATACATTTTTTTTAGGCGACTTGAATCAAACCCTGTCAGCAACATGTTATAAACTATCAGTAAATCAATTTCTCCTTGTTTAAAAGCAAGGCGTTTATTTTTTCTTATTTCTTTTGTATCTATATCATACAGAATTAAAGCTGTACTTATTTCATTTTCATATTTTTTTATTTCTTCATAAATATTTTTTGCCTGATCAGATGTATCACAGACAATCATACCTCCAATGGTATTATCATTATGCAATACTCGGCTTTTTTTAAAATCTTCAACTATATATTTTGTAAGCGGTTCAACAAACCTTTGATGAGAAAATAATTGTCTTTTCGAAAATGTTCCCTGCTCTGTTTTTATTTCCTGCAAAATACTATTTATATCATTTTTAAATTTAGTTTCTATGCCTTCCCTTATTAATCTTAATGTATATCCGTCGGCAATAGATTTATTATAATAGTACTTATGAATATAGTCTCCAAATATTTCTTTACTTTTATATTTTCCTGAAATGAGCGGGGTTCCGGTAAGTCCTATTAATACCGCATTTCTATCAGATGAAATTAAATTTGATAAAAATGAGCCTGTTGGATTATAACTCCTGTGCACTTCATCAAGAAAATAAATTCTCTGAACGTTTAAATCATAATCCGCAGTTTTAGAAATTGACTCACTTGAAAACTTTTGTATATTAACAACAGTAATTGTCCGCACACCTAAATTTCCTGATGAAGAGCCTGGTGTTTTAATGTTTTTTATAAATTCTTCTTTTGAGCTTACCCTCTCTACTTTTAAACCACGGTTTTCAAACTCATTTTTTGCTTGTGTAGCTAAATCTAATCTATCTGTGATGAAATAGAATTTTGCAATTGTATTCTTTTTTTGAAAATAATCGCTCAAATAATGGACATTATAATAAGCTAATTCTGTTTTTCCGCTCCCTTGCGTGTGCCAAATAATTCCTTTTTTAATGCTAGAATCTAATTTCTTTTTAATCGCTAAACTTGCAAATAATTGCGGGTATCTCATAATATGTTTTTCGATTTTGCTAACAAGATTTTCTATAGTATTAACGTAAGCTATCCCATAATGCAAAATAGTTTTAATTCGTTTTTTGCTTAACAAAGAGGTAATTATTCTATTTGTAGGAGAATCAATATCCTTATTTGTAGCATATTCTTTTGAACCTAAGATTGAAACAAGATTAGTATCTTTGAGAATTTCATTTTCTATGTCTACATCAATGGGTAGAATGTTTTTATTAATTTGAAAATCTTCTTCTCTAAAAAAATTAAATTTCACTTTTTCTAAATCTGGGGTAGCATAAAAAGCTCCTTGCAAAGGTGTAATCGCATCTTCATCATATTCATTATTGTTAGAAAAAATAAGTAGTTGAGTAATATTCATGAATTTTTTAAATTTATGATTATGAAATCTATTATTAATTCTATTTCTTTCAGCTAAAATACCTTCCCTGTTATTTGGTTTTTTTACCTCAATGAAAACGAGTGGCATACCATTAATTAAAACTGTAATATCAGGTCTAAATTCTTCTTCTTCATTTTTATACGTAAGCTCAGTTACAACACTAAATGTATTGTTTTCGAAATTCTTAAAATCTATAAGCTTGCAATTAAAGTCTCCTAATAAACTTTTATAAAAAACCTTGCCTAAATCATTATTTTCAAGTTGATTACTAATTTCAGTAATAAAAACATTAATTTCCGAATCGGTAAAATTTTTGTTATTTACTTTTGATATGCTTTTTTTAAATACATCAATAAAAATATTAGTATCTTGATGAATGTTGACCATTTTTGATTTTGGCAAGAAAGTATAACCTAATCTGGTGAGATGAAGTATGGCTGGTATTTTTACTCGAGAATCTTCATTAAATTTGTTTATCATTTTATTTCTCTATCTCCAGTTGATCTTTCATAAATTTTTTTATGATAATAGTCCACTGCCCATAAAGTAAAAAACTTGTTTTACGGAGCCAGTTATCTTAATATTCGTTATTATAATATTGCCTGACCTGCCATCATCAAGAAATAATTGAAAAGGACCGCCTGGTGTTATGTTCGTAAAAGTTGGCGATACAAAAGAACCATACCAACCTGAAAGCCTTGATACGTGGTTTGTTCTAGGGCTAATCAAAATAGGAATATGATCAATGAGGACCAAGCCCCCCTTTTTAATTTTTCCAAATACTTGTTCCATTTAAAGAAATCTCTTTAATTCCTTCCAAAAGCATTTTATTTCTATGGGAGATACGCTTTTATATTAATTGTAAGCTAATTATGATTAAAAAATTATAAGCCCCGTTTTAATATGTCTATTTGTCTTGTTTGTGTATACTACTAATAATTTGAGCAAACGTTCTGCGGGGTTCTTTGTCTTTCGGTTTTGGAATTTTAGAGTTAAAGATTTCCCCCAACATTTCATTTTGTAATTCAAGACCATAATCTGTTAAACCTTTACCTAGGCTTGAGGAGCTTTTATCAATTTTTATACATTTATTTTCAATCTCAAGAAGTTCATTGCTTGTCAAGGTATCCTTTATTTTTAATCTTTGAGCATAATTTCCGAACTCACTTGTGGTCAAAATAGTTTTTTTAAACTTACGGTCTATTTTCTTTTTTAAGTCGTTAAATCGGATTAAAACGATTTCATGGGCTCTAATCTTTAGTTGATATTTTATCCAAAGTATAAGCAATCTATCTTCCATTTGTTTATTTAATTGAATATAAGTTTTTTGTAATTTATCTAAAAATAATGTACTTTCATTAATGGACAATGCTTTTATTAATTCGTAACCATAATAGGCTCCTATCTCTGATAAAGCTAAGTTAATTTCTTCTATCATTTTATTAACTTCCTTAAAAGCCTCAATTTCTAATCTCTTTCTAATTTCATTATTTTGAATAATTAAATTCTCTTTCCTATTTTGGTTTATATAAATTAGGCTTGTTATAAATGCAAATAACCACCCCAGAAGAGCTATAATGCTCATAAAAAAGAATTCTTCAAGTATCAATTTTTTTATCAATAGATAGCAAACTAACCCAATAAGGGACAAAATAAGAATAACTGTAAATAAAACGACTTCAGTTATTCCGCCTTTTTGATTTTTAAAAAATACAAAATTCTTTTTAAAGTGGTTTTTATATTTGCTTTTGAAGGCATCAAAATTAAACAAGCGCCAAATCCTTATTCTTAATTTTATTTTCCTTATAATGAGCTATCCCCTTATAAAGAGGATTTTCTAATACATATTTAATATTCCCAGTATATCACTTGCCACCGGGAAATAAAATAAGTAACTCTTTTATAATTATTCTATATCCTCTTCATAATACGACAAAAGGTTTATAAAATCCTTCTTTTTTTAAAATATATTTCAAACTTTCCAGGAAAAAGAACAAGATATAGTACTCTGTATCATTTATATGGTTGGTAGGGATTGCCGCGTCGCTGCGCTTCTCGCAATGACATTTTAGCAAAAAATGTCCGGATAAATCAGGGAATATCAGGGAACAGGTTAGTATTGAGACAATAAATAAGCAATAAACTTATTTCTTTTGAGTTTCAATTTTAATGACTTATAATATTTAATGTTTGTAAATTAAATTTAGGTGGTAAATATGAAAAAAATGATTG
>SDBT01020385.1_pt1 | contig 10371 bp, 8 predicted proteins | sample 2277101 | NCBI WGS metagenome assembly SDBT01 (sample SAMN10404973, study PRJNA504765) | marine sediment metagenome | isolation source: marine sediment core GS10_PC15, 103 cmbsf | place: Arctic Ocean: Southern Knipovich Ridge | collected 2010
CGTAGGAGAATGGAAGGATTCAAAGCAAGACGCAAGCCGTGAAACTTGTTATTTCGATCCATCAGAGAAAAGATGGAAGCAGGAGAGCCGGTATCCTCAGTTTGACCAGGATGGCAACAAAATAAGAGAACCATTTTATGAGGATAAATTTGCCATGTTGTATAATATCGACAATTCGGTCACAGGTTGGAATACTGCTTCGTGTTATGCATCCTGTCATTCTGTTCAGGAAGAGCAAAAGGTAAGACACTATACTCGCGAAGGAGAGTTTGTGGATATGTGGCACTGGAAAAGTGTCAGGACTGAACCCAATGGGCAATTTGATGATCAATATCAGTCTTTCGTTGAAGGTGGAGGGAATGGTCGACACAGTGATGATAAATCATCTGGAGGATATTCCAACAATAAGCAGAACCTAACAATAACTGGTACCTCGGAAGAAGTTGAAGTGCCGCTTTATTATATCCCTGAAAGAGGTGCCTATTTCTGGATCACACAGGAGGAAATAGACAATGTCGTAGCAAAACAAATCATCGCAGTTGATGCTGAAGGGATATTGTCTATTGAGGGAGGAGGAAGTATAAATCCAAACACAGAGATGAAATATCAGCGGGAAGGAGCTGATGTTGGGATATTCGGCATACCCAGTATCTATACAGCGAAACTATCTGGAAGCCGAGGTGATATAACATCCCGTGCCAGTTTTACTGGTGAAGGTTGGATCCTCGAATTCAAAAGAAAACTTACTGTTGACTCACCGGAAGGAGAAAATGGAGATAAGCAAGATATTGATTTCGGTAGTCTTGAAGACCAGGTTTTTGGTATAGGAGTATTTGATAATGCTGCTATCGCCCACTCTATTAAACCTGGTCTTCTTTTAAAATTTGATGATTAGTAGGTTGGGGTTAGGAGAAACCTAAGACGGGAAGGATATTATCCCCCTGTTTTAGGTTTCAAATAGAATAAGCTCAATAATCAGGTTGAAAAAACAATAACAAAATGATGATGTCTGAGACAAATAAATCAATCTATTTTAAACACTCTTATGAAGGTAACTCTCAATATGAAGGTTACCTGGAAAAGATACAATCTCTCGTGCATAATCACAGAGGTTTTTGCTTCTCAATTAATATTGAAAATCAGAACCAAAAACTTCTCTGGCAGTGTGCTGATGGGCATCAATGGAGGGCTTCCGCAACCAGTATCCTATATGCAAAAAGTTGGTGTCCGGTGTGTGCTGGAAACCACATCTTAACCATAAGTGAAATGGGCGAGATTGCAAGAAGTAGAGGTGGAGAATGTCTTTCAAAGACATATATAAATTCGAAAACCAAGCTTCAATGGCAATGTGCTGAGGGTCACAGATGGAATGCTACTCCCTTTAGCATAAAAATTCGTAATAGTTGGTGTCCTATATGTAATAGAATGTGTAAGAACAACTAAAGTAAAAGAAATGGAAACTTTAAAAAGGAATTTTTCAATAATGATCCTGCTTGCAGGAATGGTATTCATATTCTCTCAATGTTCCGTAATTAAACCAGGATTCAATGGTGTCTTATACCGACCACTTGGGGATGGAATAAAGGTGGAAAAAGTCTATGAGGACGGATTTTCATGGAAATCTCCCTGGAACAGAATGATTAAATATAATATTCAACTGAATAGTTATCAGGAGAACGTTTCAATCCTATCTTCTGATGAACTGCATACGACTATCACGCTTTCTGTAATTCTGAGACCAATACCACAGGATCTGCCATATTTGGCTTTGGAGATTGGTGATGATTATTACAACAGTATTGTGAAACCAGAATTCTTCAGCGTTTCCCGAAGCATTATGGCTGAATACCAATATAATATGCTGTCTATAAAAAGTCCTGAAATTGAACAAAGGATTACGGAGGAACTAAAGAGCAGGCTGGAAGGTAAACATATTGAGCTGGATAAAGTTACCCTTGATCACATCATGTACTCACCTGTAGTGACTAGGGCAACTGACCAGAAGTTAGCCACACAACAACAAGTTGAACAAAAAACATATGAAATTGAGATTGCGGAAAAGGATGCTGAAATTCAACGAATTAATGCCCGTGGACAAAGAGATGCACAACAAATAATTGATCAAGGTCTGACACAGCAATATTTGCAGTTTAAAGCTTTGGAGGTGCAGAATAAGCTATCCGAAAGTCCAAACTCTACCTTCTATTTTGTTCCCATTGGAAAGGATGGATTACCAATTATAATCGATACATCCAACAAATAGGGATTTGGTAAATGGACTCCCACAAATCCAAGCAGTTAGTGGGAGCCACTTTTATACCTCAAAATCTTGAAATCATGAAAAAGACGATAAAAAAGTTAAGAGATTTTGGACTCGTATTATTTGGAATGGCCATTTTATTGAGTTCTTGTAAGACATTTCAACCTGTTCAGGTAGGACCCTTTGTTGGTTATGAAAATGCGAACAGTTCAATCGAAATCATTGACCCGGTATGCGGTCAAATAATAGAAACTCCCCAAGAAGACTTAATCTGGCAGGTTGAGGGGAAGAATTATTATTTTTCTTCAAATGAATGTATGGAAAAATTTAAGGTGACTCCTGAAAAATACATTCTCCCCCAGCCATCAGAGAATCAAAGGACTACTAATAATAATGTAGTTACTTGGGGATTCTGGGGAGCAGCAGCCGGTGCTATGATGCTCATAATGCTCTTATAAATAAATTTAATCACACGGAAATTCAATAAAATCGAAAATATGATACCAATACATCCAAGAATCGTTCATTTCCCTGTTGCTCTCCTAATCACTGCTGCAGTATTTGGAATCCTAGCACTGGTCTATAGCAGCAAAAGAAGACAGTTCATGGAGCTTCTGATATGGAACCTTGCTATTGGAATTGCTGGTGCCATCATAGCTATCATAACTGGTTTGAAAGAAGAAAAAAACCTGGCTCATAATGATGCAATCCATAAGATTCTGGAAATCCATGAACTCATTGGTTATGTCATTTCTGTTATAAGTCTCATGCTGTTGATATGGATGATTCTCCGTAAATCAAAAATGAGGCTCCCTGAGTTCGCGAGCATAGTTATTATTCTGGTTCTTTCATCTGGTCTTCTTGGGTATGGCGCACACCTTGGAGGGAAAATGGTATATAAGGAAGGTGCGGGAGTGATTCCTATGGAGAAAGTTATTTCTGGAGAAGATCATAATCACCAGCATGAAGATGGAACAGCTGACCATCATGAGAAAGAAAGTGGCAATGATTCTTTAGAAAATCTCAACTCCGGAGAGAATAATGAATCTCATGAACATGATCATAGTTCTCATGAACATTAGGTAATTAACTAAAACTTAATCACTCTTAAACCAGGAAACTGAAGGGATATGCAAGATGGAATAGGAAATATGAGGTGGTGTTTTGTTTTGGTAGTCACTTTATCGTCGATAGTGATTCCCACTTGGAAGATCTTTGCCCAAGATAACTATAGGACCTTGCGCGGAACAATTGTTCTCTCCACAGAGGTCAATAATGAGCCAGTGACATTTGTTTCTAGTGAGCTTGATGTACAATTGAATTATGAGACAGCAGAAATTAGATTTACTTTGAAAAAGAATAGCATTAGGACAAATAATATTGTTGAATTGCAACATTTCATTCCTGAACAGGTTCAGTTTTACGGGAAATTAGGGATTGAATATATAAAAACTGATAGTCATCCAAATCAAATATTCGGTATTGAAGGAAGGCTAAGCACCGAATCAGGCCAAGAGTTAGAAATACACGCCACTGGAGGTCTCAGTCATCTATATTCCAATGCCAGCATCGCTTGTTTGTTGAATATTTCAATGCAATTGGATCAACAGTATGTAGAAGGATTCATACTGGATAGAAGGCCAACCGGGGATATGCTGATCGAAATAACAAACACAGTTCTGGCAGTGAATTAGATAGTTACCATAGAATTATGGAATTGTGCACATCATTTCCACAATAATATACAAGGATAATAGATATTGATGTTACTTTTGTTGCTGATTAGGTTCGCGAGAACAATGTTAAAAAAAACAAGTCATATAGTGCTTTCTCTCCTGTTGTTGATCTCAACAATGGGACTTACTATATCTGCACATTATTGTGGGGAGAATCTGAAATCCATTAGTGTGATTAATGATCCTGACTCTTGTTGCGATATCCCAGATGGATGTTGCCACGATGAAGCAGATACCTTTCGAATAGATGACGATTATTCCTCTTCTACAATTAATTTCGAATCCAAGCTATTAGTTTCACTTATTCTGGATTATTCTAATTCTTATATAGCAGAACTTTCAGCAAAGATCTTCCCAATTTCATCCTTTATTGAGCCACCTCCGCCTACAATAAAACAGGTGCTCTCGAGGATTCAGGTTTACATTTTATGATTTGATATTTTACTGTTGAACACTGCATTAGGATACTATTGTGGTGCTTGATGATTATTGTAATTGCTATTACAACAAGTAAAATGTCATATTATAAAATACTGAATAATGCTTAAAAAATTCATTCGATACTTTCTTGAGAACAGGTTAGTGACAATTCTATTGCTTCTGATATTTATCGGTTGGGGAGTTGTAACAGCGCCTTTTGATTGGAATACTGGCATATTTCCAAGGGATCCCGTTCCGGTTGATGCTATACCTGACATCGGGGAAAACCAGCAAATTGTATATACTGAATGGCCCGGTCGATCTCCCCAGGATATTGAAGATCAGATTTCGTATCCATTGACCACCTCCCTTTTGGGCATTCCAGGAATTAAGACTATTCGAAGCAATTCTATTTTTGGAATATCTAGCATCTATCTCATCTTCGAGGATGATGTGGAATTCTATTGGAGTAGAACCCGGATACTCGAAAAATTGAATTCCCTTCCAGCAGGAACCTTACCCGAGGACGTAAACCCGGCCCTGGGTCCTGATGCGACCGCCCTGGGACAAATCTACTGGTACACGCTTGAAGGAAGGGATAAAAACGGAAAACCGGCAGGTGGTTGGGATCCCCATGAGCTACGGACTATTCAGGATTTTCAAGTGCGTTACGCTTTAACAGCAGCGGAAGGAGTTTCCGAAGTAGCCTCCATTGGTGGTTTTGTAAAGGAGTACCAGGTGGATATTGACCCCAATGCCATGAAGGCCCACGGAGTTAATATATCACAGATCATGGCGGCGATTAAAAACAGCAACCTGGATGTGGGTGCACGCACCATCGAATTTAACCGTGTAGAGTACCTCGTTCGCGCCCTTGGTTATATCACCAGCCTTGAGGACCTGGAAAAAAGTGTGGTTGCTGTCAACAATAATGTTCCTATTCGTCTGAAAGACGTAGCCAGAGTAAATTATGGCCCGGCAACCCGAAGAGGGGGTTTGGATAAAGGCGGATCAGAAGCTGTGGGAGGAGTAGTAGTTGCCCGCTACGGTGCCAATCCCTTACACACCATCGACAATGTTAAGGCCAAGATCGATGAAATTGCACCAGGCCTGCCATCCAAAATATTGGCTGATGGTACCGAATCAAGGGTAACCATCGTGCCATTTTACGACCGAACAGGATTGATCAAGGAAACACTGGGTACACTGGAGGAAGCCATTTCACTGGAGTTGCTGATCAGTATCCTTGTAGTTATCGTACTCATGCTTAACCTGAGGGCTTCGTTCCTTATTTCCAGCCTGTTGCCACTGGGCGTACTGATTGCCTTTATCGCTATGCGGCAATTCGGAGTGGATGCAAATATTGTAGCGCTTTCAGGAATTGCCATTTCCATTGGAGTAATGGTAGATGTGGGGGTGGTTTTTACCGAAAACATCGTCCGGCATTTGGAGATGCCGGATAATATAGCGGCTCGTGGAAAGAAATTGCTGAATATAATTTACGAAGCTACCGTGGAAGTGGCAGGGGCGGTTATCACTGCGCTGACCACAACTATTGTGAGCTTCCTTCCGGTTTTTGCCATGGAGGCCGCCGAGGGCAAATTATTTAAACCGCTTGCCTTTACAAAAACCTTTACCATGCTGGCTGCATTACTTATTGGTCTGGTTATCATTCCTACCCTGGCCCATATGGTTTTCTCCATTCGTTTTGACAGGAACAGGTACAAGAAGATCCGGAATCTGGTGCTCATTATAGCCGGTCTGGGACTCTCAATTGCCACAGGATATTATGTGGCGCTTGCACTTACGCTTTATGGACTGAACGGCTATTTTGGCGATAAGTGGCCCGAAACAAAAAAAACATGGGCGAATGTGATCAACATTGCCATTACCGGAGTAATTATCGTTTTCTTCCTTTCAAAGGCATGGATGCCCCTTGGTGCGCAGAACTCACTGCTTGTTAATTTCCTGTTTGTCATTGCCATTGTGGTGGTCGTGTTGGGTGCACTCTCCATGGTAGTTGCCTTCTATCCGAGGATTCTGAAATGGGCGCTGAACAATAAATGGAAATTCCTGATCACTCCAATTTTCATTGTTTTGTTTGGGATAACCGCATGGCAAGGATTCGGCAGCATTTTTGGATTTATGCCGGATTTTGTAAAGAAATCAAGTGTTTATCATAGCCTTGATGCTTCCATTCCTGGATTGGGCAAAGAGTTTATGCCATCACTGGATGAGGGTTCTTTTCTACTCATGCCCACTACCATGCCTCACTCAGGTATTCAGGAGAACCTGGAAGTGATCAAGATATTGGATAAAAGAGTCAATGCAATTCCTGAAGTTGAAAGTGTAGTGGGGAAATGGGGACGTGTAAATTCTGCCCTCGACCCGGCCCCAACATCCATGTACGAGAACCTGATAAATTACAGATCTGAATACATCCTTAATGAAAAGGGACACCGTATCCGTTTCAAAGTGGATAAAGAAGGAGCATTTGAACTGAACGATGGAAGCAAATATAATCCTGGTAAAGAGGATTTCCGCATTATTGAAAAAGAGAATCTAATTGAGGATAAGAAAGGTGTATACTTCCGCCAATGGCGAGATGAGATTACTTCCCCGAATGACATTTGGGAGGAGATCATTCGACAGGCCTCGGTACCAGGTTTAACTTCAGCACCAAAACTGCAACCCATAGCAACTAGACTGATAATGCTTCAAACAGGAATGCGTGCACCTATGGGAATTAAGGTGTTCGGGCCTGATCTGGAGACCATCGAAAAAGTAGGGCTTGAAATTGAACAACTCCTAAAGCAGGTGGAAGGAGTCTCAACCATGTCAGTATTTGCCGACCGGGTAGTGGGGAAACCCTATCTTGAAATGGAGATAGACAGAGATGCTATAGCACGTTATGGTCTGACTGTTAAACATCTTCAAAACGTCATAAGTAGTGCGGTAGGCGGTATGAAACTTACAACTACCGTGGAAGGTAGAGAGCGGTTCCCTGTTCGTATGCGGTATGCACGTGAGTTTAGGGATAATCCTGAAGATTTGAAAAAGATACTCGTTCCAACCCCTTCAGGAGCTCAGATACCACTGGGAGAGTTGATCACCATGAATTATGTGCGTGGACCGCAACTAATCAAAAGTGAAAACACCTTCCTGGTCGGATATGTGATCTTTGATAAAAAAGAGGGATATGCCGAAGTGGATGTGGTTGAAAATGCCCAGGACTATTTTAACGGACTGTTGGAATCAGGCGATTTCGCGTTGCCTGCAGGAGTAAGTTATGTATTTACGGGGAATTATGAAAACCAGACCCGGGCTGCCAAACGCCTTCTGATCGTTGTACCCATTTCACTTATCCTGATCTTCCTCATCCTCTATTTCCAATTCAAGTCGGTCGCTTCCACTTCTCTGATCTTTACAGGTATTATTGTTGCCATATCGGGCGGATTTATTATGCTCTGGCTGTACAGTCAACCTTGGTTTCTAAATGGCAGCATGGCGGGGATCGGTTTAAGAGATTTGTTTCAGGTACATACAATAAACCTGAGTGTGGCAGTATGGGTTGGGTTTATTGCTTTGTTTGGTGTAGCCACAGATGATGGGGTACTAATCAGTACATACATTAAACAGTTAATGGAAAAGAATAAGCCGAAATCCGTAACAGAACTACGTGCGGTTATTCTGGAGGCCGGATCAAAAAGAGTACGGCCTGCTATGATGACTACTGCCACAACAATAATAGCATTATTACCTGTTCTTACTTCTACCGGAAAAGGTTCAGATATTATGGTACCTATGGCTTTACCACTGTTCGGAGGAATGACAATCGAGGTTTTGACCATGTTTATGGTTCCTGTGCTTTACAGTATGTGGCAGGAGGGCAGAATTAAACGCGAATTGAAAAAACTCAAAGCATAGAATCATGAAGAGATACAAATATATAATTGGATTGCTTTTGTTGCTGATATCTTTCATGGTCTCAGCACAACAAAAATTAGAAAACTACTTGCTTATCGCTGCAGAGAATAATCCTGGACTAAGAGCGAAGTTCAATGAATACATGGCTGCATTAGAGGTAGCACCCCAGGTAAATGCTTTACCTGACCCTCAAGTTGCTTTTGCCTACTTCATTAGTCCGGTAGAAACCAGGGTTGGTCCTCAGAGGTTCAAATTTTCGGCCTCTCAGATGTTTCCTTGGTTTGGGACTCTGCAAACAAAAGAGAATGTTGCTAATCAAGCAGCTAAAGCTAAGTATGAAGTGTTTCTAGAATCAAAATCAAGATTATTTAACGAGGTAAGATCGACCTATTTCAATATCTATTTCAATGTGAGAGCTATTGAGATTATGAGAGAAAATCTCGATATCCTGGGAATATTTCAAAAGCTAGCTAACATCAAGGTGGAGGCGGGTAAAGTATCGGCAGTTGATGAATACAGAATTGAAATGGAAATTGGTGATCTCGAAAATCGATTGGCATTGTTGATAGATAAACAAAATGTTCTTGATGTAATGTTTATCAATCTATTGAATGTTGATGATAATATGGAGGTTCAAACTCCAGCAATCCTCTGGACCGATGATATCGCGATAGGGAAAGAAGAAGCTCTGGATACAATACGGTCAAAAAACCATCAGCTTCTTACCCTCTCGTTGCAGCAAGAAGTACTTGGCTACAGAGAAGAGCTGGCAAAGAAATTGGGCCAACCGAGCTTTTCTATCGGATTTGACTATACTGTTATTGGTCAGGGTTCCAGTAGCCTTGCAGGAACAGACGCTTTTGCTTTTCCAAAAGTCGGGATCACCATACCCCTTTATCGACGTAAATATCGAGCCATGGTAAATGAGGTGGTATATCTCCAGGAGGCCAAGGAATCTGAGAAATCTGACAAAGAAAACCTTCTTGAAACAATTCTGGAAAACGCTTGGAAAGAGTATCTGGATTCCGATAGAAGGATCAGCTTATATCATGTTCAACTGAACCTTGCCGATCAATCCCTGAAATTGCTTGAAACAGAGTACTCTACTGGGAATAAGAATTTCGAGGAAATATTAAGAATGGAACGCAAATTCCTGAGTTATGGGCTGGAGCTGGAAAAGGCCAGATCCGATAAACAGGCCGCAATATCATTTATCCACTATTTAATGGGAAAGTAATCATGAAAAATATTATCAAAAACATAAAAGAGAATTACAAATTAGTACTTGGTGTACTAATAGCAGGATTATTTCTTGGGTGGTTATTTTTCCATCCATCGAAGGCCGAAAGAGTAAATAGTAATCTGATCGAAAGCCATGAAGGTCATGATCATTCATCTGAGGATCCCACAACTTGGACATGCTCAATGCACCCTCAAATAAAACAGTATAAGCCCGGACAGTGCCCGATTTGTGCCATGGATCTGATTCCTTTAAAAATAGCACAATCATCTGGCGATGACATGGATCCAAATGAGATTGTGTTAAGCGAATCAGCTGCGAAATTGGCTGAGATACAGACCATGGTTGTTACCAAGGGAACCCCTCAGAAATCAGTTTATCTTCAGGGAAAGGTTCAGGCCGACGAAAGAAATATAGCGGAACTCACTGCTCGATTTGGAGGAAGGATCGAGAAGTTATTTGTGAATTACACTGGTCAGAATGTTAGGAAAGGTGAGAAATTGGCAACTATCTATTCTCCTGACCTGATTACCGCCCAACGAGAATTACTTGAAGCCATAGCATTTAAGGAAGATCGCCCATCCTTTTACATGGCCGCTAAATCAAAACTTAAACTTTGGGATCTAACTGATGATCAGATTAATGCCATCGAGGAAAAGGGAGACCCTCAGCTTTACTTTGATATTCTATCACCGATCTCTGGCACAGTAATGATGAGGCATGTGACACTGGGGGATTATGTAAAAGAGGGATCTGCCTTATTTCAGGTAACCGACTTATCAAAAGTC
>SDBT01020387.1_pt1 | contig 10369 bp, 8 predicted proteins | sample 2277101 | NCBI WGS metagenome assembly SDBT01 (sample SAMN10404973, study PRJNA504765) | marine sediment metagenome | isolation source: marine sediment core GS10_PC15, 103 cmbsf | place: Arctic Ocean: Southern Knipovich Ridge | collected 2010
TTACTTTTACTTTTACTGTAAATCAGCTACATGAGAGCATTTCTTAAATATTTTTTACTAATCTCTCTGGTTATGAGTTCCTGCATACCTCAGAGAAAATTAAAATACCTCCAGGATTTTGACGAAACCAAAGACTACCAAAATCCTTACACTCCAGCCGACACAATCATCCAGAACTACATGCTTAGACCCAATGACTACCTGTATATCAGGGTTATTACCTCGGATGAACGCCTGTCCCAGTTTTTCAATAAAACTGGAACACAGGGTGGAGGAAATATCGTGGGAGCCGGCGGACAGGGCGGGGCAAAACTCTTGGCATACCAGATTGATGATTTTATGCATATTGATTTACCGTTTGTCGGTGAAATCGATCTGTCGGAATGTAACCTGAAAATGGCCAGGGATACTATTCGAGAATCACTTTCAGGTTTTCTTGATGAGTTTGCCCTGATTGTTGAATTGATGAATAGTTATATTATCATGTTGGGAGAAGTGAACTCCCCTGGAAGGCATTCTCTCAACGAGGATGTGATTACTATTTTTGATGCTGTGGCCATGGCAGGTGACATGACACAATATGCCAGGCGGAAAGAGGTAAGGATAATCCGCCCGACAGAAACAGGATCCATTATGTATACAGTAGATCTGCTAGATAAAAATATACTCGAATCAGAAGGATATTATATCTACCCCAACGATATGATTTATGTTGAGCCTGTTTGGGTAAAAATGTTTGCCATTGGGGAAACCTTCAGTTGGGCGCTTATTTTCTCTACAATATCTCTGGTACTTATTATGACACAATTAGTAAAATGACACCTTAATGCCGGAAAACAACAAGTCAATACACTCAATCTCCTCGACTGGCGATATACGCGCAGACCGTATCGACATAAAAAAGATCATTTTCAGGCTGTTTTCATACTGGTATCTTTTCTTCGTTAGCATAGGCATTGCAGTCACAATTACCTGGTTCATTAATCGCAGTACACGCCCTTTATACCGGGCCAGCACATATTTACTGGTAGAGAACAAGGGCCGCAACCAGGGTTCCGATCCTTCCGGGATGATGCTCCAGGGATACAACCTATACCCGGGATTGCTCGATATTGATAACCAGATATTCCTGTTGCGGTCTTTATCACTGGTTAGAAAAACCATTGATAAACTGGATTTTGGGATCTCATATTTCAGCAAAGGAAAAGTTAATCCGTATGAATTTTACCCGGAAGCGCCTTTCCTGGTAGAAATAGATTCAACTCATCACCAGCCCATCGGGAAGAAAATCGATATTGATCTGATGGATAATGACAGATTCAGGTTGTCAACGGGAAACGGTAATCCGGAATTTGGTACAAATGTTTACAGGCTGGGAGAATGGATAACCGGCACAAATTATAGTTTTAAACTATCCTGGAGAAATAATCTACCTAGCGAGACCGACAGGGAAAGAGACTATTTTTTTGTGATCAATGATCCTGTTACAGTGACAGGTTCTTTCCGTAACCGTCTATCTATCAGACAAATCAATCGGGGTTCATCCATTCTCGAGATATCAGTGAACGGATTTCAGCAGAAAAAGATGAAAGCTTTTCTTGACATGTTTATTGAAGTATCAAGGGAAACAAACCTGGAGAAGAAAAACCAGATGGCCAGCAATACCATCCGGTTTGTTGATATGCAGCTGGAACAGGTAACAGATTCCCTGAAAAGTACAGAACAGGAACTGGAAAGTTTTAAAGCCAGGCATAATGTCGTTAGTATTTCGTCACAGGCCGAAGATCTTTTCAGCAGAATCCAGTCATATGACCAGGAGATATCAAAACTTAAGCTCCGGGAAAAATATTATGAATATCTTGAAAATTATATCAGGAGTAATGAGAACTATACCGATATCCTTGCTCCATCCGTGATGGGTGTCGATGACCCGCTACTGTCACAATTTATAACAGATCTTGTTCTGAACAGTACCGAAAGGCTGACAATGGTCCGTAACAATGCTGCAACCAGTAATCCGGCAATCCATGCTATGGACAGGAAGATCGATCATGCCAGGAGCAGTATCCTGGAAAATATTGAAAGTAATTCACAAACTACTTTAATTCTAATGTCTGACCTGCAGGATAAGCTGGACCTGGTCGGAATTGAAATTTATAAACTCCCGGATACCGAACGGAAGCTCTTCAATATTGAAAGGAAGTATAATATTAATGATGCCATTTACACTTTCCTTCTGCAGCGAAGATCTGAGGCCCAAATCGCCAAAGCATCCAATGTACCGGATAATGAAGTGATCGATCCTGCAGGCTTCATCCAGAGGATCAGTCCACAAACCCGGAAGAATTTCACGACTTCATTTATCATTGGCCTCTTATTCCCAGTTGTAATTGTATTCCTAATCGACTTTTTCAACAACAAGATCCGTACACGGGAAGATATTGAAAGACTTACATCGTTCCCCATCATCGGAACCATAATGCATAGCAGCAAAAGGGAGCAGGATGTTGTTTTCCGGTACCCGAAGCTTTCTATATCAGAAAGCTTCAGGGCAGTAAGGACGAGACTCGGGTTTTTCGCAAAAGGAAAAACTCCATACATTGTATCAATAACTTCATCGGAGATCGGTGAAGGGAAGACCTACTGTGCTTTAAACATGGCCAGTTCATTTGCCATATCGGGGAAAAAAACTGTCCTGGTCGGTTTTGACATGCGCATGCCCCAGATATCCAAACAATATGGCATTGAGGATGATCCGGGAATCTCTAATTTTCTGATTAACCAGGCCGACTATAAAGATATCATCCAATCCTCACCGGTTGAGAATATGGATATTATTGGATCGGGCCCCATTCCTCCCAATCCGGCTGAACTGATTGGATCGGAGAAAACTACCGAACTGTTCGAAAAGATGAAAACCGATTATGAAGTCATCATTATAGATACTCCTCCCATTGGCATGGTGGCCGACGCCCATCTCCTCACCCGCCATACAGACACCAATATTTTCCTTGTCAGGAACAACTATTCGCACCGCGAAATTCTTGCCGCCAACCTCCGTAATGCAGTACAGGACCAGATCCCCAACGCCGCCATCCTAGTAAACGACCTGAAGATCAAACGAACCGGTTACGGTTATGGATACGGCTATGGCTATGGGTATGGATACGGCTATGGATACCATGAAGATATGGGGGAAAGGAATGGATTGTTCAGGATATTTAAAAGATCATAGCAACTCTCATTAGTGATTTGCATTTTCCAATTAAAGTGTGGGTACGGGTATTATAAAGAGGAGCGCAAATGAATCAGGCTAATAAACAGAAAGTAATGGATGAGTTTACACATGTAATTCGTCCAAAGCGAAATCTTTTTGAAGTTAACCTGAAAGAAGTCTGGAAGTATCGTGACTTATTGATGCTGTTTGTTCGCCGTGATTTCGTAGCAAAATACAAACAGACGATTCTGGGACCATTCTGGTTTGTTCTTAATCCACTTCTGAGTACTCTGATCTATACAGTAATCTTTAATCGTGTAGCAAACATACCAACGGACAATATACCACCGATTCTTTTTTATCTCTCCGGGTTGGTCGCCTGGCAATATTTTGCAGCATGCTTAACAGGAACCTCCAGTACATTCCTGTCCAATGCAGGTATTTTTGGTAAAGTTTATTTCCCACGCCTCGTCTCACCACTATCTGTTGTGCTATCATCCCTGGTGCAGCTGATGGTTCAATTCGGATTGCTATTTGTCGTAATTCTTATCTACTGGTTCAAAGGCTATCCGTTGTCTTTTAGCAGTTACACGTTACTCATCCCGGCCATTATCCTGATACTTGCCATGATGGCCCTGGGATTTGGTATTGTCATCAGTTCTGCCACTACCAAGTATCGGGATCTAACCAATTTCATGTCTTTTGGAGTACAATTGTGGATGTATGCTACTCCAATTATTTATCCGGTGTCCAGTGTGCCTGATCGGTTCCAGTTTATTGTTAAATACAATCCGGTTGCACCCCTGATCGAAGCATTTAAGTATGGGCTGGTGGGTGCCGGACAGGTATCCTGGTCAGGTCTTGCATATAGTCTGATATTTACAGTGGTATTGTTAACCATCGGGATTCTGATTTTTAATAAGGTGGAACAGAGCTTTATGGATACAGTGTAGCAAGAATATACTTTGAGCAGGACAGTAATTAAAATAGAAGGTCTTTCGAAACGTTATCGCCTTGGTTTGGTTGGGTCAGGAACGCTTAAAGATGATATGAAGGGCTGGTGGTATCGCATGCGTGGGAAAGAGGATCCTACATTGAAAATCGGAGAGGAGAACCGGTTAGATACCCAAAGTGGGAATTATGTATGGGCACTGAAGGATATTAACCTGGAGGTAAAAGAGGGCGAAGTGTTGGGGATTATCGGGAAGAACGGCGCCGGGAAAAGTACGCTGCTTAAAATCCTGTCTCGCGTTACCGGGCCATCTGAAGGAGTGATCAGGACCAATGGACGAATCGCAAGCTTGCTTGAGGTGGGTACCGGTATGCACCCTGAGTTGACCGGCAGGGAGAATATTTTTCTCAATGGTGCCATTCTGGGAATGACCAAACAGGAAATCAAGGCAAAATTCGACGAAATAGTTGATTTTGCAGGTGTGGCACGATACATAGATACTCCTGTTAAACGATACAGCAGTGGAATGCATGTACGGCTTGGCTTTGCTGTTGCTGCCTTTTTAGAACCGGAAATATTGATCGTGGATGAAGTACTGGCAGTCGGTGATGCGGAATTTCAGAAAAAGGCTATTGGGAAGATGCAGGATGTTTCAAAGGGGCAGGGAAGAACGGTGTTGTTTGTGAGTCATAATATGGCTAGCGTGGAGAATCTGTGCAAAAATGTGGTTGTTTTGGAAAATGGGGGGATTGCATTTAAATCAACTTCTCAGAAAGCAATCAATTATTATCTGCAAAACAGAAAGCATTCAATTAGGAAAAAGTTACATCAAAGAATCGATAGAAGAGGGAATGGAAAAGTGATGTTCCATTCATTCAGTGTTGAAAACATCATGGAAGAGAGAATATATAGCATATCTTCCGGGGAAGCGGTCTATTTCGTTTTTGAGCTAAGCATTTATGATTTATCCAAACTGTCAATTGATATTGGGTTTTCGATGCATACTTCAACAAATCAAACTTTATCTGTATTATATAGTTCTTATCAAAATTTCACCATCAAAACCCAAAATAACAATAAACTAATTGTTAAATGTAAAATAGAAGATTTCCCTTTCTCCAAAGGGTTATATACCATAGGAGGCAGAATCGTCTCTAACAATGACGAGGCAGATTGGCCTGAAAATGGCATAGCCGAGATTGAAGTGACACACGGGGACTTCTATTGCACTGGTAATGAGGGTTTTTATGGAACTACGCCAATTCTCATTAAAGGCGATTGGATAGTCATATGAAGCAACTAATTAAAAAGAGAATTCGTAAACTCATTCCCCAAAGGGTCGTTGAACTTTGCAACCATGACCTGAAGCAAGCAATTAATCAATCACTAGAGTATGCCAGGTTATCCTATTCTCAGGAGGGTGAAGATGTAGTTCTGGCAAGTTTAATCAATAAACCGCATGGATACTATATTGATGTTGGAGCTCACCATCCCATGAGATTATCAAACACCTATTACTATTACAAACAAGGCTGGAATGGAATCAATATTGATGCCGCTCCAGGAAGCATGGCTATGTTTCAGGAACTCCGGGCACGAGATACCAATCTGGAAATAGCCATTTCTGATTCTGAAAGCATTTGTGATTTCTATATTTTTCTCGAAGGAGCACTGAATACTTTCAATAAAGAACTTGCAGAAAAATACCTAAGAATTGGAAATAAACTCAAAGAGATTATAAAAATACCTACGAAAACCCTTGCATCTGTGCTTCAGGACTATCTCCCTAAAGATCAGAAAATTGATTTCATGAATGTCGATGTCGAGAAATTTGATACACAAGTTCTCATATCCAATGACTGGAATCGATACAGACCCAAGGTGATCATGATAGAAGATGCACAGTTTGATATAAGGAAATTAGATGAAAGTGAAGTGTTTTGTTTTCTTTCTCACTTGAATTATCGTTTGGTTGCTCAAACAAAAAATACATTGTTCTTTCTTGATGAGAATTAGTCTAGTTGGTGATCTCTGGGCCCTGCCCAATGTGGACATCGAGGTGAAAGATCTCTTGGAGGATTCTTCATTGGTTTTAGGCAATCTTGAAACTCCGATTATAGAAGTCGGAGCTCCGGAATCGTCGAAAGTTGGGCCTTATGTTCATGGAGATAAAGGTTCAATGGCAATAATAAAAGACCAAGTTCCCGATCTATGTGTCTCATTGGCAAACAATCATATCATGGATTTTGGTGAAAGCGGGCTGCTTCACACACTGAAGGTTCTGAATGATCTGCAAGTTCCATACTGTGGAGCAGGTAACAGAACGGATAGTGCCATTTCTCCCTTGACCTTGTCCGTTGATTCTGTGAAAGTCGCCATTCTTTCTTTGGGCGAAATCCAATTTGGGAAAGCCCAGGCCCGTAAATCCGGATACAATCCGATCTCACCAGCTGTATATCAACAGATAATTGACTTAAAACAGAGATCTGATATGGTGATTCTTTCCATTCATGGAGCTTCCGAGATGAGCCCGGTACCTTCTCCGGAATGGCAGGAATTAATGAGGTCCTATATAGATTGCGGAGCGGATATCATCCATGGGCACCACTCTCACGTACCCCAGGGATACGAAAAATACAGGCATGGGTATATCTTCTATGGATTGGGAAATTTTATTGCCAATCCGGGAATGTGGCAAGCAAATCAAAACACCTCCTGGTCGATCGTTCCCTTGATTAATTTGAACAAGAGTATTCTGGATGTGGATATTATAACTTCTGTCATAGAATATGTACATGGCAAAACTATTATCAGAAGGGCGAATGGTACTGAAAAGGCAATTCATGATGCATACCTTGAAAGCTGTAACCGCGTGATTCAAAATAAGCCTTTGCTACATGGTGTATGGCAGGAGGTGTCGCTGCAGCTTTTCAATAACCACTATTCCGAATACTTGAATTTCAGTGGAAAGTTTACTATCAGAGATCTCAGTATCGAAAAAAGGTTCTCTGTTCTGAAGAGATCTCTGAGATCCTTCATAACAGGGAAAGAGGTAATCCTTCCAAATCCAGTATCAACCCATCAGCATTTGCTCTGGTATCACCTGTTTGCCTGTGAGAGTCATAAACATGCCATTGAAACAGCTTTGGGGGTATTGAGTGGCGAGTTGGATGACTTAACGAATGAGGAGTCAAAGGAGATCCTGCATTCATTGACTATGTCGTGAACAATGAATAAACTTATTGGCTTTACCATTTCAAGATCACAAATCGATCATTCTGATGTAGATGTATTTAACAGAGGACTATCAATTAAATCATTTATTCATAACGGCTTTCATGTTTACTTGTGGGGTATTGGAAATATAAATGAATGCATTATTCATGGGAATTATTCATTAAGCTTTCCGCTCTCCGATAGTCTACTTGACAGAAATGTAATAATATCCATTCATACAGAGCATATTGATGTTGAGAATGACTGGTTGGGTTCTATTCCTATTTTTTATAATAGACGGGAGCTAATTGCTTCAACTTTGTCATTAAAAACACTCCGTGGCAAAGGATTGCATCCGGAAGGACTCCATAACTTTTTTGAATTTGGATACAGTGTTTTTGAACAAACAATTTTCGAGGAGGTCCGGTTTTTACGTTATTATTCCCACCTGGTACTATCAAAGAAGGAACTCAAAGTCGTTAATAAGGAGGATCCGGTTCTTGAGGCTGAAACCTGGAGTTGTGTTTCGGAAGAAAGTGAAGTCTACGAAGAAATAAAGCAGTATATATACAGAGTTGAGTCGGTGACTCAGGGAGAGATCATTCTGCCAACATCAGGAGGATATGATTCACGTCTGCTCAATCTATGCATAAATAATAGAGACCGGGTAAATTCATTTACTTATGGAATCTCCGATAATCAGGCGAATAGTTTTGAAGTTATCTATGCCAGGGAAATTGCCAAAAGGCTTGGAACCAAGTGGCATCAGGTTTGGCTTTCGAACTATTATGAATATGTGCATGAATGGCACAAATTGCTTGGATTTTCTACCCATTTGCATGGGATGTACCACATCGAGTTTTATAAAAGAATCCTGGAAAAGAACAGCTTTTCGGATCACGCGACTTTTCTGAGTGGGATTGTGGGAGATGTGTGGAGCGGAAGAGTTGGGTTCGGAAAACTTACAAAGCCTGAAGATCTTAGATGGCTTGGCTACTCACACGGTTTGTCGGCTGATCCCAGCTGGATCAGGGTTTCACACAACACTGTTTTAAGAAACAGGTTTTGGCAAGAATTCCATGAATACCTGGAGCATGATCAGACCAGAATCGTTTTTTCAATGCGGTTTAAGATTATACTGTTATCTTATCTTACTATCATTCCTGAATACTTCGGATGGATCGTTTGGACCCCGTTTCTTAATTTCTCAATTGCTAAACAAATGCTTTGTATTCCCGAAGAAAGGAGGGAAGAAAGAGTTTGGCAAAGGGATCTTTTTAAGAAAGAGCAACTCGACCTCTCTATGAGTCAATATGAGGTGGATTATAACAACACATTGTCATACAATGTCTATTACAATTCCAATGTTGAAAAACTGAGTAAGAATCTGAATGAGGTCATTGATAAGAAGTATATCAGGAGAATAAACAGAACGATGCGGAAAAAGACAAATACCAGAACTCAGAACTACATCAACAGTTTATTGAAGATAAGATATCTTCGCTGGTTCCTGTTTAAACTGGGATATAGAATACGGAACCCACAGGATATAACGATTTCGGCACCTTATAAAGTATTAAAGGCCATTGATTTATCACTGGAATGAAAGGTGACTTAGCCCCCATTTGTCTTTTCGTATACAACAGGCACACTCATACTGCCGAAGTTGTTGAATCACTAAGAAAAAACAAGCTTGCCAGTGAATCTACCCTCTTTATATTCTCCGATGGCCCAAAGGATAAAAACAACAAGCTGTTATTAAATGAGATAGAGAAAGTACGAGCCTATATTCAAGGTATTCATGGATTCAGGAAAGTACATATTATAGAAAGGGAAGATAATTGGGGATTGGCCAATAGTATTGTTAAAGGGGTCTCTGAAATTATAAATAGTTACGGCAAAGTGATTGTTATAGAAGATGATATTGTCACTACTAAAGGCTTTTTAACATACATGAATGAAGCCTTGGACATGTATATGAATGAAGAACAGGTAATGCATATATCTGGCTATTTTCCGCAGGTGAACCGTCGCTTGCCTCAATCTTTCTTTTACAATCAGACTTCTTGCTGGGGATGGGCTACCTGGAAACGAGCATGGACGCACTTTAATCAAGATGCAGCTTTCTTAAAGCAGAGAATCATTGAATCTAACAGATTAATGGAGTTTAATCTTGATGGGGCATATACTTTTTCGGATCACCTGGAGGCCAATATATCGCAACAAATGAAAACATGGGCTGTAAAATGGCATGCATCTGTTTTCTTGCGGAATGGCTTGAGTTTGCATCCAGCCAGATCGATGGTTCAGAATATTGGATTTGACACGAGTGGTGAAAACTGCCATTCCATAAGCAAGTATAATATCGCTGATTTAGTAGAATCAATTCCTGTTCATCCAGTTCACCTGAAAGAAAACAAAAAGGCGAGAAGAGCAATGTACAGGTTCTATAAGGACCAGCACACTTGGTCGTTCAGAAAGAGATCAATACATTGTATTAAGACCAGGCTAAAACGTGCGCTTAATTAGAGATATTCCAAGTCCGGTTACAGGGAACAAGACAATATTGGAGGATGCCATTCTTGTTCGTGATATCGTGGAAAGCTTTGGGAATGGTTTTCGCATTGACGTCGCTACCTATTTCCAGGATGTTGAAGAAATACTTCTATTGAGGTGTATAGATACAGACTACAAGGTCTTGTACCCTTATCATATCGTGGGCGACAGCACATTTTATGAACATCTTCAACAATTTGAATGGTACTACATGCCCTGGAAATGGGAGCACCAGGAGGCGCTTCAATGGATTAATCCTAACATGGCGATTCTGGAAGTAGGTTGTGCAAAGGGAGATTTTCTAAAAAGGATAAGGGATGAAATCAGTACAAATGTGATTGGTCTGGAACTAAATCAAGGTGTAACCCATAGAAAGGGCATCCCAATCCTGAATGAATCCGTGCAGGATCATTCGAACGTCCATGTAG
>SDBT01020388.1_pt1 | contig 10369 bp, 24 predicted proteins | sample 2277101 | NCBI WGS metagenome assembly SDBT01 (sample SAMN10404973, study PRJNA504765) | marine sediment metagenome | isolation source: marine sediment core GS10_PC15, 103 cmbsf | place: Arctic Ocean: Southern Knipovich Ridge | collected 2010
CGTTGATAACGATTTAGGAATGATTGATAAGGTTATTAGGGAGTATGAATGATGGAGTCAGAATTGATTGTCTCCTTAATGGCAATAATATTTTCAGTGCTAGCAATGGGCATTAACTTGTTTACTGTTTACAGGATAATTCGAGGATAAGAGATGAACAACCAGCCAAAGTTTAAAATCGGGGATGTGGTTCTTCAACTGCTACCTAGGTGCTCCTATATAAAAGAAATGGAAATAGAAACTATCTTTCTTGGCAGCGGAAACCCAATGTACAACATCTGGGTTGACTCCGGACATGGGGGGACCGGCAACTTCGTGGGCTATGAGGAAGAGGAGCTCTTTGCGTTGCCAGAAAAAGAAAACATGCTAAACAAAGCAATCGAAATCTGCAAAAAGGAAGGAGCATCCGCAAAACAGCAGTGGCTAAAAAAAGACTACGCAGAAAAGATGGAGTTTTTCCAAAACGAGCTGCAAGAACTAAAGGAGAACCCAAATGGATAAATTCGAAAATGTCCCAGAAGTAAAAATCATAATGGATACCAATACTGTAGACCTTTCTTACGAAAAAAAAGAGATGGCTACGTCCAAAAGCGGACCAAAATTTAAAAAGGGAGAAAAGGTTTATTATTTGTCTTATGGAATTGCTTTTCGAAAAGAAATTCTAATTCCATCAGTCGGGTCATTTATCATAGATAACGCAATATGCGATATGGATCCGCGCAAAGACTTTCATTATCCAATAGATGAACATTGCTCAAAAGTGGAAAGCGACTGCACCACAAATCCTCTCCTAATCATCGGGAAGGCAATAGGCCATCTAAGGAAAATAAAAAGACAAGATGCCATCCAGCTGAAAACTTTGATGGCGGCCTACGAAGACGAAGAAAAAAAACTACAAAAAATGCGTGAGGAATACGAAAATGGATAAATTCGACAAGAAAATGTTAACAGGCTGGTTTCTTTTTAACTTCACCCTAATAGCAATCTTAATCACCTTTAAATTGTTAGACAACTCCAGCTGTCAAGCCTATCGCCTGCAACAACAAGCTATTCTGGTTCCTCAAAAACCCTTAGAGCTGAAAATAAAGTTGGAGATGCCTGAAAAAGTAGAAAAAAAAACATCTTTTATCAAATGGGAGGCTGGGAAATGACCGATACGGACACGGAAGCACAAAAATTGAAAACTGACATGCTAGCCGGTGAGTTTATATGGGATAAAATATTAATCCAGAGCATCACGCAGCTGTTTAAAGAAGTGGATGAGGAAATGTTTAAAAAAGAGGAAGCATACAATGATTAAAATTGGAGATGAAATTTTTACCGTCACGCTAGGAGGCCTTCACTTTGAAAAAGGAGTGGTAGGAAAAATAGTGGAGACCCGCGAGGGAAAAACCTACCACTTTGAAGGGGGTGAGTGCGCCGTCATTGAACTGTCGGAAAAAGGATTGAGTTCAAGCAATAAAATTTCTGAAACGTCCGTAAAAGTATTGAGGGTCTCGTTGAAGCGACGTATCGAAGAATTACTAGACGAGACAATGGATAATTATTTTTCTAAACTAGAGGAGAAAACTTAAATGGAAGATAAAGAAAATAATCCTTTTCTTCTTCTTAATCGGTTTTGTATCGTGCAAACGGAATCTAATAAAGGTATTCATATGGGACACCTTCTAGGCCAGAAAGGAACCGTTGTACAGTTAGATCTTTACGCATTTATGGACGTCGATTTTTCAATGACCAATAGATATGGATTGGCTTTTACAGGGCCTCAGGAAGAACAGGCAGCCGCGTGGCTAGAGTGTGAAGACCTCATCATCATGCCAATAAAATCCCTAGTTCTTACAGATGTACTTGAGATAGTTGTCTGTACGAATGAATCCGAAAAAAGAATAAAAGAAACACTCGACTTTTTTGAAAAACAAGGAGAAAAACCAAATGGCAAACTTTATAGACTGTGAAAAATTAACCGATGACGATTTCGAACAAACCGGCATACCGGCAGAAGGAGACGCTTCTTGGGAAATCAATTCCGTCGAAGCGCGAACCTCAAAATCCAGTGGTAAACCCACTGTCAAAATAATCTTCAAGGTTGTCGACAGCACAGGGAAAAGAAAACTTCTTATCGAGAATTTACCCATGGGAGTGCCCTTTCGAATCGCTCGAATAGCATCCGTCACCGGCACCACTGACATGGCAAAAGAAGGAAGAATAAATATTGAAGAGTGGGTAGGCAAAACAGGGAAAGGGAATATTAAACACGAGGAATCTCCAGGATTTCCCACGAAAGCTGTATGGGCTTATTTCTTGGATAAGGACGCAACGTTGTCAGCGCCTACTGCACCTTCAGCCCAACAAGAACCGCCCCCCATTGAAGCTGATTTTAATGATGATGTGCCGTTCTGATGGATAGATGGCTAGAAAAAACAGAAAGACTAGAGGAAATATTTACAACGCTCCAAGATTTGTCGTTGACAGCTTTTGAGTTTATAAAATGGATAATCAGTTTGTTTTAAAGGAGAGGAGAAATGGAAAAACTTATACGACTCACAAAATGGGTTGAGTATCATGGGGTCCCTTCAGAAAAGAGCCTAAGATATTTTGTGGTCAATGCCCGGTCCAATGGGTTTGATAAAGTCATGAAAAAAATTGACAAAAAGATCTTTATCGACGAAACAGAGTTCTTTAAGTGGTATGAAGAATACAAAAAGCTCACCACCACAAGACAGCCCAAGGTACCTACCGAAATAATGAGTAGGTTAGATTTAGTTTCTGAGTTTGAAAAAGGATCTGATACTACATTCTTCACTCAAGATTATGTTGCAGCTGTTATATGTTGCGGCCCAGCTAATCTTGAGAGAATGCGCTGGTTGAAAATCGGACCTCCGTTCAAAAGACTAGGACGCCGATGCCTATACCTGAAAAAAGATATCTGTGACTGGATTAATTCCACCGCAAAGAACGGTGTAGAACCGAAAAAGTGATAACTAGTTTGCTGCAAAGGGGATGGAGGCCATAAAAACCTGTCTAATCTCCAGGTAATTATCGCCTCAACCTCCCACTTTAACAATAGGATAAAACAATGATCAAAATTCACTCAGTTAGCTTTAACCCTTTCATGCTTGCCCTAGGTGCCTTATTTATGGTGCTCAAGATTAATAATTATATAAATTGGTCATGGGTATTAGTAACCGCACCCTTGTGGGTACCTTTCTTGGTTTTAGGAAGTACTTTAATGGTTAATAAATTACGCCACAAATAAGGGCCTCTAATGCCAAGAAAACGATTTAGTCTGCTCGCCACCGAGGACCAGGAGCAAGCTGCTCTCATCCAGTGGGCGCGTACTCAGCCAATCTTGACAAAGGGATTGTACGCCATTCCCAACGGGGGGAAGAGAAATGTCGCAGAAGCCAAGAAGCTGGTCGATATGGGGGTTTTAGCCGGGGTCTCTGACCTTCACCTCCCTTATCCCTCAAAAGGCTACCACGGCCTCTGGATTGAGCTTAAACGGGGGGATGGGGGCCGATTAACAAAGCCACAGGCATATTGGCTCCATCAAATGTCAGAATGGGGGCACATGGCTGTCGTCTGCCGAGGGTGGATGGCCGCAAAACGAACACTGGAGGATTATTTAGGATAATGGCGATTAAATTTAAAGAATGGTGCCCCGAAGAGCAAAAAATGTACCAAATACCAAAGGGGAAAATAGGAAGTGACGAGGGGGTTTATCTCCAATATAGCGAGCAAAAAGATGCTGATGGAAAAGAAATCTATGACGGTGATATCATCGCGTTAACGAAGGTGGGGGTATGCACCTTTGTGGGCAAGGATGAATGGGCTGAAGTATTCGATATCTTCCCAAGGGTCGTGGGCGTAAACGGCGGCGGCTCTATCCTCTATGAGTCTCTTGATAAGTACCTTCAGAGCAAAAAAAGACCATCCAGTTTTGCTCATTCCGACCATTTGATTCACTACACCCCTGTAGTAGGTCCGGGAAAAACTTACAAAAAAGATTCACCCTCTAACAGGCGAGAATATGTAGAGGTGCTAGGAAATATTTATGAAAACGAAGAGCTACTGAAAAACGAGTACACACAAATAAGAAAAGAAATAGATGGCCCTTATGGGGGGCTGGAGAATTATTAGGAGGATTATTTAGGATGAGCATTTGGACAGATATTTTACAGCCCGCTGCAATAGGATTTGTTGTCTCGTTTTTCGCAAGCTTTTTCTGGGCAAGATGGATGGCCCCTTCTGAGCCTCCGAAATATATTGATACCTCTCCCAAGTCAAAATTTAGTGAGGGTGATGTCTTGCGTATCGTGGACGCCATGGGAAATCAAGGCTATGCAATGTACGTAGGGTTTTTAAATGGGTATGAGCAAGTTCTTTATAGTGATGGACACATAGGGGGCTTTAACTCAGCCTATATAACCGCAAAAAGGATGAAAATACATGTTGAAATTCTTCCTTCTGAAAAAGAAGAAACGGAATCGAGAATAGCAACCCTAGAGGAGAAACTAAAATGACAACCTTAATTCATATTTTATTTGGTGTTTCTATCGCCGTAATACTGTGGTTCCTGAATCGACTCTCAAAAGAAACCGATGATTTGATGGAAATGATTCTAAAAAACCAGGTTACAATCCAAACTGAATCAGTCAGAGCGGCAGCGTCAACACTACCACTTTATGATAAAATCGGCCACCTCGAAAAGCAACTCAAGGAACTCCAATGGAACCAGAAAGATTCAAACCAGAAAATACAATAGTCATTCCGGCGCAATCCGTGGCTGACATCCATGCGTTGCTCAACGTATTACGATTCAATTTGACAGAAATAGGTGCCCATGCGTCAAAATTAGACAGTCTTTACGTGGCTCGCGGTGCAACAGAAAGAGCTAAGCAAGTAAAAGAACTGTTAAAGTCCCATGAGGTACTGGTTCAGCAAATGAATGGATTTGAAATCTCTTTTTGGGAGGTACTGAAGGGATGAGTGAAAAACCAATAGCATCAAAAGTATTACGGCCTGCAAGAGTCGGTAAGGTGACCATGCGACAGGCAACGGCAGCGGTTAAGGCAGTGAAAGCTGATAATGCAGCTAAAGCGCTTGCAAAACGGAAGGTTAAAATGCCGGCAAAGAAGGGGAAATTGTCTGTGGCTACGATAAAAAAAGCGGTTGCAAAGGTTAGTCGTGAGCGAGATATAAAAGACTCCGAGATTAAACTTTCTTCACGTATGGCGAAGCTTCGGCTAGAAATACCGGGGGCGCTAGTGCCTGTTAGAGCGTTAGTAACCGATATCTTGATTAATATTGACCCGAACCATTCTGAATATGGGGAATTGTGCCGCAACCTGCTGCCTGCTCTTTTGGACCTGCAAAGAGGGTGCCTGGATATTATCGACTACGTACATCGTGTAACCCATGTGCGTCAAGAATGAGGCAACTGCCTCACAATCTCAAAGTTAGTCACCAAGAATCCAGTAACCATGATTCCGACCAGTAAGACCTTGTACCACTGTGATTTGAAGAGTTGCCAGAAGGTTTTCTTCGTGTCGGCTCTTTCATGATCCACCCTTTCTATTTCCTCTAGCTTTTTAGCATGGTAGGAGGCTTTGTCACGAATATCCGCCTGGGCTTTCACTAATTCCTTAACGCTATCCGTTAAGTGCTGCATCTCAACGATAAGCACGGCTATTTGAACTTCTTGGGAGGCTGATTTAGGGTATACTTCAGGGAGATCCATTATCATCTTGTGCTGCCTTTTAGCTTTTCAACCGTTCTTAATGTCCCCATTCCCAGCATAGCAAGCACAAGGTCAAACAAAAGCTGATTGCTCATCGACGGAAGCGGAACCGTGGTGAAAAAAGAAGCGCAAGGAACAACAATAAACTGAATAAAAAGGGCTAAAGAGCATGTCCAACCAATAGAGGGCCGCCATCCAGCAACAAAAAGACTTCGATGAGCGGCTTCTATTTTATTTAACTCAACCTGAAGTATTCCAGGCTGTTGACGTAATTTATTAAGCACAATTAGCGCTTTACTTCTTTCGTCATCAGACGTAAATATCTTGTCAAAGGCATTTCCAATGGCATCAATCGGTTTTGCAGCAGCACCGCCCAGAAACGCGGATAAAAAGCCCATTAAAACGATTCCTCCAGTGTGATAAACCCATCAGGAGACATGTACCCATCATTCATCAGGTTTTTGCATTCCTGAACGGACAGCCCAAATTGCATGTAAAGATGGGGCGCATCCGGCTCTTCCCAGTCTGCACCCGATTTGAACCCTAATTTCTTGGCTATTTTTATTATTTCAGCCCAATCAGAGACACCGTTGGCATTAAAGTCTTTTTCTCTATCCCATAAAACCTCACCTGTCTCGCTAATAAGCAAGCAAAAGTCAATCGCTAACCCATAATTATGATAAGACTTTCCCGCAGGGGCCTTTGTCACTTCGGGACCCGGTGTGGTCCGTCCTTGTGCGTACAAAATGTCCTGCTCTTCGAGTGTTCTCATTCCTTGGGTGATGCGAATGGGTATTTTTTCATCAATACAGTTCAATAGAAGTTCCAGCGCTGCGCTTCTGATAGCGGGATGCAGCTTAAGGATGCGTCTTAGCGAATGGTAGTCAGGACATCTCATCGATTATACGGCCCTAATGATGATAAAATTCATCTGATGATCCGCCGCAGGGTTCGCGCTAAATCTCACATCAAAACCATTCGTACTCGACGAGGATTGAATGATGGTCACCGGCGCGCCACCAAGAACCTTCATCGTGACAAAGGTTCTGTCGCTCGTCAAAACACCAGGCTCTGCAAAAAACTCTGTCGTCGCACCGCCCACTGATGTCTTAAAACCCGCAAATGCAATTTCATGCGTAAATTGGGACCCACTAAATATCGTTATCGTCATGGTGGGACTCACCGCTGTGACACGCGCAATCTGCGCTATCCCCAGCGAATCTGTCATGTTAATTATATCACCAATCCTAACGTTATCTTGGGCAATCTCCAGGGCTAAAATTTCATCAAAATACCCATCTGTTGCTATCACAGCCATCGTATCGGTGTCCGAGCCAAACCGGTGCGTCGGGCACGCTAAGTTAGCGGCGTTTGTATTATCTGCGCCTCTTCCTACTTCAAAATTATCACTCCGTGCAGTCATTTTTCATGCCTCCTGGTTAATATATTTTATATGTCTCTAATTAATTCAAAATTAACCTGGTGATCATTGGAAGGATCGCCGCTAAATGTCACATTGATAAAATCAGTCACTGCAATGTTCGTAAGAATCGTACGCGGTGTAAAGCCTTCAACTTCCAACGTCACAATAGAAATATCGGTCGATAGCGCCCCTGCCACTGGGATTTGCTCAAGTGCGGCACCTCCCACAGAGTTGTGAAATCCTGCGGCAATAATTTCATGAGACAGATTTGTACCTGTGACCGCCTGAACGGTGACATTCGGAGAAACAGCGGTGATTCGATACACCTGAGCACTCCCGGTTGAATCTGTAATATTGATCATGTCGCCAATTCGAACGTTACTCTCCCCAATATCCCCTGCCAAAATATCATCAAAGTAGGCAGATGCTGAAATGACAGAAAAATCATCAACATCGGAGCCAAATCGATGACTCGGACAGGCTAAACCGGCCGCATTGGTGTTATATTCACCACGACCTAATTCAAAATTTTCAACTAATGCAACCATGTTACTGTCTCCTTGTTATAAATATAAAATTACGGGGTAGTCCAGGTTATATTTGTGCCATCCCAAGAATACTTGGCGGAAGGCCCGTACTGCTCATACGCTGCAACGGCGCCATCGTATTCCACAGTATCTGTAATTACTGCTTGCGTTCTGGCCTCCGGCACATTGGTGCGAATAGGATCCTCGGGTGTCACTTCATAGCACTTAATAAGCTGTTTTGTTTCATCTAATATCTGTAGAACATATTGTGTCATCTTTATTTCCTATCTTGAGTAGCCATATTCATTTACCCAGGCCGCCAGCACATTATCATTGGTATCAAAGCCTCCAATTACTATCGTCCGCGTAGGTCCGCAAGCGCCCCTAATGTTTGAGTTTAAAATATCAAAACCAATCCATTTTGTAGGTGAATCCAAAATAAGAGGTTTCAGTGTTCCTGATTCCACTGGTGCAAATCCGAGAAGAACGTGTTCTGCTGCATCCGTATTTTGGAGATTAATTAGTATTTCTGTTGTTTGAACAGGGCAAAAATCAGAGGAAGGTGCCATATTGGGGGCCTGCCATCCCCCGCTTGGATTCATACCACCGGCAATCTGGTAGTGATCAATAGAATTTCTAATCATCACATTGCTAACAATCGTTGTATCAAAATATTCTACATTGCCAAAAGAATCCGCATTTAACACCCCAATACAACGGTCTAACCCGTTATACCACCCCTGCAACACATCGTTATAGGCAGGCTCATCGGATAAATCAAGGATAACCGGCGTCGTCGGTGTGCTCGCGCTTGCATCAATGTAAATATAATGAAAATCAAAGACAGCCACTAACGATGTCATTGTATGCACCACAGGAGAAGATAAAGTAATAATATTATTATTAACATCCGCCACCCCCGCCGACACATTTACCTCTGTGGGTGAGCGATAAGTCACCACATAGCCGCTTATTACCCCCGGAGAAGGACCCCCAAGCTCAGCAATGGTTACGGTAGGCGAAAGTCCTGTCACGCGATAAATCTTAGCGTCTTTTAATGAATCCGTTATATTAATCATATCCCCTGTGCGAACCAAATTATCTCTAATTAAGGGCGCAAAAATATCATCAAAATATCCCGCAGCGGAGATAACGGTAAAATCATCGGTCTCAGAGCCAAATCGATGCGTGGGACAGCCCAGAGCTACCGCACTTGTGTTGTACTCTTCTCGTCCTGTTGAAAAATCTTTGCTCGAAGCTACCATAGTAATTCCTTTTTAGTCCTGATTGAACGCCACTATAAACCAACTTCTCTTTGGAGTATATTAGCCATAATTTATCGTCGCCTAGGGTGTGAAAGTGATATACCGAACACTTGTGGTTCCGGTCAAGGTTCCTGAGTTGGACTTAAGCGTAGCGCTACCTCCCGACGCGAAAGCTAATACCAAAACGACTGCACCTGTTCCAATTGTCAACGTAAAAGTATGGTCGGGCGATTCTACACTCGACACATTGGCTTCTCCAAATAGGTCAAATTCAATGTCACCCGAAATAAAATCAAACGCGCTTGTTATATGAAAGGTAGCATTGTCAGTGTTGGGCTCAACAATAGTAAATATAAAAGAAGACGCAGCAGGAAACGTCCCAATAGCAACAGGCGTCGCGTCTAAATCTACAATAGAAACAACTGTTTTCTTAATCAGACCTGCATCATCAAGTTGATCTCTCTGAATTATATTCGCCATATCATCCTCCTGTGTGCGCTTTATGGTCCGCCACTATCGTATTAAGTGTCGTCTCTTGGCCAGAATCTAAGGTAACATCAAAAATAACATCACAGTCCGCCCCTTTACAAATGACTTTTACACTATCGGGCAGCGTCTCGTCTTCTTGTATTTCTTTAGCCAGAGGAACGCGTTTCCCCTCTCCATCAATGCAATATTTATTGTCAATATTGTACCTTCCCTCGACTAATTCTCTTTCAAAATTATACGTAGCCATGTTAATTCCTAAATATTGTAAGTTAAACGAATGCCGGTCACGTCTACCGCGCCCCCAATAGACATATTGTCCTGTTCTAAAAAACATTCATCATTGGCGGTAAGCGAAGTAAATACACTTGAGATATTAATCGCTTCTCTGTTGCCGGACGTTCCTAGGTCATACGTTGAGCCCACATCTGATTCCGCATTCACATTAATCGCGGCACCTTGAGGGCCATACTCACTGAAAAAATCAATATCTTTACCCGCGCCCGCAGCACCTGCCGACGGGCTAAATAAAAGCTCAACAGACACCAAACTTAAAAAATCAGACGGGACCCAAAACGTAAAATTGAACGACCCATTAGACCCTATATTTCTGGCGCGCCCATTGCTTCCCACGTTTGAGTTATAGTCGGTTGCCTGAAAAGTTTCTACCTTTACAGAGCCTACGGGGTCTGCATCGTCATAAAAACCACTGATTCGCTCACCGTCGCCTAATGTGGTTCCAATCCAGGTCAACACAGACCCTGATACGGTAAAATCAACGCCTATTTGGACCTGCTGGCCATTTCTAAACGCCGTTAACGTAAGAGGAAAGCTCGGTGAAGACGGAAGGTTAAGTACGGTTTGAGAGGCAGTCGCTGTCTCGCTAAAGACGACCTTAGCTGAGCCCCCTTGGGCATCTACGTACGTC
>SDBT01020389.1_pt1 | contig 10368 bp, 7 predicted proteins | sample 2277101 | NCBI WGS metagenome assembly SDBT01 (sample SAMN10404973, study PRJNA504765) | marine sediment metagenome | isolation source: marine sediment core GS10_PC15, 103 cmbsf | place: Arctic Ocean: Southern Knipovich Ridge | collected 2010
TAATGCCGGATTTTATTGTGTGCAGAAGCCATCAACCACTTGATGACGTGCGCAAAAAAAAGATAGAGGTATTTGCACATATTAATTCTGATCATATTATTGCTGCGCCGGATGTGACTTCGGTTTATGAAATTCCGCTCAAGTTAGAAAACCAACAATTGGGCAAAAAGTTACTTGCACATCTTGATTTGGATGCAAAACAACAACCGCAATGGGATGCATGGCAGCAACGGGTGCATGCAATTATTAATCCACAGCGTCAGGTGCAAATTGCGATTGTAGGAAAATATTTAAATACGGGTAATTTTGGCCTGACTGATAGTTATCTGAGTATTTACCACGCACTAATGCACGCGGGTGCTGAACACAACATTGGCGTTGAGATTAAATGGTTTAATGCAAAAGATTTTGTGAATGATCAATACGCGGCGGAGCACTTACCACAATTCGATGGTATTATTATTCCTGGTGGCTTTGGCACGAGCGGCATTGATGGGAAAATGAACGCAATTTCATATGTTCGTACCAATAACATTCCCTATCTTGGTTTGTGCTATGGCCTGCAACTTGCGGTGATTGAGTTTGCACGTAACGTCTGCGATTTAAAAAATGCCCATACCACTGAGATTGATCCCGATACCCCCCATCCGGTTATTACTTTATTGCCGACACAAAAAGATTTTTTGAAAGAAAATAACTATGGCGGCACTATGCGCCTTGGGGCATATTCAGCAACGATAAAACCGAATACACAAATCGCGCAACTCTATTCATCACAGACTGTTATGGAGCGTCACCGTCATCGGTATGAAGTGAATCCTGACTATATTGATCAATTAAGCAATCAAGGATTGGTCTTTTCCGGATCTCATGAACGTGATGATGGTACACGGCTGATGGAATTTATTGAATTACCGACTCATCCGTTTTTTATTGCAACCCAGGCGCATCCTGAATTTAAAAGTAGGTTTGGTCGGCCTAATCCGTTATTTTATGGATTTGTTGCGGCGAGTTATGAGCATGCATTAATGAGGTCCTTCGATACATTTTTGCTTCGCAAAAACACTCAGGATGAGCGGGGGAGGGAAAAACAATCGTGATCAATTGAGTTCAGTAGATTTATAGCCACCAATCAGCATGATATTCTCGCAGGTGCTCTAAAATTGCATCACCATGTTTTTCGATGGCTTCATTAATGTTTTGTAGAAAATTTTTCTTTTGTTGTGGTTGTATTTGTATATTTGGTTGTTTGATTGGAGCAGCCGGAGCAGATATTTGTTTTGTGTTCTTTTTGCCTGAATCATGTTGTTGCAATATGTTTTGTTTAGTATGCCAAGGGGTGTTTATGCTATAATTATAAGTATCCTCATTCCATTGTAACTGATTACTAATCGCTTTCTCTTCTACTCCATATTCTTTGAATGTTTTTACACGTTTTTGCAGTTGTGCAATTTGTATACGGGTGAGAGCAATACGCAATTCGATGTTTCTACATTTTGTTTCGAGCTCGTTAAATTGTTCAACCAAAGATTCGAAGTTTTCTTTGGTTACATCAAGAGCCAGCTTGCGGGTGTTAATTGTTTTGATGTATTGTGCAATTTTGTAAGCATGGCCACTGAGTCTGTTGAGTATATTTTGTAGCCGATTTGCGTAACAGATAAAATAAAAAGTTTTAAAAAAAGGACCTGGAGCTTTCCGAATTTCTTTTTTTAGTTCGTTGTCTGATAATTGATGGTGATGAGCATATTGTTTTTTGATTTCTTTAACATTTTTTTTGATGTTTACCCATTGCTTGTTTGTCTGAGCAATAAATTCTTCATCTGTCTTAAAAAAAAGATTATCATATAAAAGTTTTACGGTCATAACGGTTCCTACGCCAATGGCAGTAGCACGTAGGATATTTTTAATTGGTTCTGGGAGTGGATATACGCTGTGATGGGTAATAAAAAATGAAAAAACAACTACGATGGGCAAACAGAGATATTTGTTTGACACCTATTTCCTTTAGTTATAAGAATATTAACTTACGTACATTCGTTCCTAAGCCAAATTTTACAATACTGAACGGACCAAATCCACCATGTTCAGTCTCCGTAAGTTTCTCTTGTCGATACTCTTCCGCTGTTACAATTATTTCATTTAGATGCTCGAGCTGGGCAATAAGGTTTTGAATGTTTTGTTCAAGTCTGTTGTATTGATCAGCTGCTTGTTTTGCCAATTTGCCTACATACCGCTTTAATTGTTTGATACGCCTATCAAGTAACCATTTATATTGAACAAATGGTAGATTATGGTATTGTGCGTTGAACAAGTTACAGGTGTGTTTTTTGTTGTACCGATCATTATGCAGCATGATATGATTTCTCAGTTGCTGCTTACTTGATGGTAGCTCAATAGTATCAAGTAACGGTAATACTGGTGCATATGCGCGTGATGCCTCTTTATATGCCGTTTGTTTTTTGGCGATAGGCTTATACGTGCGAGCATGCTTTTTAGATGCCGTTGATGCTGCATTTTTTTTCTGACAACTGGGTAATCCAATCAATGCGATTATAAGTATCGCCCCGCTCGTCCTAAGTGTTCTCCGAAACTTTGTGTAGGAGAATGTATCGAAGGATAAAAATTTATTTTGGGTTTGTGTTATCACGTTCATAACCTCCAATGAATCAGGCCATATTGTATAATTTCAATCTGAATTATTGCAAATTCTTCATCCTATTAATAATTATAATGGCTCTATTTATTTTAGCAAGGAAATGAGGGGGTTTAATTGAGTTTTTTAGAATTTGACCCTGAATTTGATCAAATTGGATAAAAAAGAGGCCGGGAGTTTTTTCCCAGCCTCTTTCAAAATTATGTAAATTCTTATTTAAGTGCGGCGTTATTCCCCAAAACTAACGGTGAAACTCTTGGATTTATTCCACCAAGTTTTACAACTTTTAGCGTCACTGTTCAGGAATAAACACATACCAGCAACAAGCATCAGCACCTTTTTACTCTCATCGAGCACATCAAGGTAGTCATAAGCAGTGCCAAGACATCCATATGAAGATTTTTTTTCACTAACATACAGCTTCTTATCTTTCACCTTAACCAAGTTGTTTTCGCTAACCTGTCCGACAATTTCGTCGTCAACAAGGTACCATCCATTTTTTGCGAGTTCTTTGATGATACGAACAGCTTCGGTTAAGTTTCCACCGATCATTGCATCTTTCAATTGCTTGCAGTGGGCTTTGACATCTTCCCACAAAAAGCGTGACTTATAGTCCTTAACCGGTGTTTTGTACATTAAACGGAATACACCGAATAGTACGGGAGCAATGAAATACTTTGATTGTACTATGCTTTTAGCGGTATCAATGGCGCTTGCAGACCAGGTAGTTTCAGCGTTGACATTGGTACTCACAAGCGACGTTGCAAGGAGTGCAAGCAATGCTATATTGTTTTTTTTCGTCATTTATAAACCTTTCATAGATGAGTTGATATTTTAAGTAATATTTTAGCTATTTCTTTGGAATTATCCCTACAGTTACCCTAAACTTAGGGTCGAGTATAACGTGAGCAACAAACAGAATAGTTGCTATCTTGTAACCATTATCAATGAGTTTATGTAATTGGATTAATCCATAGGCATCAATGAATCCCATTAAACCAAAAGGTCTTGATTTTATTTTGTTATCCTTACGGCTGATTAGTATATTATCTTGTTCAAATTTTTCTTTGTATTCAGGCCACAATGAAAATTCTCTGCCAATGCGGTATGTATCATAAAATTTAAGGAATGCTTTTCGGTACTCAGGATCAAGAATGTTCCAAACTTTAAGAGCTTCTTTCAAATCACCCCAAAAATTATCCATGGAATATTTGCCCTTAGAACCTTTAGTCTTGAGGCGGATATAGGCTGCTACATGCTCAAGAATAACCCCAGCAGCGATATAGCATCTGATATCAGTTGTGGGGAAGAATGAATAGGCATGCTTAACATGAGAATCCATTGTTAAACTTGTGCTCGCAAAAGTTGTCGAGAGTAATGCAGCAAGCAAAAATGAAGAGGCAACTTTTTTGGAAGAGTTTAGTGAGGATGTCATCGAAAGACCTTTCGAAAATTGTTAATGTTACTATTTATATTTCTCATAATATTAACTAATGTAAGGATTTTCAGAGACAAAGTCAAAGTTTATAAGCGTTTTGTTCACGTGAAGTGATCACATTTTAACATTTGTTTCAATCCGATATTTTAGAGATTGAAAATCGTTGTTGTTATTTGCAAATTAAGAAGTTGGTTTTTGAATCTTCTTGCATTTTGAACAAAACCTGAAATGATGATCTTTGGAGTAAAAAATAATGTTATTTTAAGGAGTGTGTCATGATGAAAAAATCTCTGTTCAGCCTGTTTATTTGTTTATTTACCAGTCTTTTGTTTTCATTTTCTTTGAACGCCATTCAACCAAAGCCGTGGACTTTTTTGGTTTATTTAGCCGCAGCGAACAATCTAAATGAATTTGCCGATCGTGATCTGGCAGAAATGATGAAAATGGGTTCGAATGATCACATTAACGTAATTGTCTATTTGACGGTTCAACACGAGGGTCAATCTAAGATAACCAAGCGACTCTATATTCAAAAAGGTTGGATGCAAGAATTTGGAACCACAATGCCTATGGATAGTGGAGATGTAAATACGCTCATGGATGCCTTGTCCTGGGCTCATACCGATTTTCCTTCAGAACATATTGCCGTTGTATTGTGGAATCATGGCAGCGGGCCACTAAACAGAGGGCGCAATCCCTTGTCTCTTCGTGGCATCTGCTATGACGATGATACGAATAATTATTTAACAGATCTTGATTGCCATAAAGCGTTTTCCTGGGCACGTGATGAGCTGCGGGGGGGTAAAAAGTTTGATATTATTGCCTGTGATGCGTGCTACATGGCCGGAATAGAGATAGCACATTCATTTGAGCCATGTGCTGATTATTGTGTTGCTGCTCAAGGAACCATTCCCGGGAATGGCTATGAATATGCACGGGTGCTTTCAGCTTTTGAACGTCGTTTGTTGGATCCACGCTCATTTGCCCGTGCAATGGTTGAAGCGTATGACGATACGTATGAGTCGGATGATGATTATACGTTGTCTGCAATCGATTTGCACAGACTGAGTCCCCTTGTTGCAAATATTAATCGCGTATCTCAATTGTTGGTAAGTGGATTGAAGGGAAAAAAGAGATCCCGGGTGCTCAGAGTTATTAAAAAGTGTATCAGTGGGCGTAAGTGCCCAAGTTTTGATGATGGCATCTATATTGATTTGTACCAATTTTATAAGAATATGCGCCGTGGGATATCTAAAATGAAGCTACCAAAAAAAGTTCGCAAAACGTTGAAAAAGGAATTTAAAAAAGGTTTGCGATTAATGAAGCGGTGCATTATTGCAAATGCTCGCAGTAAAGGAAATAAAAAGGCTCGCGGTCTTTCGATTTATTTCCCTAATCCCATATCCAGAATCGAACCATCCTATTATGACCTGTATTGGACCAAACGAACTGATTGGTTATCATTTATCTCAGCATACACCGGGAAATAATAAATTTTTCTGTTGTCAGTAAAAAATAAAGGCGCCCTGATGGGCGCCTCATTTGTTACCAAATATAGGTGATAGTAGCGATTATTAGTGTTGCTAATACCGGCAACTTCACCGGTTCAAAGCCAAACAGTTTATATCCAATATTGCAGAAAGTAAGAACAATCAATATTGGATAGCCAATGTAAACGATTGGTCCAGCAGTCAGTGCAAGGACCGAGCCTAAGCCGAATGTTGAAAGTGGCAATGAGGCAAGAAGAATGGTAATGAGTGCTAGTACATAACTAATCTTGTCATTGAATATTGTATGTTGTGTATATTCTGCAACAACAGCGCTTAGGGCAATTGATGTTGAAAGACATGCCATTAACACGGCAGTACCAATAATTGCCGCTCCTCCAGAGCCAAGAACATTGAAAGATATTGCTCTAAAGAGTTCACCGGCATGAGCTTCGGCAAGTCCATGGCCATGAAATGCGCCAAGTATGCTCATGCCAATATAGACAAAGCCAAGAAGGGCAACGCCGATTGTACCTGCTTGAAATCCAATAGCGGCCAATGCATGAGGTTTATATTCAGTGCCGAAGGTGTTTTTAAGAATCGTGATAACAATGGAGGTAAAAAAAATAGTGCCTAACAAATCGAGGGTTTCATATCCACGAATAAAGTTTGTTTTAAAAAGGCTGAATGCATCACTGATGGCAGTTGTTGCAGTAGTGGCACTAAAAATTCCTTGGGTAATAATAACAATCAATGAAATGAGAAGAGCCGGTGCAATAAACTTCCCCAAAATATCAACGATTTTATTTTCTCGAAACGCTGCCAAGAACGTAATCCCAAGAAATATGAGACCGAAAACAAATGATGAATAGGTGTTGATGCTTTGCAAGAATGCCAACGGAATAAATGGCGCAATCATGGTATGCGACAACGTAACAATACGCGGGATTGCAATCACTGGTCCAATAATAAGCATGGAAGCAAGGATAAGCAGTGCCCCGGGGATTTTACCCAATCGATTAAAAAATGGTTTGTAGTCACCATTAAAAAGAATCATGCCAATCAGTCCAGCTAACGGAAGAAATACTGATGTGATTAAAAATCCCAGCATGCCAAAAAAAGTTAATGGCCCCGCGTCTCTGCCAACAGCAAGTGGATAAATCAAATTACCAGCACCAAAAAGCATGGAAAATATTGCAAGAGCGATCGAAATGATATGCGTTCGCGTGATCTTCATAGGGTTTACCCTTATGTAACAATTAAAAATTGTAATGTGTAATGTTGAAAAAAGTAATAACAAAAAAAAGAAAAAATGTAACGAGTGTCTAGATTGATGAGGGATTTATTCAGGAATAATAATGGATAAGCACATCATGGATAACATGCAGACGAGAGGGGAGACGACAAATAATTGAGCTGAATTGAAAGAATAACGGGACGATTGATAGTCAGTCGTACTTTGCAGGAGATGCTTTGTAGTTCGCATGATACCTTCCTTTTAAAGGGGAGTTTAGATAATGCTTTTTTTCCTAAGTATAAAGGGTAGGGTAAAAATGGCAAATTGGCGGTAGGGCGAACGGGAGGAGGGCAATATTGGAATATACAAAAAGGGGCAAACTATGTATCATGGCAAAAAAAAGATATGAAGATATGCACGTACCCAAAAATAACTGTTGTTCATGAAATATGTAAAATGGTTTGAAGAGTTAACGCTGAAAGATTTACCACTGGTCGGTGGTAAAAATGCCTCTCTTGGCCAAATGATCGCACATCTAACGGCAAAAGATGTTCGGGTTCCCGGTGGATTTGCGGTAACGGCACCTGCATATTGGTACTATTTGAACAGTAATAATTTTGTTGAAAAGATAAGGCGAAGTATTGCTCAGCTTACTGATCCAAATGATATACCCAGACTGCAAAATGTTGGTAACGAAATTCGCTCACTGATTACCAGTGGTTCTATGCCAGATGATCTCGCACAAGAAATTACCGATGCCTATTATCAATTATCCCAACGTTATGAACAAGAAAACTGTGATGTTGCCGTTCGATCTTCTGCAACGGCAGAAGATTTGCCCACTGCATCCTTTGCCGGGCAACAAGAGACCTATTTAAATATTCATAGCCCAGATGAATTAATTGAAGCTTGCAAAAAATGTATGGCATCACTCTTTACCGATCGCGCAATTGTCTATCGCACGCAACATGGCTTTGATCATATGACAGTTGCCCTTTCAGTTGGTGTGCAAAAAATGGTTCGCTCTGATCTTGCCAGTGCCGGTGTATCGTTTTCATTAGATACTGAAAGTGGCTTTAAAGAGGTGGTGATGATCGAATCTTCATTCGGATTGGGCGAAACGATTGTAAAAGGGTTGGTTACTCCAGATGAATTTATGGTACACAAACCAACGCTTGCCAAAGGGTTTGCATCAATAATTAAAAAGCAATGTGGGCAGAAAGAAATAAAAATTGTGTATGCGCAGGATCATGAAGATACGACGCAACAAGTTGCCGTTTCGGCTGAGGATCAAAAACAATTTTCCCTCGCCGATGAAGAAATACTTGAATTAGCAAGAGCAACCGTGACCATCGAGCAGCATTATTCTGATTTAAAAGGGGCCTGGTCACCAATGGATGTTGAATGGGCAAAAGATGGTCAAGATGAAAAATTGTATATTATTCAAGCGCGTCCTGAAACAGTGCATGCGATAAAAAAAGAGCAAGTGTTTGTTCAGTATGCATTGCAAGATGGTGATCCGGAATTGCATGCACAACAATTATTAGTAACGGGCTTGAGTATTGGCCAACAAATAGTTTCCGGTGTTGCACGCGTAATTGAAGGCGCAGAACAAATCAATCAAGTGCAAGATGGTGAGATTATTGTCACACAGATGACCGATCCTGATTGGGTACCGGCCATGAAGCGGGCCGCAGGAATTATTACTGAACGTGGGGGGAGAACATGTCATGCAGCAATTGTCAGTCGTGAGCTCGGCCTTCCTGCCATTGTTGGTGCTCCTGGTGCGACTAAGACCATTAAAAATGGACAAGAAATAACCATTGATTGTTCACGCGGTACTGTTGGTTTTATTTATCAAGGGCGCATTCCCTTTGTTGTCAACAAAACAGTCCTTGAAACAATTCCAAAGCCCCCGGTTGATATAATGGTTAACATTGCTGATCCGGCAAGTGCGTTTCATGTTTCCTTTTTACCAACTGCCGGTGTTGGTCTTGCGCGATTGGAATTTATCATTGCCAACAGTATCAAAATACATCCCATGGCATTAGTGCATCCAGAACGCGTTACCAAAAAAGCAGAGCGTGAACAAATTAATAGCTTGACTGCAGCATATTCAGACAAAAAAGCATTTTTCGTAGAAAAGCTTGCGCAGGGAATTGGCATGATTGCTGCCGGCTTTTATCCACGGCCGGTTATTGCACGACTCTCTGATTTTAAAAGTAATGAATATCGCAACTTAATTGGTGGTACATATTTTGAGCCAGTGGAAGAAAATCCAATGCTGGGTTTCCGTGGCGCATCACGCTATTATCACGAGCGGTATCGAGAGGCCTTTGCCCTTGAATGTGCCGCCTTTGCAAAAGTACGCAATGAAATGGGCCTGACCAATGTAAAAATTATGATTCCGTTTGTGCGATCAGTTGATGAAGCTGATGGTGTGCTGAATGAAATGCAACGCAATGGTTTAAAGCGCGGCCAAAATGGATTAGAAATTGTGATGATGTGCGAAGTACCATCAAATGTAATCATGATCGATGAACTGAGTGAATTTTTTGATGGCTTTTCAATTGGTTCAAATGATTTGACGCAGTTGGTTTTGGGAGTTGATCGTGATTCAGAATTATTGGCCCCATTGTTTGATGAACGTGATCCGGCGGTTAAAAAAATGATGGCACAAGCAATCGCAGGAGCAAAGCGCAATAAACGTTCCATTGGTATTTGTGGGCAAGCACCATCTGATTATCCGGAAATTGCGGAATTTTTAATCGAACAAGGCATTGATTCTCTTTCTTTAAATCTCGATTCAGTACTGCCGTTTTTAATGCGGTATTCCAAAAAATAACACACATTATTTTGTGGATAGTATGAAAGTGTTAATTCGCTGGTATTGTTCAACAATATTCTTTGGCCAACGCGCATTAATATCAACTATAGTACCGTTTTTGGGATCAACAATCGGTTCAAAATGTGGAAAAAGCGATGCACTCATTTTTAAATCCCCAACGACCGCCTGGTGATTTCTTTTCAACAATGCGATATATTCTGGATGTGCGATTGGTATGCCGTATTTTTCAATCAACATCTTAGCGTCAAGGCCATCACCGGTAGATTTAATGCGTTGAACACGTTGTGCAAGTTCTTTGACCGCGTCAATGGCGTTTTGTAGATTTGTCACACGCAGACCAAGAACGGTATGTTTTTTATCCCCAATAGTTGCCTCTTCTTGCACCAATTCAATGCCATCATGATCGATAAGAAAATTCATAATAGTTGTGTTTGCTCGTGCGTGATCGCCAGAAATACGAGTTGCATTGTCCGGTTGCCGGAGTAGGCGATTAAGACCAAAATAACCCATGTCGAGAATGCAAAGCTCAAGCATTTTTTCTTTATCTATTGTTTGTGGCCAATTGCCGAGTAATCCAGAAGCGGCAAGTTCATCATACTGAGTCAGAGAAGAGTACAACGCAATGATTTCTGCCCGTAACTCTTCAAGTGTTTGATTGTATCCGGCAAGTAGTTGTTGAATGTTTGTGCTGGTAACGGGTATTGT
>SDBT01020390.1_pt1 | contig 10368 bp, 7 predicted proteins | sample 2277101 | NCBI WGS metagenome assembly SDBT01 (sample SAMN10404973, study PRJNA504765) | marine sediment metagenome | isolation source: marine sediment core GS10_PC15, 103 cmbsf | place: Arctic Ocean: Southern Knipovich Ridge | collected 2010
ACTATTGACAATAATCTTTACGGATGGCGTCGGAGCAGATGTGGCGGCCTGGTACTGGAACTTTGGTGATGGAACCAGCAGCACAATGCAAAACCCGAAGCATACCTACAAATTTCCGGGAACCTACAAAGTCAGCCTTTCTACTATTGATTCAACAGGGGTCTGCAGCAGCACAACAGTGCAACAAATTAAAGCAGGAAACACTCTCTGTAATGCTGAATTCATTATGACTGTTGACACAATGGCAATGACTATAGCACTTACCAATGCATCCCAGGGTACGAATCTCAGTTATTTCTGGAGCTTTGGTGACGGAGAGATTTCAACACAAATGAGTCCTGCTCATACCTATCGCTTTGCAGGCAGTTATGACATAACACTTACCATTCAGAACGACGCAGGAAAATGTATGGACCGTTTCAGTTTGAATACCAGGGTCGGTACGGCTATCTGTAAATCTGAATTTGATGTGTTTGTTGATTCCAGTACCAACACTGCTACATTCAGAAGCGTGAACAAGAATCCTGCGAACCTGTATCGCTGGGAGTTTGGTGACGGCTCGGTTGAGAAATCACCGATGGTTACAAAAACCTTTTCTCATCCTGGATACTATACTGCCAAACTAACGGTCGCGAACGCACTGGAGGGTTGCGTGGATTCACGGAAAATAACTGTTCTCATAGGACGTAAGAGTCCCGGAGGAAAAGCTGATTTTATTTATGTATCCGGAAACCAGAACAAGGTTAAATTTAATGACCGTTCCCTTGGAGACGGACTAAGTTATTTATGGAATTTCAATGACGGATCAGTCTCCACAGAAAAAGATCCCATGCATGAATATGCCCTTCCGGGTTATTACAGTGTCTGCCTTACAGTCTCAACAGCAGACGGCAGACAAAATACATACTGCGAGAAAATCTTTGCAGGAACAGATACTAAGGATGAATGCCTGGCACAGTTTGAATATACGCTCAGTGACAATCAGTTGCAGATTTCCTGTGTTGACCGCTCACTAGGAGATGCGGATAAATGGAACTGGAGCTATAACGATAAAGGCTTAACAACTGAACAGAATCCGAAATGGACAAGCAGTAAACCGGCCTATGTCAAGATTCAACAGACCATCTGGAACACTGTCAACGGATGCCGTGACGATGCCTTTGGCCTTGTAAATATGGGAGCTGAGGCAAAACTTAAGGCTGGTTTCGGCTTCATAGTTGACAGCAGTAATACCAAGGCCAGCAGTTATCCTGTGGATTTCGTCGGGGTTTCCCTGGGCGATGCCGGTAAACTGAAATGGACTTTCGGTGACGGAACTTCAGATTCGACAACCATCAACCCGGTTCATATTTATTCTGAACCCGGAACCTATGAGGTCTGCCTTACCATAACCAATTCTGCAACCGGGGTAGAGGATACGGACTGCCAGATGATCACAGTAGATGCAGCCACCTACCGTAAGGAATTGTCATCGGCAAACGCGGCTCTGAAAACCTATCCGAATCCTTTCAGTGAAAGCACACGGATCGAGATACAACTTTCCGAAAGCTCAAAAATTGACCTGTCTGTCTACGACCTGATGGGACGCAAAGTCACAACGATTGCCAGAGATCAGAGGCTCGCCGGAACCCACACCTTGAATTTTGACGCTGCTGAACTTGAAAGAGGGAATTATTACCTGATCCTTGAAACAGAAACAGGCAGAACCCGGCAAATGATAAGCATAATCAGATAACCGGAATCGGAGCCCCTTCAAACTCCGGGTACTCAGAATTTGGAATTCATGAAAAAGACCGGGCTCGAATCGCCCGGTCTTTTTCATTGTTTCAGCAGATATATTTTCCCTGTGTAGTCCCCTCAGGAGTATATCTTTTTCAGGAAAATGCGAATTCCTTCGAGTGATTTCTCTTTCTCCTCGATAAATCCCATATGTCCCGAATTTTCCAGTATGACAACGTCGGTATTCGCGGCCAGGTTGAAATGTTGCTGGTATACTTCAAAGGGAATATAGTTGTCCTTTTTTCCTGCAACGACCAGAAGCGGAACTGTTGATTTCTTTATTACATCCCTTCGGTCCGGCCTGGCTTTCATCCCTTCCAGGGCGAGAATGATCCCCTGATCAGGGGTGGCAAGCGCGATCTGACTGGCCCATTCAATTTTGTCCGCAAACTTTTCACGATTATCTGTTGCAAAGGCATTAGGGATGTTTACATTGATGATTTGCTGCTTCTTGCCGGCTTTTACAAGAGCGATTTCTCTGTCCCGGTTCACTTTTTTATCCTCAGGATCAGCAAGAGCGTGAGAATGAAAAAGTCCGAAACCTATGGTCACCTCCGGGTAAAAATCTTCAAAGGCAAGAGTGGCATATCCCCCCATGGAATGTCCGATTATCACTGCACGGCCAATTCCCAGGAAGTCGAGTACATGCTTGACTGCATCGGCCATGATGGCCATAGTATCAATCGCAGAGAAAACACCTGATCGTCCGTGCCCGGGCAGGTCAATACATATCACCCGGTATTCCTCAGAAAGTTCATCGGCAAACCCGTCCCAGATCTTGAGCGATTCCAGGTATCCGTGAAGCAATACAACCGGTTCGCCGTAACCCAGGTCTGAATACCTGAGAAATGTATCGTGATATTCTACAGTTGAAATCATTCGATGAAGTTATAACAAATTCCTCAAATCCCGCGTTTCATAAGCTCCACGATTTCCTCAGCCTCGATGGGAATATCCTCCATAAGGTCAACATAGCCATCCTCAGTGATCAGAATATCGTTTTCAAGCCGGATCCCTGTTTTTTCCTCCGGGATGTAAATGCCGGGCTCACAGGTCAGAACCATTCCCGGATTCAACTCCTCCTGTTTGCTTCCCACATCATGTACATCCAAACCCATGAAATGTGCTGTCCCATGCATATAATACTTCTTGTAAAGCGGATTTGCCTTGTCTTGTTTACGGACCTCGGCGCTGGTATACAATCCAAGTTTTATATGTTCCTCTTCCCATAATTTCCCAACCTCCTTGTTAATCTTATCTATTGTAGTTCCTGGTTTCATCAGCGAACGTGCTCCCTTGAATACCCTGAGGTTTGCATCGTACAGCTCTTTCTGGCGCTTTGTAAATCGACCGTTTACCGGGACTGTCCGCGAGCAATCGGAAGCGTAATTCGCATACTCCGCCCCTAAATCCATAAGAAGCAGGTCACCATCCCTGCAGACACTGTCATTTTTAATATAATGAAGCATGCAGGCATTCTCCCCCGAAGCAATTATGGGTGGATATGCATGTCCCGCGCAGCCCTGACGGATAAACTCATGGCTTAGTACGGCTTCAACTTCAAATTCTTTCAGTCCCGGTTTAATAAATCCCAGCACCTTCTCGAACCCATCGCCGGTAATTTCAACAGCTTTTCGAATCAGCTCAAGTTCATCCGGCTCCTTCACTAAACGAAGCTCCGCCATCAGTGGCGCGAGTCTTTTAAAAACATGCGAGGGAAAGTCCCTTCTCAACAGGTTCATACTGCGCTCATCCCTTGAAGGATATTCCGGTTTGAACTTTGGCTGTTCAGGAATATTGCAATAGATACTACGTGATTGCAGGATCAGTTCCCGGGCCACTGCCTCAAAATTTTCCAGCCAATTAACTGTCTTTATTCCGGAAATCTTACCTGCAGTTTCCTTATCCAGCTTTTTTCCCTCCCAGGTTTCCAGTGCCGGGTCAGGTTTCCGTATAAATAAAATAACCCTTTTATCAGCATTCTCCTGGTCCCCACAGATCAGCAGCACAGACATTTCCTGCTCAATGCCGCAGAGGTAAAACATATCCGAATTCTGCCTGTAAGGATAATACTGGTCGCCGCTGCGAACCATCTGGTCATTTGAATGAATGATCGCGATGGACTTCTTTTCAAGTTGCCCGATCATTCTATCACGGTTCCTGATGAACAGTTCAGAATTGATTTTGGAGTATCTCATTCTAAAGAATCGCTATAAATAATAACTTATTGTGTTGAGAAACATCTGCCAACTCAGCTATAAAATTATTTTTGTAAAAGCAAAGATAGGCAACAAGCCTTTACCTACAACATTCGTAAACTATCTAAATATGAGCAACATTTTTAATTCCAGCATCGGAAGAAAACTGGTGATGGCGCTTGCGGGACTGTTCCTTAGCGTGTTCCTGCTTGTGCACCTGGGTATAAACCTGACCCTGATATTGTTTGAGGATCCCAGGATCTTCAATATTGCGGCACACTTCATGGCCTCCAACATCCTGATCAAGATTTTTGAAATCGTCCTTTTCGGCGGAATTTTCCTTCACATCATTTACGGGCTTATCGTCCAGATTATGAACTGGATAGCCCGCGGCAAAAGGTACAGGGTATATAATAATGCCCAGACCTCCTACTTTTCCAAATTCATGATCCACACGGCAGTGATCATCCTGGTCTTCCTGGTGATTCACTTGCTGGACTTCTATATAAAGGCCAAGTTCGGACACGGGCATGTCGGAGAGGTTGTGTACAACGGAAAGCATTACCACGATCTGGGAACCATGGTCATCGATAAGTTCCAGATCCTATGGGTGGATATCCTTTACATTTCCTGCTTCCTTTTCCTTGGCTTTCACCTTTTCCATGGGTTTCAGTCCGCATTTCAGACACTGGGAATCAACCACGATGTTTACTCCCCCCTGATCAAGGCAGTTGGAGTCATCTATACCCTCATTGTTGTGATCGGTTTTTCAGTCATTCCCCTTGTTGTCTATTTCACACGATAATCAAGCAAATATATATACCATGTACAAGTTAAACTCCAGGACACCAGAAGGACCGCTCGAGCAGAAATGGTCTAATTTCAAATCGAACCAGAACCTGGTGAACCCTGCCAACAAACGGAAACTCGATATTATCGTGGTCGGCACGGGACTGGCAGGTGCCTCCGCAGCAGCCACCATGGCCGAACTCGGGTTCAATGTCATAAACTTCTGCTACCAGGACTCCCCCAGGCGCGCACACAGCATTTCAGCACAGGGAGGTATCAATGCAGCCAAGAATTACCAGGGAGACGGCGATTCAGTTTACCGCCTTTTCTACGATACAGTGAAGGGAGGGGATTACCGTTCGCGGGAAGCGAATGTTTACCGCCTGGCTGAAGTCAGTAACAACATCATAGACCAATGTGTCGGACAGGGAGTACCGTTTGCGCGTGAATACGGAGGAATGCTCGACAACCGGTCTTTCGGGGGGGCCCTGGTCTCGAGAACATTTTATGCCCGGGGTCAAACGGGACAACAATTACTTCTGGGTGCATACTCCGCGCTGAGCCGGCAAGTGAAAAAAGGAAAAGTGACCTCAATCTCACGCGAAGAAATGGTCGACCTCGTACTTGTCGACGGCCGTGCCAGGGGAATCATTTCCCGCGATCTTATCACGGGGGAGATCAGGCGCTACGCAGCTCATGCAGTTGTGCTGGCCACCGGGGGGTACGGGAATACCTTTTTCCTTTCCACCATGGCCATGGGAGCCAATGTGAACGCCGCCTGGCAATCGCATAAAAAGGGAGCCCTGTTCAGTAATCCCTGTTTCGTGCAGATCCACCCGACCTGCATTCCCCAGCATGGTGATTTCCAGAGTAAGCTTACCCTGATGAGTGAAAGCCTCCGTAACGATGGAAGGATATGGGTTCCCGCGAAAAAAGAAGATGCGGAAAAAATCCGGAGCGGGGAACTGAAACCGAAGGAAATCACTGAAGAGGACAGGGACTATTTCCTTGAAAGGCGCTACCCGGCATTCGGGAATCTCGTTCCTCGAGATGTTGCCTCAAGGGCTGCCAAGGAAAGATGTGATGCCGGACACGGGGTCGAAAAGGAAACGGGACTGGCAGTATATCTTGATTTTTCCGATGCCATCGAACGGCTCGGGAAGGACACCATCGAGGAAAAATACGGGAACCTCTTCCAGATGTACGAGAAAATCACCGATCACAATCCTTACGAAACGCCGATGATGATCTACCCGCCCATCCATTATACCATGGGAGGGATCTGGGACGATTATGAGCTGATGACCACTATTCCTGGACTGTTCGCTATCGGTGAGTGCAATTTCTCGGATCATGGTGCCAACCGCCTTGGGGCTTCGGCTCTTATGCAGGGACTGGCAGACGGATATTTTGTACTCCCCTACACCATCCAGAATTACCTGGCCGACCAGATCAATGTACCCCGCTTTAAAACCGACAGTCCGGAATTCGAGGAAGCAGATAAAAAAATAAAGGAACGCTTCGATAAACTGATGAACATCAAAGGAAAGCGTACCACCGATTCCTTCCACAAAGAACTAGGGAGAATTATGTGGGAAAATGTTGGTATGGCAAGGACTGAAAAGGGACTTCAGAAAACAATCGGTCTGATACAGGATCTCCGGGCCGAATTCTGGAAAGACCTGAAAATACCGGGTGAGCAGACCGAGTTGAACCAGGAACTGGAAAAAGCAAACCGGGTTGCAGACTTCATGGAGATCGGAGAGCTGATGGCCCGTGATGCCCTGCACCGTGAAGAATCCTGCGGAGGGCACTTCCGCGAAGAATACCAGACCGGTGAAGGAGAAGCCCTTCGCAACGACAAGGATTTCACTTACGTGGCTTCATGGGAATTCAAGGGCGAAGATAAGGAGCATGAGATGCACAAGGAAGCACTGGTATTTGAAAACATCGAAGTAAAACAAAGGGATTACAAGAAGTAAACCCGAATTAAGTCGGCTGACTGAGGACTGGTAAACAAAACCCCGGTCTGAAAATTATGCACTGACAAATAAAATTGAAACATTACAAAAAACAGATAGAAAATGGACTTTAAATTAAAAATCTGGCGACAGAAATCTGCTCTTGCAAAGGGCAAATTTGTGACCTATCCGATCAGCAATATTTCCTCAGACAGTTCTTTTTTGGAAATGCTCGACCTGCTGAACGAACAACTGGTGGCAAAGGACGAGGAACCCGTGGCATTCGATCATGATTGCCGGGAAGGGATCTGCGGGGTCTGCAGTCTCTATATAAACGGCCACCCTCACGGGCCGGATTCGGCCATCACGACCTGTCAGCTTCATATGCGTAAATTCAAAGACGGGGATACTATCATAATCGAACCCTGGAGGGCAAGGCCATTCCCGGTAATCAAAGACCTGATTGTAGACCGTACGACCTTTGACCTGCTTATCCAGGCAGGAGGTTATATTTCGGTCAATACCGGAACCGTGCCACAAGCCAACACCATTCCTGTATCCAAGAAAAACGCAGAGCTTTCTATGGATGCTGCTGCCTGTATTGGCTGCGGTGCCTGTGTGGCTGCCTGTAAAAATGCATCCGCCATGTTATTTGTAGCAGCCAAGGTGTCTCACCTCGCACTCCTGCCACAGGGACGCCCCGAAGCCATGGAAAGGGTCAAAGCCATGGTTGCCGAAATGGACCGCCTGGGATTCGGCAACTGCACCAACACAGGAGCCTGTGAGGTGGAATGTCCCAAAGAAATCAAGCTCACCAATATCGCAAGACTCAACCGCGAATTCTATACAGCAAAGATCATCTGAAATAATAAAAGGAAATAATAAAATTTGCATGCTGGAGACACTGTTACCACGTCGCTGAATTTTGCACCAGTAAGTGCAAAATATAGGCGCCTAAGCCAATAATGCCTTCAGCTTTTAGATTTTACTCTGACCGAATTACAGATGGGGGTATACTGCCGTAAAAGCAACAGGCAGATATTATTTCAACCGATATATTTCTTTTATTTCTTTCAGGATTTCAGGATAATCGATTTTTAAATCAATCAATTCTCCTGAACGAATGTCAAATACCCAACCGTGTACCTGAATATTTCTCTCCTTATAGGCTTTCTGTACAACTGCCGTTTTTATAACATTCACACATTGCTCCAGAACATTCAACTCAATAAGGCGTTTGTATCTTTCATCCTCATCGTCTATTGTATTGAGTTCATGCTTGTGCAGGCGATACACATCACGGATATTTCTTAACCAGGGATTTAAAATGCCTAAATCAGAGGGTTGCATAGCTGCTTTAACCCCCCCGCAATAATAGTGTCCGCAAACAACAATATGATTTACCTTCAGATGAACAACAGCATAATTTATTACCGACATCACATTTAAATCGGTATTTGGAACCATGTTGGCAATATTTCTGTGAACGAAAACCTCTCCAGGGTTAACTCCCATTAGAGTTTCAGCTGCTACCCTGCTATCTGAACAGCCTATATAAAGAAATTCCGGAGCTTGTCTCAGTGACAAATTTTTAAAGTAGTTTTCATCCAGTTCCAACTGCTTTGAAATCCATTCTTTATTATTCTCAAAAACCTTGTCAATGTTCATGTTCATACATGTAAGGTTAAAATTATTTCATCATAGTCGCCTCAACTTCAGCGATGGTTTTGGGGATATGTTTGCCGAGAACCTTGTATCCTGAGTCGGTAACCACCACATTATCTTCGATGCGAATGCCACCGAAATCTTTATATGTTTCGGCCTTTTCGTAATTGATGAACCCGGCAAATTTGCCTTCGGATTTCCATTTATCTATCAGAGCCGGAATGAAATAAATACCCGGCTCAACGGTGATAACATAGCCTGGTTGAAGTTCTTTTGCAAGCCTCAGGTAAGCTGTTCCAAACTGCTTGCTCCGCTTAATGGTATCGCTGTACCCAACCATGTCCTCGCCCAGGCCTTCCATGTCATGAACATCCAGTCCCATCATATGTCCCAGTCCATGCGGAAAAAACATGGCATGCGCCCCGGCTGCAACTGCCTCATCAATATCCCCCTTCATCAGTCCCAGGTCCTTCAATCCCCCCGCAATGATCCGGGCAGCTCCCATGTGGATATCCCGGTACAGTATTCCGGGAGCGATCTGCCCGATAGCCCGGTTCTCTGCTTTGAGAACGATCTCATAGATCTCTTTTTGGCGCTGGTTAAATTTTCCGCCTACAGGAACGGTCCGTGTAATATCGCCGGCATAATGATTGACCGTTTCGGCACCTGCATCGGTGACCATCATCCGTCCTTCTTCGAGAAGGTTCCCGTGGTTGTGGTTATGCAGGGTCTGCCCGTCCATGCTCAGGATGATCGGGAAGGAAACGGAGGTTCCGTGGCTCAGGGCTATGCCTTCGATGCGTCCTGCTATCTCTCTCTCGTAGATGCCCGGGTGAGCCATTTTCATAGACATGATGTGCATTTCACGGGTCACATCGACCGCTTTCGAGATCTCTTCGATCTCGATCGGTTCTTTCACTGAGCGAAGTGATACAATCTCCCGGATCAGCTCCATGGAGGCCCTTGACCTGACCTGGGTATGTGACAGTCCCGTTAAAGCCGCAATCTCCAGCATGGTATCATCGCGATAGGGAGGAAGATAATGCACGGTTCTTCCTTTCTTTATTGCATCCTTAAGGTATTCCCCGAGCTTGGCCTTTGGCAGAACATTTTTAATACCGACCTGTTCCCCGAGGATTTTCAGGGAAGGAAGATGCCCTACCCAGATGATATCATCCAGAGACAGGTCATCTCCGAAAAGGTAATCATTGCCCGATTCAAAATCAATCACACCGGAAAGACCCGGTTGATCCAGTCCGAAAAAATATAAAAAATTGCTATCCTGACGGTAATGGAAAGTATTGGCCGCATAGTTCATTGCGCTTTCGTTGTTGGCAGGAAACAGTGCAAGTCCATCCTGTAAATGTTTCCTTAATTCATTTCTTCGGCGGGTGTAAACTTCTGCTTTAAACATCTCTGATTTGATTATTAATATTTCCCGAATTTAAAAGGAATAAATGGTTCTCCAAATACCAATGAACAGACATGCTCGCAAGGTGTTGGAATATCAGGTATATACCCAAATAATATTTACTCTCCGTTTCATGCATTTTATTAACAATTGTTCTATATCAGTGCAATATACAAACAGAAGATAAAATTCTATTCATTTGATTTTGTTATACTTAACCTGAGCAAGGCTCATTCGTCAAAAAAGTACGAATACCCTTGCCTGTTGTTAATAAATTCATATATTCGCATTTCGACCCGAATTATTAACAGCCCTCTAACACTTTTTCAACAAAATGCCCTACAGAAGACTGCCCAACACAGACAATGCCCGTTATAAAGCATTACTGAAAGCACTCGAAAAAGGGAAAGAGACACCACCATTTAAACTGGCATTTTCACAAAGAACGTATCAGCGAATCGTTTCCTTTCTGTCTAACTTTGAGAAAAAAATTCTTCAGCAGAAATCGGCACTCTCCAGACAGATCGAGCGCAACAAAGACTACCACACGCTTCAAAAGAAGGCC
>SDBT01020391.1_pt1 | contig 10368 bp, 21 predicted proteins | sample 2277101 | NCBI WGS metagenome assembly SDBT01 (sample SAMN10404973, study PRJNA504765) | marine sediment metagenome | isolation source: marine sediment core GS10_PC15, 103 cmbsf | place: Arctic Ocean: Southern Knipovich Ridge | collected 2010
ATCGGAGGCTCGCGAGGTGGCTGATCAGGTGGGCGCTGAAATGCCATGGCTTGCATCGGACTACGCGGAGCAGTGGCCGGAGTGGCCGGAATAGTATCGACAGCGGCTGGCGCTATCTCCGCGGCCACCGTGAGGGGTGACGCGCGTGCATCGATTCACGTCGTTCTTCGGAGCCTCGTGAACGTTCCGATAGAAGCACTGACCAGCGTGGCCGGTTGGTTGGTTACAGCTGGCGTCTGAGTTCGCGTGAACCTGTCGCCCGCACAACGGACCACTCTCGCCAAGCGGTGGACGTGGCCGACGGACTTCTTCCAGGCGCTCCTTCAGCGGCCGTCGTAGGCCACACGGACCTTCGTGTCCTGGGTCCAGATTGCATGCGACAGGGATTCGCCCGCTCCCGGTTTCAGGAGCGACTGTGCGTTTCCCACATACGAAGCGTGGACTGATGTGACGCCGCATCGGACCGCCACGCTTCTCGTTCTCCAGACAGAGCTTCCGGATGAGCTCCGCATCGCAGCTCGCGTCATGCTCCAGCCGCTCGACGTTGCGTCGGAGACTCGCGATCTCTTCCTGCTTCTTGCGGAGCTCGTCGAGCGTGTCTCCGTGCGACCGAGCTGAAGCCATCAGGTCGAGCCGCATCGCTTCGAGTTCCCTGTGAGCCTCGTCAGCTCGCGTCTTGTGGTAGGTGCCAAAGACCGTGAAGAGCTCCGCGCGTCCTCGCCTCAGAATCTCGCTCATCTTCATTTTTTTTCTTCGACCTCGCTCGAGCGGCGTCCGGCTGAGAATTTTTGGTTCATGGGTTCTCTCTCGCCTTCATGATTGCAGCGTGGAGATCGTCGAGCGCCGTCGTCGCAGCGGATATCGCGGCGCGAAGCTCCGCGTCCTTCCGGAGACACTCTCGGATCGGTTCGTCTTCGTGTCCTGGGTTGCAGTCTCCGGAGTCGACCCACTCAATCGCGTGCATCGCCTCCGCGACCAGCTTCAGATGTTCGGCGAAGGCGCGGCGAATCGGCGTCTGGCTGAACTCCAGAATATGCATCGAGCACAGCTTGAACGCGCGTCTTCGCCACTGCTTTGAAGGTTTCGTCCGGCGTGGTGCGTCGCCACAGTGTGGTCTTGAAGCTCGTCGGTTCGCGTCGCTTGTCGTAGGTGAACGGGATCGTCACCCACCCGAACTCCTCCGCGTAGTAGCTGAGAACCTGGCTCATTCCCTTCCAGCGAAGCTTCGGCTCAGCCATCCTTCAGATCCTTCCGAGCTCTGCCGCATGCGCCACATGTGTTCGTGGGAAACACGACGACAGGAGAGCCGCACGCGCCACACTGGCCGGACGTGAGATTGTCTAGGTCATGTTCGATAGCAGCGGCGACGCGGTTCACGCCGTCGACCAGCTTGATCCCGATCTCCAGCGCTGTGTTCTGAAACGACTTCCCTGAGAAATGGTCGCGAACGGAGTCGATCACGAGGCTCCGCTTGGGAAGATCCTCGAATCCTGTCTTCGCTTCTGGCTTGTCGGCCATCACTCAGCTCCCATCATGGCCGCGCCTTCTGAAACGAGCACGTCGTTCAGGTTGGCGACCGCGTCGGCCATCGTTGTGCCGTACCCGATGAGACACGCGATAGGAGTGATTCGGCCAGCGGCCTCCGCGCCACACTGTGCGAACCAGTTCTTCTCGTGGTCGGGAAAGCTCGGATGTTCTCCGAATGCCACGAGTAGACATCGCGATCGATCTTTGTTCAGCCAGAGTTCTAGCGCTTTTTCTTTCATCGGATTCCTTTCACGAAGTCGACCGCTTGATCGACGGTTTTTACTGTGACGATGCGAGCACCTTTCGCCGTCTCCACGGCGTGCCACTCGCGTTGATCTGGGCTGAGAGTTCCGCGTTCACTCTTCAGCTCAATACCTAGGAACTGTCCGCGAAGGTGGCCAACGTGATCGGGCGAGCCGACACCGAGACCATAGGTCAGGACGTTTCGGTATAGGACGGATCGCCATCCAGCGAACAGAGCTCCCGGACCTTGCTCCGCCAACTTCTCCAGCAGCGGCAAGATTACGCGATAGTATCCCTTCCCGCTTTCATTCTTGAAGAGCGACAGTCCGTCCACCTGACCGAGCTCCAGGAGGACGTCGACTTCCAGCTTCGCTTCTGGTCGGCCTTGTCTCATGCGGATTGCTCCTGTATCCAGCCGTCGTTTTCGTCGGCGTCGTTCCGGAGGCCGTCGAAGCAACTCTCCGGCACCAGATCGCCAGCGGCCACATGCTCTCTCAGGTGGTCGATCATCTCCGCTGTCGTGTACGCCCTGAAGCTTCGAGGGACACGGTCGTCACAGCATCCGCAACAGATCAGGAATCCGCCCACGTCGAGATAAACGTACACGTGAGACTGAGCGCTCCAGCGAACGTAACTCATGCCACCTTCGCCTTGCATGCACGACAGACCCAACCGTCGCGGTAGCTCCCACGACCGAGACGCAAGCGGAGAAGAAGAAGCACGATCTCCAGACATCCGCACCATTCGCACGCGTCAGGAAATGCGGCCGACCCCGTTTTAATTTGGGACCGACCGCTGTCTTTATTGTAGGTGCCCGTGCTCGGGCGACTGCTTTTCGTTCCTCCGCGGCCTGGCCCGTCAGCTGGTTCCGCGGTCGTCTTTAGCGAATCGGCATTGTGATCACCTCCTTCTTTCATGGCGACACCAGCGGGAATCGAACACCGCGAATTACTCCGGATCCTTCCGGATAGTGCCATGTGTAAATTCACGCCACGTCACCCGTTCGCCACGGTGGGAAGTGTCGGAACCTACCTTTGAACTTGAAGGCGACCCATTGCGGTTTGTATCCGTTCGCGCGCTGCGTCAGAACGAGCTCCCGATACGCTTCCCAGCGTGGACCCTTCCGGTTCTTCAGCGCCTTCTGATGACGGAGCTCCGCGCGTGCTCGTTTGGATAGCTTGGGTGGCTTGGCCTTCGGTAGAACCGCGCCACATCGCGGGCAAGCACGGCCGGAACGCTCCCACCCGTGGCAGCGCTTGCACTGGACGATCGGAAGCAAACCTTCGGCGGTCTCGATCGGCTTTCCTTCGAGGCTCCAGATTCGTGGATCGTCGAGCGGTCCGAAGTCTCGACGGTGGAAGTGGCCGAAGAGATCGGAGATGACGCATTCCGTCTTGTTGGTGTGCGGCGAAGGCCGAAGGCCGCGGCCTCCGATCTGAAGCCACGTCGAAGGATGGCTGACGCCTCTGGCGATGATGATCGATTCCAGCTCAACTAGATCGAGGCCTTCAGTGAAGAGCATGACGTTCACCAACACCAGCGTTTGCCCCGACCTCACGCGCTGGAGCGCAGCTCGCCGCTCGTCGAGCGGAGTGTGAGCGTCTACGGCCTCCGCTCGGATCCCAGCGTCTCGGAACCGTCGAGCGCATTCCTTCGCCTCGATCTGATTCGCACAGAAGACGAGCGACCGCTTGCCGTTCGCGTCCTGTTGCCACGCTTCCAGCGCCGTAGCGCTCAGAGCCTTGCCATGGGTCGCCGGTCCGATGAAGCGAGCGGGAACAAGCCACCCGAGCTCCGTCAGCTCACGGACGCTGGAGAGCGCCACGATGCGGTCGAAGAGATCGCCCATCGGTCGGCCGTCGGCTCGACCTGGCGTGGCGTCGAGTCCGATGCGAACGCTCGACGTGTACGCTCCAGCGATCTCGCCCCACTTTGCGGCGACGTAGTGACGCGCTTCGTCGAGAACGACGACGTCAGCTGGCGGAGTCAGCCCGCGAGCGAGTAGCGTCTGAATGCTCGCCACGATCATCGACGCGCCAGGATCGCCTTCGTCGTGGCCGTCGTAGATCGTGCGGATGTCGTTGAACCCCAGTTCACGCATTCGGCGAACGGGCTGTTCGACGAGCTCGTTCCGCGGAGCGATCCACAGTCCGCGGCCACCTTTGCGGCTGGCGGATGTCGTCAGCTCCAGACCGACGCGCGTCTTCCCGGCACCAGTCGGAGCGACGACGAGAATTCCGTATCCGTGTCGGTCGGCGAGTGGTCCGCTCTGATGAGCGAGCTCGACGGCCGCGGCTCGGATGTCCTCGACGCCTCTCCGCTGATAGTCACGGAGTGGCGGAAGTTCAGCCACCGCTCTCAGGAGTTCCCGCGAATACTGGAAGCTTGGTTTTCTCGGTGACCAGTTCGCGGACTTCGGCGAACGCTTCGCGGAAGCGATCCTTCGAGTGAAGAAGGACGAAGCTGAGATAAGGAGAGCCGTCAGAGAGCTTCAGGCGAACGCGCGCTTCGAGCTTGTAACGCGGACCGCCTTCGAAGATCTGAAGCGCGACCATGAAGGCCTTCGGAATCTCCGTCGAGCCTTCTCCGCGTTCTTCTTTGTTCACCAGCGTGTGAGTTCCAGTCCGCTTGTCGAACGTCTTCTGGAACGTTCCCTTCGTGTTCACGCGAAGGTCGCTGGCCATCTCGATCATGTCGAGCGGTCCCGGATATCCTTCTTCGTCGAGAATGTCGACTTCGCACATCTCCAAGAACTCCGCGAAGGCTGTCTGTGTTTGCCAGCGTCCGCTGGCACTGGTCCACGTGTTCCAGGAGTCGGTCAGTGTGGCGTCGTAGATCGAAACGTGGTCGCACCACGCAGCTCCGGTACCAGTCAACGGGTGATAGTTGAGAACGGCGACGAGCCGCGTCGATTCGATGCATGCCCACACCGTCGAGTCATTCGACATGAAGCGCTGAACGTGACGGATGAAGCTGTCGAGCTCCTGATGTCTCGCGGTTCCCGTACGACGCCGCGGAGTCTTCGACCGCTTGTCGGCTCGCTCCTGGAGGCCGTGCATAGACTGGAGCGTCTGGCCTTCGTCGAGAACGATGCTCTCCGCCTGGCCGTCGTTGTCTTCGCCCGTGATGATCACGCGCTTCACGGCCTCGACCGTTTGCTTCGAAATCTCGACGATGTTTCTCACAGCTTCTTCGTTCATTTCACCACCGGTTCCTTCTTTTCACGTAGGTCAAGATGTCCCTGAAGCGGGTTTTCGCGCCTCAACTTCTCGCCGTCGAAATACATGAGCGACGCGCCAAGCGGCTCGCGCGGAGGCTTCGCCTTCACATCTGGGATCACGATCGCGCGTGATCCCTCCTTCTTCACGGTGAGCTTCACGGTGATCTCGCCGTTCACGCCGTGCGTGTTCACACCGTCGATCACCATCTCCAGGAGCTCGTCGATCTCCTTCGTCACTTGCCCTTTGTCCAGGCTGTCGATCAGGTCGGAAAAATCACTCATTCGCTGCGCCTTTCATCCGGTCTTCGATCGCTCGCCATCACGGATGAGCATCGCTTGGGTGTGCAGTGCCACGCGGATAGCTTCGGAGTCGCTTCGCGTTCCGTTGTGCTCCTGGATGATCGCCAGATTCTCCAGATCCTTGTCGTAAAAACGGACCGTGATCCGCCGTCCTTCTTCTTCGCTTTCCGCCATGTTTGGGGACACTATCCGATGTCGTCATCGGTTAGCAAGGAAGTTGACTTTCGGCAGACAATCTGGCTCACTCGCAAACCATGACAGACGCCCCAAATCCTGAAGCAATGACCGAAACGGCGGAAGCGATCTTGGCTGTCGCCGACGAGCTCGACAAGCCGATCGAGATCCCGCGGCTCGGTTTGATCGATCTTCCCGCGAGCCAATACCACGCCGACCCATGCGAGACTCCGTCGCTCAATCAGACGACGGCGAACGCGCTCCTGAAGACCTCACCGGAGCACGCCTATCACCTTCACCCACGCCTTGGAGCTGGCCGAAGGAAATGGTCGCCAGCTCTCACCGGTGGGTCGATCGTTCACGAACTCCTTCTGGGTGGCGATCGCATCGTGAAGCTACATCACTTCGAGCTGCGAACGAAGGTCGCGAGAGCTGAACGAGACGCGGCAATCGCGAAAGGGAAGACCCCGATCGTCGCTCACAAGCTGAAGCCTTTTCAGAACGCAGCCGACGCGCTTCGCAGCAAGCTGGAGAAGAGGAACATTCAGCTCGCACAGCCGCCAGCGCTGACGGAGGTAAGCGCGTTCTGGGATTCGTTCACGTCCGACGGTGTCGCCGTTCCGTGTCGAGCTCGCCTCGACGAGCTCATCATCACCAAAGGTGAACGAGCCGTGATCACGGACGTGAAAATGTGCGCGAACGCTAACCCGCTGGCCATCGAAAAGTCGGTGGAGAACTTCGGCTATGCGCTCCAGCGAGCGGCCTACGTCGAGGCCGTCGAAACGAACTATCCGGATCTCTGTGGCCGCGTCGACTACCTGTGGATCTTTTGTGAATGGGCGGAACCGTTCGGCGTGTCCGTCGCACGCGCCACGGGCGAGCTAAGAGCTCTGGGTGAGATGAGGTGGCAACGTGCCGTCGACCTCTGGGAACGCTGCCTACGTACGAACGAATGGCCAGGATACGACGCGGACGAAGTCGTTCATTCGATCGGCGTGGCGCCGTGGGTCATGAGCGCGGAGCTCGAAGCGGAGGCGATATGAGCGCGTGGGTTTCAACGTTGTCGCACGACGGCACAGAAGCGCAGCTAACCGGCGTGGAGAACTTCATTCACGCACACAGCACAAATGACCCGCGACTTCTAACCGACGTGGACGGCCATCCGACCTATCTCGTCGCCGTGTTTCGCGCGGAAAATTACGAGGCGGCCTTAGTGGAACATCATGAGATGTGTCGTCATGTTCGACTGTTTCTCGAAGCGGAGGTGGAGCGATGTGGCTGATTGCGTTGGAATGTCGTGGACAGTACGAAACCCATACCGCGAGAGCTGATCTAAGCATCGGAGTCGAGGCCGAAGACATGGCCGCGGCAATCGCAGCCGCGATTTTGATCGCGGAAGATCGCCATGGCTTCACCGACACGCGCTTAAAAGCGACGGAGGAGATCCCGTGAGTCAGTCGGGACTGTTCGGCGGTCAGCGGCTTGCAAAATGCAAATCGTGTGGCGCGTCGATCATCTGGGTCAAGTCGGCCACACACCGTGACATGCCACTGGACGCAGAGCCGAAGCAAGGTCTGATCATTCGCAAGCGCGACGGAATGCATCCAGTCGCCGTGATGACCGACGTCTACCGCTCGCACTTTGCGACGTGTCCGAACGCGGACCAGCACAGGAAGAAACGATGAAAAGTATCGCTGGCCACCTCGCTCGAGCGTCGTCGCCCGGAAAAAAATGGGTGTCGAAGTGACGCGGAAGTTCACACACAGCGAAGCGAAGCGCGACGCGGTTCCTCTGCTGATCGGACTGGCCGGACCGTCCGGAGGTGGAAAGACTCTGAGCGCGTTGAAGCTCGCCGTCGGAATCCAGCGCGTCGCCCCGGGACCGATCTTCGTCATCGACACCGAGTCTCGACGCGCCACGCATTACGCATGGGATGAGGACAGCCAGACCGGTTACAAGTTCACCCACGTTCCGTTCGATCCTCCGTACGGGCCAGACGCCTACCTGGACGCGTTCAAGCATTGCGTCGCTCACGGCGCGAAGACCGTCGTCGTCGACAGCTTCAGCCACGAACACGAAGGCGAAGGCGGAGTTCTCGAAATGCATGAGAAGGAGCTGAAGCGAATGGGCGGAGGCGAGAAGAACAATTTTCGCGCATGGGGTAAGCCGAAGCGAGCTCGACAGAAGCTGAAGACGGCGATGATCGGAATGCCATGCACTTTCATCCTGTGCTTCAGGGCGAAGGAGAAAACCAAGCCAGGGAAGGACGAGAAAACAGGGAAGTCGACGCTCGTCGATATGGGATGGATCCCGATCGGTGGCCAGGAATACCTTTTCGAGATGACGATGAGAGCGCTGCTTCCGTCGAACGCGGACGGTGTTCCCGTCTTCAGTCCTGAGCGACGCGGAGAGTCTCTGGTCTACAAGTGTCCGCAGTACTTCCAACCCATCTTCAGCAACTCGCACGCTCTGTGTGAGGCCGACGGCGAAGCCATGGCGAGGTGGGCGGCCGGTGGGAAGCCAGCGCCGTGCTTCAACGATCGCCTGATGTGGGAAGGCAAAGTGAAATGGGGAGGAAAGCCGCTCGCCGCGGCCGACTCCGAAGCGCTCCAGCTCTACGGCTCAGCCGTCGAGCTCGCCATGGGCAAAACCAAAGGGGCGAAGGCCGAACGCATGGCCAGCCACCTCGACGACATCCGACAAGCAATGAAAGGAACGAAGTGAACAACGCTCGAAACCCCAACAAGCGGCTAGCGCGAAAGGTGCGCCAGCATCGCCGAGAGCTCCGCGTTCTCCGCGAACAACTCACGAACCGGAACGATGTGATCGAACAACTCCGGAAACAAATCGTAGCCAAAGATCACCTGATCGGAATCCTGCAATGAAACGACTGACGGTTAGCCAATACACGACCGAAGACGGAAACCAGTTCATGAATCGCGACGAGGCGAAGGAGCATAGCTACTGGCTTCACCTCGTCGAACTCTGTGGCTCGCTGCCGATCCAAGCCAGCACCGAGAGCGGACCCGAGATCAATCGTCAGCGCGCTGACTGGATGAAGATCCACGCGAAGGAGATCGCGCGTCTCTGCAAGTACGCCAAGGATCGCACGCCGGAGAACGGAGCAAGCGAACCAGAGCCTCCGAAGAGTGAGCCTTCGCGAGGATTCCCATCCTGATGGGTACCGGAGAACTGGTCGAACTCGTTCCGACGCATCCTGCGGAGGTAGCCGCCAGGATCATCGCAGCACTCGAAGAGCTCACGCCGGACGCGCGTCGGCGTGTCCTCGCTGCCGCGGCAGCGTATTACGAGCTCGACGACACACTGTCCGCCCACCTCCCTTCGACGCGGATGTGATGAGCGTCGCCGACGCAGCGCAGAGCCTTCGCAAGGCGATCGAACACCTCGACAAAGCGGCGGAGGCTCTGGAAGAGTCGCCGTTCTACTCCTTCCACGGCCGCTCGTTTCGACGGACGATCATTCGGAAGCGAACCAGCCTGGCGGAGCTCGCCGACGATCTCCTGGATCATGAGGCAAAGGTGAACAAGCGTCGTGGCCGATAAGCTCTTCCGCGTCCTCTTACTCACGGAACACCGGTGGGTGAGGGGACGTGGACCCGTCAGCGCTTCGAAGCGAGCTGTCGACGTCGCTCGTCGACAGGGAATGAACGTGCTCGAAGTCGTCAGCTGCGAACCTGACCCATACCCCGATCCTGTGATAGTGGAACCTGATGAAAGCGACCCTGATCCTGGCACTGATGACGATGCTCGTTCCTCCGAAGCTCCAGACGTACAACGGTGAGTCGGAGGCGGACGCTAAGGCGCGGTACGCTGTGATCGCCTCCGCTCAGTCGGGACTCGAAGACGAGACGCTGACGCTCCTCCTGGTGACGACTTCGCGCCATGAGTCGGCCTACGTCCGCAGCGTTCACAGCGGGAAGCGAGCGGGCGACGAAGGACGCAGCCATACGATCTATCAGTTCATGTGTGGCCGCTCGCCTGACTGCGTGATCCCCCGGACGAAGCTTCGCGTGAAGGATGTCGTCGGCGTCGACCTCGCCTCGACGCGGCGAGCGACGACGGCCGCAAAGATTCACCTCCGGTTCCACCTGAAGCGATGCAACGGGGCGATCCGCTGCGTGGTGCGCAACTACATCGGAGCTCCACCTGGCAAGCTGTCGAAGAAGCTGAAGCGCGTCGTCGATGCTCGTGAGTCGACGTTCTACCGACTGAAGGCGAAAGTGAAGAAGTGTCGATCCACGAAGTAGCACTCTGGACGCTGGCGGCCGTGGCTGTGCTGCAAGGGATGTGGCTCGCCGTAGCGTGGGGTCGACTAGAGACGCTTGGTCGTGTCGTGCTCGTTCTCCAGCGCCGTACGCTCCGAGAGATGGGCATTACGTCACCCATGAGTGACGACGAAGCTCGACGGCTGCTGACGCAGCGTCATAGATAGACGTTACACACATTGTGTTACCTGAATTCCGAGAGCCTCGATATTGTCTTGTGTGTCACAGGTTCGTGTGACACTATTGGATTGTAGAAACCTGAAGTGAAAAGGGATTCCCAATGACGAAAAAAGCCAACAAGAAACGATTCGAAATCACGCTAGGCTCGACGACGTTCACGCCCGGCCACAAGCACGCTTGCGCACAAATCCGCGTCGTGTTCCACGTCCGCGCCAAGGATGCCGCGGCGGCTCGTGAGATCGTCGGCGCCGACCCGCACGACAAGCGGATCGAAAAAACTCAGCTTTTCACCAACCCCACGTTTTGCGCGTCGCCGCGCTCCGTGAAGTGTGAAGAAGTTGTAACGGGCCTAGTCAAGTGAAGCGCACGTGCCAAGACTTGCTAGCGGCACGTCGTAGCAACGTCCAAGAGCTCCGGCGTGAACGTGACGCCATGGCAC
>SDBT01020392.1_pt1 | contig 10367 bp, 9 predicted proteins | sample 2277101 | NCBI WGS metagenome assembly SDBT01 (sample SAMN10404973, study PRJNA504765) | marine sediment metagenome | isolation source: marine sediment core GS10_PC15, 103 cmbsf | place: Arctic Ocean: Southern Knipovich Ridge | collected 2010
GGATGGCAACGCATCACGCCTTGACCATAAATAATTAAATTGCGCGTTAAAATATTGGCGCCTTCCACCGTAATACTAATCGGTATCGATTGGTAGATGCCCCCCAAATAGTTTCTAGGACCCATTTGAATACCACGTCCCGCGTGAATATCCATCGCATAATTAACTGTCTTCCTAGCCAATTCCGTCGCATGATATTTTGTGATAGCGGATGCAATAGAGGGTCTCGCGCCTTCATCTACCGCTTGAGCTGTAAATAAGCGCATTGCTTCGCATAAATAGGTATAACCACCAATGTGCGCCAGCGCATCTGTCACTCCTTCGAACTGACCAATGGAGCGTTTAAATTGTTGGCGAATTTGCGCATATGCGCCACTGGTGAGAAAACATAATTTTGTCATCGCGGTAACCATGCTCGGCAATGAAATGCCACGACCCAAGGCCAAACATTCCATCATCATGCGCCATCCTTGTCCACAGCTATTCAAGCCACCCACTACAAATTCCATTGGAATAAAAACATCTTTACCGCGTATTGGGCCATTCATAAAAGCAAGGTTTAACGGAACATGGCGCGAACCTCGCTCAACACCTGGCGTATCCGCTGGAATTAACGCAACGGTAATCGCTGTCTCATTCATGGCTGCGATGGTTAGTGAGATGCCATCCAACGTAACAGAACCTTTGGCAACACAGTAGCGTAACCAATATCCATCTACGGCAATTGACATACGTACTTCGCCCATTTGGCTTTGAATATCAGTCACCACGCCCACCGTCTCAACATGCCCCTGCACAATATGGCCGTGGAAACGATCAGTTACTGCCATGGCACGCTCAAGGTTAACAGCCGAGCCAACCTTCAAAGCACTCAAATTGGTTTTCTCGAGAGTCTCGCTAATCACCTGGGCTGAAAAATGATTATCATCGATCTTAACGGCTGTTAAACACGCCCCATTCACAGCAATCGAATGCCCAATCGAAAGGTCCGCTAATACATCAACACACTCGATTACCAGCTCATCATAGCCCTCGCCCGCTGTACGGGCAGTCACCTGGCCTTTTTCTTCTACTATTCCAGTAAACATACTAAATAATGCTGACGGTATAACTGCCCGTCACACTCCTTTTCTAATTTTTTGCCGCAATCCGAAAATCATCTGCCCCACTTGCACCACACTCAATTTCTTCCCAATCTGCCGGGATAGTTACGGTGTTTCGCAGATTTGCATTCGGAACCACTGTAGCGTCGGCCTTATGAGGGCTGGTGAAAATAACTAGTTCATCAGCAAAATCCTTATCGAAAAAGCTGCTTTGCAGCCTCGGACCGCCCTCAACCAACAAAGAAGTTACCCCTCTTTTGCCTAACACGTCCATTACAGCCGCAAGACTTAGCCCAATATCCGACCTCGGCACAATCATTTGCTCGCCCCATTTACGCTTGCCTGGCGTACCTTGCGAGCTGAACCGTACCGTTTCAGCAGAAAAATCGCTGAACAGCTGATACTCTCCGGTTAAGCGATTGTCCGTATCCAACACCACGCGAATCGGATTAGCGCCCTCAATTTCCCGCACTGTTAGCGAGGGATTATCCGCCTCAACGGTATTCCGGCCAACGATCACAGCGTCATGCTCGGCACGCATCTCATGCACTTTTCTACGCGATAGTGCTGACGTAAACCACCCGTGGTCCTGCTTGCTCCGCATAACATAGTTATCGCTTGTCCGGGCTATTTTTAACGTAATGAAAGGCCGCCCGGTTTTAATCCACCGACTGAATCCACGAATCAGACGAGCGCCACTGTCTGCTTCAACACCCACGGCCACGTTAATACCCGCTTCCCGCAATAGCTGAGCGCCGCTACCATTAACCGCAGGATTAGGATCAAGTGCTGCAATAACTACCCGGGCTATTCCAGCCTTTATTACAGCTGCGGTACAGGGTGGTGTTTTACCCGTGGTGCTACAAGGCTCCAAGGTTACATAAAGGGTCGCGCCGGCGACATCGTCAGTGGCACTTTTAAGCGCCATTACCTCAGCGTGATCAGCTCCAAATTTAGCGTGATAACCTACACCTATTATTTTTGCCCCGGCAACAAGTATGGCACCCACCGGTGGGTTAGGGCTTACCTGACCGATACCCCGGCGAGCTAACTCCAAGGCTTTCTGCATATAATATTTATCGGTATCGTTTCCCATAATACTCTTATCAGGGCCGCCCTTTTGCAGCTCGCCGCGCAATTAATTGCCCAATCACAAATATACTATATTTCACTCGCCAAAGTGTGGTTGCCGGCAACTTTGCCAGGCACCTTTCAGTTAGTTGTAAAAGGCACAGGTATAAAGGATAAAATAATGATTATCAAACAGATAGCGCCAATAATTTTTTCACGGATAGTCCTGGGGTAATCAATATTGACAATGGGCGGGTGCTTTACCGTCCGCATTAGCACCAGAATCAGTATCCCCCATACCAGCCAGTTAGCCGATAAAAATATACCCATGGGCAACATTATCATAAAAGTTATTTTGCCAATCAGGGCCTGATGCCGCCCCAGCAATGCATAGGTGATATGCCCGCCGTCCAGCTGGGCTAATGGTAGCAGGTTGAGCATGGTTACGAGCAAACCTATCCACGCTGCAAACGCTATGGGGTGCAACATAATATCCTGCTCCACACCTAATCCCGGGAATGCTATGGCTGTTGCAAATTGCATTAGTAAATTTTCACCCAGCAATATATTGCCCGGTTCCAAGTTTACTATTTGTGAGCTGTACAATCCAATAAACAGGGCCGGCACTGCTACAAGAAAACCGGCAATGGGACCTGCGGCACCTATCTCCAACAGCGCCAGCCGATTTGGGATCGCTCCCCGCAGCCGGATAAACGCGCCAAATGTACCCACCAGTGTAAGTGGCGGAGGCACAGGGATGAAATATGGTAAGGATACGTCCACATGATGCCGCCTGGCGTAAAAGTAGTGGCCAAACTCATGCGTACCCAATATGAGCATCAGGGTCAGGCTGAATGACCACCCACGCCACAATTGCCAGGGCTGTATAAATACATTGAAACCCTCCAGTACGGTACCTGCCATCAGGGTCGTTATTACCGTCGCCATAAACAGTATGATATTGATGCGCGGCAGCCCCCACCATGTCATTGGTAGTTGGCATATAATAACAAACTTGTTGCCATCGGTATCGTGGAATTCGGCAGTTATGCCAGTACTGGCCAATACTGATCGCTCTGTCCCGACAGCAGTCTCCGGAAGTAGTCGGTAAAACACTACAACACCATCTTTATAATTTTCCTGGGCGGAGATATCCGCAACCAGTGAAAGGTTTTGTATGGCGTTTTTAATTGCTCGCGTCATTTGTTGTAGCCGGCCAGCCTAAATGTATTTATCAGGGTAGCAGCAAAGTATCGGGATAATACCAGCGGTGCGGCTGTCCCGTACCGGTGAAATCGGCTGGTGGTTTGGGCGGCAGCGGAAAGGTAGGTTTATCGATCCCCTCCAAGTGAATGGGAAATTCGCCAGCTACACCAATGGTAATGCTGTTGTACCAATGCTTGGATGCATCGGAATAGTTTTGCACCAGCGAATCGGGCAGACCGGCAGCTTTTAATGAAACAATATTCATTGCTGAAATAATGGGCAGGTAGAGCACCGTGGGGTCGGCATAATATTCGTCCAGCCCACGGGCAATATCGTCGGGTGAAAGTTGCCCGATATAATCAAGGTAGATTGTATTTGCCAGCTCGAAATTTTCGGCCCGCGCTTGCAGATAAAAATACAGGCGGCTATCCAGAATACCTTTGAGATACTGTTTCTTTAATGGACGGTTATACTCGGGATACTCCTGGGTGATTTTGGAGATCCGCTGCCAATCGTACCCATCCGCGAATATACCATCTTGGGCAAACAGCATGGCAATCGGCAGTAGCGTTAATAACAGGATTTTCAACTTTGCGGAAACGTGTCGGAGTCGAACCGACCATCCACCTTTCAGCAGATCAGCAGTTTTGAAGACTGTGGCACCCACCGGGGACACAAACGCTTCCATAATTTTATTGGGGCTCGATTAGCAAATAGTCGATGCCCAGTTCATTGCTCAATTTTTTACCTGCCACCAACGCTATATCCCGGTTGACAAACCCAACAACAAAAACCATATAAAGAACCTGATCGCCTTTATCGATGGGAGTAATTCTCGCCCTATAATTCAGCGATTCGAGCAAATCCTTCTGCCGTATGGCATTCTCTCGCACGCCAAATGCGCCCACTTGCAAAGTATAACCATCGTCCTCCGGCCTGGGTGTGAGGGTAGTTGCTACCTCTTCCAGTATAGGCGGTTCGGGAGCACTGCCAGCCGGCGCCTTGTTCGACAACCCATTCTCGGTCAGATTAACCTTCCCTTCGCTAAGATCAAACACCAACGTCGCAAATTTCTTGGCAAATACCTGGGTATAGAACAGTGCCGTATCCCGGTCGCCCGTAACCAATAGCGAATTCAGGAATAACCTGATGGCGGGGTAGATCAGGTCGGATGTGGGATGGTGTATTGGAATTCGTTTTAGTATATCAGCGGCCTGGATGTACAAGCCCCGCGAATAAAGGTACTCACCTTGTTTCAGCAAGGCATCGTCGGCATATTCATTATTGGGGTAGCGCTTACTAACCTGTTCGAAAATTATAATCGCTTTATCACCATCTTCCATAAGCAGCCCCTGAAGATAGAGCACAGAGCCGCTGTTGGGATACTGACGCCGCAGGCCTGGCAAAGCCTGGTTAACGGTCTCTGTTCGACCTTGGCTGGCCAATTCTACATAGTACGATAAATCCTGCCCCAATAATGGCAGAACAAAAACGAAACACAATACTACATGTTTGTTACTTGGCCAGTTTTTCGAGGGGATCATGATTTGGTTCCAACCAACTCATAAGGGATGGCACAGAAGAACTGAAACCAGACAGACTAACGGCACTATTGCGGATGCTGTCCACAAGTTTGTCTAACTCCGGCATCATGTTATGGTGCTGGTCCTTCCGGTAATCGAGCTTGATCCGGATGGCCTGGATCAAAGCCCCGTTTGTCGCATCCTCGGGTAAACCGTTAAGCAGATCACCCGCTTTATCAAGTTCTCCCTTGCGTACATAGAAATTCGCCAAGCCGGCCAAACCATCGAGGTTTCGGGGATCACGAGCGATGATATTTTTTAAAAAAGGCTCCACGTCATCAAAGCGTTGTAGATAGAATAATATCTCTTCGACCCTGCTCAGCACGAGATATGTATCTTGCGGCGACTGTTCTGCAAATAGCGACCAACTGGCAACTGCCTTGGCGTATATGCTCCTAGTTTTTTCCTTCAAACTGTGCCTGAGTTTGTTTTCCTTAACTTCGCCGGCTGCATCAGCTAACGCATCCAGCTGAGCTCGAAGCACATCCCCTTCATCTGCGTAGGACATGCCAAGAAAATAGTTTGCCGGCGTAAAGCTGCTATCCACCTTCAGGGCCTGCTTATAGTGGTCACGATTATCGCTGGGCGAATCTGAGTTGCGGTGGTCGTAGCCCTGCTTGAAGCGACAAAAGGCCAACAATTTAGTATCCGTAACCTTTTTGGCTTTTTGCCAGCGGGATAAATATTTACCGGCGGATATCCAATCGGTCTGCTGGCCATAAAACTTCACCAGGTGCCACAGGGCCCAGGTATCCCGCTTATCGATTTTTAACAGTTCCGTACACCACTTTACAGCCTTGATGTATTTGCCGAGCAGCGCATAATCCAAGGCGAGGTTTTTGTACAACTCTACCAATTCATAGTTGTTAAGATCCGTTCTGGCTAATAGACTTTGGTGAAGTTTGAGCGCCTGGTCGTAGGCCTCCCCAGTTCGGAGCGCTTGCCCCATCTTGAGGTAAGCTGCAATGTGATCGGTATCCTTATCGATAACCACACGAAAGCTTTTGTAGGCCTGCTGAAGATTGCCCCGCAACAAGTGATCCAGACCTTCAGTGTACATGCTGCGCACATCGCGTTTCTGACCCGGTTTGATTAGCAGCACAGCCAGCACGGCAATAATAACAACTGCAAGTACAACAATAATAATAACGGGGTCAGGCATTTTGTCAGCCCCCGAGTTTAATTGGTTTATCAAGATCAGTAGCTAGCTCAACCGCCTCGGTACTCTCAGTGCCCAGTGATATATCTTCCAGGCCGGAATGACGCAGGCTGTTTATTTCCGTGCGTAATTTCTTCAATTGCTTGTTTTGATCAGATACTGTAGTTTGCTGACTCATAATCTGCAATAACGCAATGGCAAAGCCCAGGATAATGCCCAGGGCAGTCGTGCTGATCATCAGTGTTGCAAGATTAATATCCATCAATATCTTGTCCGGCATTAACCAAACATTTACCAGTTGATCCGAATTCTTACTTAGCATGAAGGCCAGTGCCAGTATTCCAAATAGGGCGACCAATATTTTAAGCAACCGCATTATATTCCTCCAAATTGCCGACTAAATGACCCTGTAGGGCTATCCCGTGGCAAGCATCAATTTCAACCATAACAAGATCGTTGATATTAGTATTCATTTTATCAAAAACCACCCACTTGTTGGACTTTGTTCGTCCGGCCCACTGAGCCGATGATTTTTTGCTTTCCTTCTCAATTAACACCTCTACTCGATTACCAACATAGGCCTGGTTCAACTCGAGTGAAATTCCCTTCTGTAGTTCGATAAGCCGCTCAAGTCGATCCTGCTTGGCAGCTTCCTCAACCTGATCTGAGTATTCTGCTGCTTTAGTGCCAGGCCTGAGAGAGTATTTGAACATAAAGGCCGAATCAAATCTTACTGCTTTTACAACGTTCAAAGTAGCCTGAAATTCCTCTTCCGTTTCACCTGGGAAACCCACAATAATATCTGTGCTTAGTGAACAATCGGGCAGATGTTCCCGAATCAGCCCTACCAAAGTACCAAATTCTTCGCTGGTATATGTCCGATTCATGCGGGTCAGGATGCGATCCGCCCCAGCCTGCAAAGGCAAGTGGATTGAGTTGGAAATATTCTCGTAGTGCGCCATTACAGTCAGCAGTTTAGCGTCGAAATCCGATGGATGGGGTGAGGTATAGCGAATCCGCTCCAAACCCGGGAGCTGCGCAACACTTGCCAGCAAATCAGCGAAATCCTGTCCATCGTGGGTGAAAGAGTTAACGTTTTGCCCCAATAAGGTGATTTCACGAAATCCACTCGCAACTGCGGCTTGGGCTTCTTCAACTATAGCGGCAACCGCGCGGCTTCGCTCCCTACCGCGGGTAAATGGCACAACACAGAAAGTGCAAAATTTGTCGCAACCTCGCATAATGGAAATCCACGCATTAATCCCGTCGCCGCGAGACGGGATTAGTTCGTCATAAACCTCGTTGCGCGATAGTGTGGTATCCACCAGCTGCTGATGTTCAGATTTACGGTCCTGTATCATTTGCGGTAGTCGGCGATAGCTATCTGGCCCCAGTATGAGGTCGACATAAGGCCTGCGCTCCAGTAAGCTATCGGCCAGATTCTTGGCCATGCAGCCCAGCAAACCGATCAAACGGCTAGGGTCTTCTTTTTTAAGCTGGGCCAGCTGGTCCAGCCTGTTGTGAACGGTCTCCTCGGCCTTATCGCGGATGGCGCAGGTATTTAACAGGATGATGTCGGCTTGGTCAACCTGGGTAGTGCGGGTGTGGCCGCTATCGTTAAGCAGGCCGGCTACTAGCTCTGAATCGGCCACATTCATCTGACAGCCGTATGTCTCTACATAATACTTGGATGGCAACAGTCTGCTCTTTCCATTTTATTTTATTCTCAAGGCCAGTCAGTTAACTGTTCCCTGGTCCAGAATTTAACAGCTAAAAGTAATTGGAGGGATTTTGATGCTGATTGTAATGACGCACTTCATAATGCAAGTGGGGTGCAGTTGATCTGCCCGAGTTGCCCGAATTGCCAATAAGCTCACCCCGGCTCACAATGTCACCCTTCTCCACGGCAAACCTGCGCAGATGGCCGTATAGGGTCTTGAATCCATTACCGTGGTCGATTTTGATGTACAAGCCAAGATTAGCATCATATTTTGTTGAGATAACTTTACCGTCGGCAGTCGTCATTACGGCTGTACCAATCTCTGTTGCCAAATCCAAACCTGGATGGAAATCCAGTTTTTCGAAGGTTACGGGATGGGTTCTGTAACCATATGAGCTGGTGGAATATTTGTAGGTTCCAGACGCCAACGGAATAGAGGACGGAGTGTTATTGAGCCGGGCAAGGTCATTCTTCAATTCGGCCCGGATTTCCTCGTAACTGATCTTTTCGAGCTGTATACCACGATTCATGATATCCAATGATTTACCCAGATCATAAAGTGGCTGGTCTTTGGATGGCAACAGATAATCTACCGCTGAGGCAGCTGCCGACATGGCACCACCAATACCCACTTTCCGAATATCACTGGGGATAGCCGGTAATTTTGCGTGGGCACGGAGATCTTCGTCCATCGTGGAGATTATGACCATCTCCCGCTCCAAGGTCTCGATACGCATCTGGAACTCATCGATTACTGTTACTAACCGCTCATTATCGTGCTGCAGCCTTGCAACCCGATTACTGTGCACGGTATCCAGCAACAAACTTGCACCAAAATAAAGGCCAACAGGCAATAATATGACCGCTAGCAGAAGCCCGATCATAACCGTTTTGCCACGCAATTCTACCTGACGCAAACCTGCCCTCCCCTCACGTAAAAGGAGGAGCCGGACGTTACCCACGTTGAATCGCTTCAACGCCTTGCGAAAATTTGAATTCAGTCTTGACATACCCTCATGCATTTTACCCCAACATAGCTGGTCTGCGCAATAGAAACATGGTTGCTTATACCCCGGTGTGATATACCCCACATAATGTTCATATTATCTATATCGGTTATAACGGGGGCAACTTTGGCAATAAGAGTACAACAGTGCCGCTAACCGCTTTTTTTACCTGACGTTCCAGGCTTCGTCGCTTTAGCAGCCGACTTCTTGGCCGTGGTTTTTTTTACGGTCGTCTTTTTCGGCTCCGCAGCGGACTTCTCCTTATTTCCGTTTTTGCTTGGTTCAGCAGGCGCAGTTTGTTCCGCATCCGCAGTTGCTTCCGTATCTTTCACCGCATCTTTCACCGCAATTTCTTTATCTAGCGCTGTCACCCTGGCGATCAGCTCGCTAACACTCCCACTCTTTTCCCAGTCAGAGACTGTTTTCTTATTCAGTGCCTTAAATGTTAACAACCCCAATGCGGATAACGCTTTCTGCCGTTCACGCTGCAGTTGATAAATATCCATCTTCAATTTGCCCAGCTTGCCGAACTCCTCGGCCTTTTCAGCTGCAACTCGGGTCAATTCACCCGCTTTCTCAGCCGCAATGGACATCCAATCGCGAAAATTACTGACCAGATTATCCAGTACACTTTTCAACTGGCGGCCCAGGTCATTATCGGTTTCATTTTCGGCCATGCTTTACCTCAATCCATATGTTGTTTATTCCAAATCTTGCCATCACCCTACCAGCCACAATTTACGTGCAGCAGATAATATCAACAATGCGTATATCAAATACAATCAATTTTTGGCTGCAAGATAAAATATCTGACCACTTCTAGCCATCTAATGCCTTCTGCAATGTTTGACGCACAACTGCCGGGTCACCTTTGCCCCTGGTTGCGGCCATCACCTGCCCCATGAAAAAACCAAATAGCTTTTTCTCGCCATTGCCGTAGCGGCCAAATTCTGTAGGATTTCCCTCAATTACCCGCTGCACGATGTCATCCAGCTCAATAGAATCTGAAACCTGGGTCAGGTTATCCCGATCAACCAGTTGTTGGGCCGATATGTTTTCCGTTAGCATCGTATTGAAAACGGCTTTACCGGTATTGCGGTTGATTACTCCGCTCTCTACCAAATCAATCAGTTCTGCTAGCGCCTTGGCTGGTACGGGAAAATTTCCAATTTCTTCATGTTCTTCATTGATGATGCGTAAAACATCGCCTAGCACCCATTGGCTGGCAATTTTAGGGTTTGCTCCCGCCTTCAACAGGGCCTCAAAATACTCAGCCAGCTCCCGGGAGCGGGTGATAATTTTAATATCGTTATCCCGGAGCCCGTATTCCTGCTCGAAACGCACCTCCAAGGCAGCTGGCAACTCCGGCAAACCCGCCTGAATGGCAGCAATATCTTCGGTGGTGAAGACTACCGGTACGAGATCAGGTTCGGGGAAATACCGGTAATCGTGGGCTTCCTCTTTAGAGCGTAGCAAGCGTGTTTGCCCTGCCGCATCATCCCAATTCAGTGTGCACTG
>SDBT01020393.1_pt1 | contig 10367 bp, 16 predicted proteins | sample 2277101 | NCBI WGS metagenome assembly SDBT01 (sample SAMN10404973, study PRJNA504765) | marine sediment metagenome | isolation source: marine sediment core GS10_PC15, 103 cmbsf | place: Arctic Ocean: Southern Knipovich Ridge | collected 2010
TACGCCGCGCCCGTCGATCGAATCCGGGCGAATGCGCAGCTTCCCTCCGCCTGTCCGGGCGCGAGCCTCGCTCTTGCGGAGCTGGCTCATCCACATTTGCGCCTGCTGCATCCACATCCCCGACCGCTCGTCGGCCCCGATGTAGGGTGCCGCGTTGGAGAGAGCGCCGTAGAGGTAGCATTGAGGGAATTGCTCGAGGATGAAATTGGTCTGGTTCTCCGACGTCAGCCGAGGGAACCCGCCCTTGTAGAAGAGAGTGTAATCCTCCGCGCCACCTGGAGCGCGACCCAGGTAGATCCGATCGCCATGCGTGTGCGCGGAGTTGGGCTGCGTAGTCCCCAGCCGTTCGATGGTGTCCTGCCACTTCCAGATGGAGACGATCTCGACGTTGTGCGATACCGGCGAGTCGCCGCGCAGGAACCTAGCTTCGAGCATGTCGGGCGGAGAGGGTATCCACGCCTGCCCCTCAACGTACTTCCCCGTGATGACGCGGTCGAGGATGCGGATCTTCGCGATGACCGCCATCTCTCGTTCGGCCAGGTGGACAAAATCAGCGCACTCCTGCTTGAAGTCCTCGCGGGCGAGCCAGTCCTCGAGCGTCTCGAGAAGGTCGTTGTATGTCGCGAACCCAGCCATTCACAGCCCCATATCCGGCTTGCTCCCACGGGAGCCCGTGCTGGTAAAATACTCCCTCCGCGGGCTATCCGATAGCCGGCCAGGAGCCGTCCGAAAATGAAGGAATTCGGGCGAGTCGAGCGCGGAGGCGATGAGGGGCCATGCGTTCGGGTCCTCGATGCGGATTCCCTGCTTGTACCACTTGTGAATCACGACGTTGGGGATCGAAGCCGCCCTGCGCCACTCACGGGTGGGCGAGTAGCCGTCACCCATCGAGTAAAGGGATTTGTTGTTCTTGAGGATCGCCGTAACGTCCTGCTTCGTGCGAACGACGAGCTTGTCCTCCACGTCGTCGTAGGTTGCCAACTGCTGCAACTCGTCGGTTCCGTCGCCGAGCATTCCGAGCAAGCTCATTCCGTACTCCTAGTAGTCTTCAAGCGCGTGGACTCTGATGTCACTATCCGTAGAAGCCCGCCGGATCGTAGCGATGTGAGTGCATCCAGCACATGCGAACACGAGTAAGCGAGTTCCGCCGTTTCTGAGGTGAATCCCCTCTTCGTTGTCTATGGACACATTCGAGTCGCCGAGCAGGAATGTCGCTCCGTTCGTCATCGCCTGTACGATGATGTACTTCGGGGAAAAACCATCAAGCGTCATGGGCAAGGCCGTAGCCACGGAAAATTCGCCAGCGGTAATCTCAAGCCCTGGAGCCATCGCGGTGTATGCCCGCATGGGCTCTCGCATTACTGGTCCTCTAGCGCGTGAATCCTGAACGTGCCTGTAAGCCCGGTTGGTTGGATGTAATGGACGTGAGTCAACCCGCCGACGTTGAATATCTCGAGGCTGGTCCCTGAATTGGTCAGAACAATCCCTTTATCTTGATCGAGAGTTTCATCGAGAAGCCCAAAGAGGAATGATGGAGTACCTATTTGTGCCTGAATCAGCACGAGCTTGGGAGGGAGCAAGTCCTTGGTCAAAGGAAGCGTGGCCTGTGCCCACGCGACTCCGCATACGAGGGTTTTCCCGGGGGCGATGATTGATAGTGCATGGATTCCTGCTCGCATTCCTATCTCCTGATGATGACCGTGGCGCTCGCGCCGCCTGATTCCGTTGACTGCCCGCCGCTCTTCAGCGTGATGGCGTCGTTCGCGTTGACCTGGAGTTCGGTCGGGAGGTAGAGCGTGTGACCTGGCATTTCGTCGGCAGTAATCGGATAGATCATCTGAATCCCTGAATCTACCTGATTTATGAACACTTTCACGATCGTATCTTGGTTTGACCCGTTTTTCGCGTGAATCACAACCGCGCGGAGGACGCCAGCGTCCGGCACAACGAGTTCCTGAGCGTCTGAGGCGTTATGGAAACCGTCCCAGTTCGTCGTCAGGAAATATTCGTTTAGAGTCCGCACGAGGACTTACCTTCGAATGACTACTGTCAGGGAGCAGATCGTTTCCGAGCTTGGTCCGCCATTCGAGACGATTTCGAGGTTCTGCCCAGTCGGGATGTGGTTGGCTTCGTTCGAGGCGAGATCCACGAATGACAGCTTTTCGCCAGCTACCGCCGTGGCCTGCACGAATGTAAGCGTCTCACCCACCACCACACCATCCACTTCGAAAGTGAGAATGGCATCGCTACCACCCATGGCCGCTGCGATCGTCGCGTAGACCGCCCGAAGGTGTCCACCGTCCGGTATCGTCAGAAAGAAAGATTGGGCCGGATTCAGGCTGAAGTTAAAGGTCAGGAAATAGTCGTTCAGTGTTCTCATGGAGTTACCTCGTCAGTATGAGGGTAATGTGGAGAAGAGCGTTCTCGTTGCCCTGGCCTGCTCCGCCGTTACAGGTAACGTGAACTGTTTCCCCCATTGACACTTCGCGCTCTTGGTTTCTGGGGGCTGAGGTGTTGAAGATTGAGTCGCCAGGCAGGACTGAGCTGTCGATCTCCAGCGTTGGGCCGACTTGGTTGCCTCGGATCTCGAGCGTGATCTCTGAAGTCCCTGCGGCAACGGTGTCGTCAACGACGAGGAAGATTCCAGATAGGAACCCTGCATCTGGCATCGTGATCCACGCGCCAACAAGTTCTGTGTAATCGAGGAATGACGTTACGATGAGGTCGTTCAGTGATCGCATATTTCCTCAGTTGTTCCGCGCGTGCCCGCGCTTCAACTGTCTCGGGTGGAGGCGGCCCGCCTCGTCGTTAACGAGCCGCCCCACTCCCCGATGCACTACCTACGTGATCGTGCAGTCCGCGATAACCGCGCTGCCCGACTCGTTGCACGCCTTGAGCGTGTACTCACAAATGAGCTGCCGACGGAAATTGTCGCCCGTCACCGCCAACGGGATCTGCTTGAACGCCCGAAGGTAGTTGACCGACCACAGGTGCATGGTCAGGACGTGACACGTCTCTTCCCGGCTGAAACGATTCGGCACGATACGGTGAGTTCCGAAGTCGCTCACGTAAATGTCGATCGCCGCGACGAGACGCTTGTCCTCGCCCTGGTCGAACCGGGTCGAATTGCCGGTGAAGGCCGACACGACCGTCTTGTTGAACGGTCCCACCATCACCACGCCGGGCTCGCCACCGTTCGTCCAACACGCCTGGATGGCCGACTTCAGCAGACTCTCGGTCAGCGCACGAAGCGTGCCGTCGCGAGTCGGGTTGGAGATCGGGACCAGATTGACCAGCGCACCGTTGTTGTTCGAGCTTGCGCCACGAAACTCATTCGTGACCTGCGGGGCCGCTTCGGTGGTAACGAGCGTTCCGTACCACGCCTCCATCGGGTATAGGACACGGGCCGTAGTGCTGTTTCCTTCAGCTCCGTCCTGGTCCCGAGTGAGGCCGAACTCCATGTCGCGCTTCAGCTCTTTGCCGCTCTTGGCGAGCTGGTACGCGAGTTCCGACTTGCGCCCGGCCTTGTCCACGACTTCCTGCGTGCCCGAAATCACGATGACCTTGTTCGAGATCATGGTGTAGTTCTGCATTCGGACTGTCGGAGACAGCACGACCGTGATGGCGTCGTCGCCTTCAATCGTCTTGTTCAGCGCGGCGTTGGCGAGCACGTCGGCTTGCCAGTCGTGCAAGCGGTTCGATGCGCGCCCGCGCATTGCCATCATTTGCAACGGAGTCTCGGTCGGAGCCACGTTGAAGATGATGTCGGCCAAGTCCTCACGATTACCAATCGCGTCGTATGAGTCGAATGTAACAGCGGCCATCTACGTGCCCCCCCTAGAGTTCGTCGTCAAGCAGCGCCGAGATGGCATCTGCCGCAGACTCTTGCGTTCCCGCAGACTGATGTTCCGCGAGAATCTTCGCCCTCGTTTCCTCTGATCCAACCTTCTCAGCGCGACGTGCGCCAGAACGCAGGGAGATACGAGGGAGTTGTCTCAATCCGGGGAGATTGCTTTTCTTGAGTTGTGAGAGTCGGTCGAATTCGGACGCCTTCCACAGCAGTAGAACGTGCCGGTGGTCGACGATTTCGTTCAGGTCGTCCGGGGAGAGGCCGACAGCTTGTGCCGTCGCGGCCATTTGAGTCTTCGCATTTGAGGCGACGTCCGTGTCATCGCCCCATTGCGGCATGATCTTGAGAAGCTGGGTGGCTTCCTTCTGGAGTAGCGTTGTGCGCTCCTGCTCGGCGAGTTCCTCGTTGCGCTTCTCCTGCTCCTGAATCATCTGGTACGCGCCCTGGAACGCTTCTTTGCGCTTGCCGAACTTCGCCTTCCGCTCGCGGTACTCGTCCGGGTCCATATCGTCGCGGGCTTTGTCCCAGTCGATGTTGTCCTCTTCGCCCACCGCTACGACCATCGCGTTGAGGTTGCGCTCGAGGAGCTGGATGTTCGCTTGGTGCTCCTGAACGAGTTCCGACTCGCGCTCGTTGAGGCGGTGGATCTCTTGCGCGACCTGCGGGAAGCGCGTGGCATCGGTGGGAGTGCGCCACTCATTGAGAGCTTGCGTAAGCGGAATCATCTCGCCGTCGTGCAAGCCTGGAACCATGATCGTATCGGTGAACGCGCTCGTCTCTACGCCGAACGACGCCGCGACTTGGTCGATGTTCTTGATCTCTTCGTCCGGCTCGGGCGGCTTCACCGTCTTGCCCGGATCGGAGTCGTCTACCGGCTCCGTCTCCGCGTCGGCGGTCAGCATCTCATCGTCGGACGGGACGTGTTTGGTTTCGGTGGGCTGGTCTAACGGTTTGGTGGGTGCCGGCTGGGCCGGGTCAGATTCGGTGGAACCGATTTCATAGAGATCGTCCCCAAGGATCTTCTCTATATCTGACACCGATTCAGAGAGGTTCTCTCCGATCTCGATGCTCAGGGCTGTTGCTCCCTATCTAATAGTTCTGCTGGCTCTGTACCGGCTTGCGTTTCGCTTCTTCCAGCTCGATACGCTTCAACTCAACTTTCTCATCCTTCTGGAAACCCTGCAACTCTCGAACGAACAAGTCAAGCGCATGAAGCTGGGCCCAGAGCAATTCCCGCTGATCCTTCTGCCCGTGACCCGATGACCGCCACGCATTGATGAGTTTGTTCTCGACCGTAGCCAGCGCCTCGATCGTTGCCGGGTTGTCGAAGAGGATGCGCGCGTGCATCCCCATTTCTCTGCGCTCCGATTGATCGCGAATACTCATACGCTACGGACAGTTATCCTCGTCCGTCGTGGTCGTTCTTCCGAAAGATCGAGTGCCGTCCAGCACTTCGTCGATGAACCGGACAAGGTTGTTCGCCATGTCGCCAGGATGCCCTGAATTTTTATTCACAAAGATGCGCAGAGCTTCGAGAAGCGCCCTCACCTCCGCCGACACACCCGATTTCTTCGTAGAAGTTTTTTTCTTACCCAGGACCATTCTGTGACTCCTTCGCTGGTTTCAGTGATGCGACGTAGCGCCCAAGCTCGAGCTTCGCCAATTCGATCTTCTCTTTCGACTCGATCTCGCGGATCTTGAGTCGCGTCATCCGATCCAATTCCTGTACCCGGAAATCGGCAATGGCCTCGTTCTTGACACCGTCCTGCTCGAGATCCTTGCCGCGCAGCATCGCGCTGTTCTGCGCCTCTTCGGCTTTCTGCTTGACCGCTTCCATCGCGGGGTCGGGCGGCGGCGGCGGGGGCTCTTGCCCCTTCGGATTGGTGAAGAACAGCTCGGGAATGTTGAAGCCCATCGCTTCGGTGATTCGCTCGGTCGCGTTGAAGACGTTCTCCGGCGTGACCATGATGCCACCCATGCCGTGACCCTTCAGTTGCGCCTGGAGGTCCATCACCATCTTGAGCATCGAGATGCGCTCAGCCGCCATGCCGACACCGAGGCCGACTTCGATCTCGACGTCCATGTCCGCATTCCACTTCGACGGGTCCACGGTGATCCACTCGCCGTTGTACTCGATGACCCGCTCTTTGATGGGGCTCTCGATCATGTGCCGTAGTAGCAGCTTGCCCAGACGCTTGAATCCGCCGTTGGCGAAGATGCGCGCGATCATCTCGATGCGGGCTGCCGATGCTGCCATGATCGAAGAGATCCCGGTGGCAGTCTGATTGAGCGAACTCGCATCGAGGCCCTGGTTGTAGCGAGTCACGCCCGTGCGGTTCTCGCGAACGGTTTCGAGATACTCGAGCGTCTTGAATGGCTCGGGGCCAAGGTTCCCCGTCTGGAGAGGTTCGATCATGTTGGGTGCGTTCACGCGGACAATGCCACCCGGCATCGAGGTCAGGAGGTCGTCGATCTCGACTTCTTCGGTGACAACCGCGTATCGCTGGTTGTTTTGGAGGTAGAGGTTGTCGAGCATTTGTCGCAGGAGCGTTGACCGGATGAGCTGGATGTCCATGACCAAGTCGGCGATTGATAGTCCGAAGAACTTATATGGCATAGGCACCGGACAGAGGGAGGCGAAGGGCATCCAATTGACTTCTTCGTCATCGAGGATGGTGATTCCATTCTGTCCAACGACAGTGATCTTGCGTAGTTCCGTGTATCCATCGCCGTCCTCGTCAATCGGTAGGTAGCATTCTGTGACCCACACCTCGCGGGCCGCTGCATCTCCGCGTACCGCCGTTGTGATGTTCGGGTACGTCTCGTCCGCAGAGTAGCGTTCCGTGCGCGCCTGCTGGTACTCCGGGGCGTCGTCGGAAGGCAGGTTCAGGCAGAGGTCGCGATCGAAGCCCTGCGCGATCAGGTCGGACACCGTCATCTTCTTTCGATGCCCGAGGAACGAGCTGCGCTCGTCGAGATTTATCATGCGGCGGGCGACCAGCATCTCTTCCGGCGGGACGCCATCGACGCGAATCGCCACCGAGCGAGCCACATTGCGCAGAGCTATGTCGTAGCGGACCTGCGTCTGCCCGTTCACCTCTTCTTCGTACTCCTCGAACGAGACGGGCATCCCCTTGTTCTCGTCGATAAGCATGAGCAGTTCCTCTTCGCCCAGGCCGCGGTACGTGTGGGTTTGAGGCTCTACCTTCTCCTCGATGTAGGTTTTCACGAAACCGTTCTTCTCGATCAGCGCCGTTTTCATCCAGTCGTGGCAGATTTGGAACCCGTCCATCTCGTGAAGGAAAACGTGGTTGATGTAGTCGGTGGCCTGCTTCGCGCCTTCGATGTCCTGGGGCTTCTTCGGCTTGAACCGGAAGACCTTGTCGCCACCCAGGAACATGCGCAACAAGGTGGGGAGCATCCATTCGACCGTGTCCATCACATCAGTGAGGACGATCTGGCTGCGGCCTTCCTGCTCGTTGCCGAACGGCCGGCCGTAGTAGAAGGAGAGAGCCTTGCGCCGGTCCTCGGCGATGAAGCTCGAGATATGCCCCAATGCCTGCTCTATCTCGTGCTCGAGTACCGCCTTCACCTCATCGCGAGAGAGTGGCGTGAGGGGTTTCGCGCCGAACTGGAGGCCACCGACATCGTCCGGGTTCGGAATCGCGCGGCGGACAAACGGGTCAAGCGGCTTCCCAATGTACCCATCGACTACGGGATCGCCGCCCACCGGAGATTGCGCTTGCGGGTCCGGGGAAATCTCCGCGGGGTCCACACCGCCTTCCTGCTCCATCATCGCATTGAGGAAGTCGTCAACTCCCATCAGACCATACCGATCTCATGGAGGCACTTCGGAACGGGAGGAATGGTGATTGGGGGGCGTTGGATTGCACGGGACACCGCCAGGCTCGTAGCGTTCTCAAAGGTGGCGTGAAGCTGGACAATCATACTGTCGAACTCGCGCTGCTGCTTCTCGAGACGGACTTCCATCTTCTCTACCGTTTTCTCGAGAACGTCAACGCGGGTCATCAGCACGATGATCGACATACCGCGAGGGTTTCACATCAGGCAGGGACTTTCCAGCGGGACTTGAGGGGCTCGCGCTTCTGGTAGCTGCTGCGGAGCCCCACAGCGAGCATCCGAAGGGCGTCGGCCGGGTCGCTTGTCCAGTCATGGAAGGGGGTATCGGAGAAGGTCGCCTGCCCGTCAGGGCCGTAGATTCCCTCCACTTTCCGCTTCCGGTACTCGCGGAGGGCGTCAATGCCGTACTGGCACTTGCCGGAGTCGATGTAGACACGCGGCAAGAGGGCCCGGACGGACTGAATCCCGTCTTGAACCGAGAGGTTGGGAGCTACGCGCATCTTGATCCCGAGCGCCTTGAACTGCTCCAGCGCCGAGCTGCCCGTGATGTGCGTCTGCTTCGCGTCGTGCGGGACGATGTGGTCGATGTAGGTGTAGTCCTTCGAGCTGATGATCTTCGCGTAGTAGTCCACCGATTTGCCGAAAGAGAAGTGGAAGTCGATCAGCCGCACCGGGCCGAGCGGGTCCACCTGAGCGAACCAGACCGCCGTCGAGTCGCGATATCCGAGGTCCCAGGCCGTAATCACCGGCATCTTCGGGTTCCAAGGGACAACGCCAATCCGGGCGTCGTTCACCATCTTCATCATCAAGTCGCCGTAGTACGAGCCGGTCAGCGGAGCTTCGAAGGAGCAGTAGAACTCCTGCTGGATCATCTCCTCCGGCATTCCTGCATCGCGCTCGTCTTGAATCGCTTCTTGGGTGATGGCGTTCGTGTCGTCCACCGTGAGGAGTTCGCAGAACCACTTAGGGTTGTTCTTCGCCATCTCGTAGAGGCGGTATCCATGATTCCGACCACGAGGCGTGTAGGGAAAGACTGCCCAGCCGCCATTCTCCGCGAGAATCGGGCGAATAAAGTCCCATGCGCGCGGATTCTGGAGTGGGTACTCGCTGAAAACACACCCAATGGGGTTCGTGCCCACCAGGCGGTCGACGTTGTCGGTCCCGATCACTTGCCATTGCGAGCCCCCTTCGAGCCAGAGAGTCATCTCGTCGTCGCGCTTCTTGATGATGACGTCGTCGGGGAACGCACTTAGGAACCGCCGGCCGTCGCGGGTCATGCCGTCCCACACAATCTTGCGTCCCTGCGCGTAGGTGGGGAGGATGTGCCAGTAGAGCCCTGGACGCTCGAACGCCTTACATGCCGTCCAGTTGATGAATGTTAGGTCTTTGCCGCAGCGCCGATGCCAGACTGTGACCGCGCGCTTGACGCCACTCTCGAGGGCAGTCCACAGGTTCCGCTGGTAGCCGCGCGGCTCCCACTCGTTCGGAAGGTTGATCGTGACGTCGGGGATCTCTTTCGAGATCGGCTGCGGATCTGTCACAGCTTGTCCAAGAGCCCCATGCGCTTCATTTGCGCGTTGAAGCGGCCGTCAATCTTGCGGTGCCGACTCTCGACCCAAGCATCAGGGTTCGGAGAATTAACGGGACGGGCAGAACCTTTTTTGAGAAAGCGATCCATCGAACTGCGGTGGTACTCCCGCGGCCTCGACTCCGACATTTTCTTCTTCTTCTTCTTCCGCTTCGGGACAACGATCGGGGTGTTGAGCTTCTTGACTTGGCCCTTCGTGATTCGGCTAGGCATCACTCCTCCTTATTTCTTCTTCTTCGGCCCCTTGAAATGGCTCTTTGCATAGGGCGAGCTGGTATCAAGCGGCTTGTGCCCCTTACCCTTGAATTTCATCGAACTCATCAGGCCAACGCGGGTCTTGCGGGCGTCGTCAAATTTCGCGGCCTTCTTCTTCTTCTTGGGCATCACTCCTCCTCTGACTGGACGTCGATGGTTACAGGCGCGTCCTCGTCGCTGAACCGTAACACGTTGATCGTGAGCGCATTCCCAGCGCCATTGATCCGCGTCGAACCCATCAGCGGGATGGGCCTCCCGTGCGAATACTCGAGAATGCGGGTGGCTGCGGCTACCCGGGAGCTGTCGGTGGCCTCTGGATCGCCGCAGATGGACGCCAGAGTGTCTACCGCGAGCTGGTCGTGTTCACGGGTCAGCTTGCGGACGCGACTGACACCGCCCTCCAGCATGTCGAGCGCCGCGTCACCGCTCATCGGCTGAGGGTCGTTCTTGAGCGGCTGGGGAAGCCACTCCGTATCACCCGTGCGAGTGATGTCCGTGCGCGCAATCTTCTTCCCACGCGCGCCGGAACTGATCTTCGGCCCTGAATGACGGCCACTCATCCCTTCACCCCCGTAGCCTCACGCACAATCGCCATGATCTTCGCACGGAAGATCGGATCGCGCTGCTCAGCCTCCTTCGCCACCCGGTTCCCCAGCCGGTGAAGAATCAGACTCGCAAACCGCTGAAGCATCTCCAGCCTGTAAGGAGCGTCCGCTTCCTCATCGGCGAATAGCTCGATCACATTCACCGTGAACGCCTTCACCAGATCGCGCTCGAGAGGGGAGTCGAAGCACCCTTCGCAGTAAATCGACG
>SDBT01020394.1_pt1 | contig 10366 bp, 10 predicted proteins | sample 2277101 | NCBI WGS metagenome assembly SDBT01 (sample SAMN10404973, study PRJNA504765) | marine sediment metagenome | isolation source: marine sediment core GS10_PC15, 103 cmbsf | place: Arctic Ocean: Southern Knipovich Ridge | collected 2010
CTTCTTCTGCTGGCGCTGCTTCTTCTGCTGGCGCTGCTTCTTCCACAGCAGGTGCACAGGCACTAATAACAAGTGCCAGTACTGAGAGTGTGGTCAGCAACAATAAATATTTGCGTTTCATTTTTAATCTCCTTTAATTTGCTATTTTTTATTTTCTTTTACACATTTATTCTGTTGTCTAATCTTGCTACCACCTCCTTTCATTCCTTAATCCATTTCTCATTTATTCTCTCTTTATAAAAGTTTTATCGCTTCCTTCCCGATTTCAAAACCGTGCTGAAGATAATAGCGATTAAAATAACACTACCAGTAACAAAATTATTCCAATATGCCCCAATCCCAATCAAAACCAGACCATTTCTTAATAATCCAATCAAAAATGAACCAAAGAATGCGCCTAGTGCAGTTGCATATCCACCTGTTAAATCAGCACCACCGATAACAGAAGCAGCAATAGCATCCATTTCCATCAAAGCGCCCATATTTGGTTCAAACGTTTGAAAAAAAGATAAATAGACACTGGCAGCCAAACCAGCAAAGATTCCACTGAGCATCATGACCAGTAACCTTATTTTTTTCTCGTTGATGCCTGCGTAAACTGATGCCCGCCGGTTTGCTCCAACTGCTAATACATGCCGTCCAAATTGTGTTTTCTTTAATATAAGGTTTCCAGTAAGAGCGATGAAAATAAATACCAGGAACGGCACGGGAACGCCAAAGATTTTCCCTTGACCCAGCGTAAAATATGCCGATTCAATTTTATTAAGTACAATTGGTCTGGCATCACTAAGTGCAACAGCTAATCCCCAAAAAATGAATTGGGTTGCTAAAGTTACGATCATCGGGTGGACCTTAAAAATTAAAACTAGAGATCCATTAAATAGTCCGCAAATAGCCCCCAATCCTAAACCTAATAAAATTGCTATCCATGGAGTCACCCCTGCTCGCATGAGAGTTGCTAGGAAAAAGGAAATCAATGTAATCTGTCTTCCAACAGAAATATCAATCTGTCCAGATCCAATTACAAATGACATTCCAACAGCTAATATTCCGAAATAAGAAGCCTGCCGACCAATTCTCAGCAAATTAGTCGCTGTAAGAAAATATGGGCTGAGAATGGACATAATTGCTCCAAAGACAATCAACGCACCAAGAATACCGATTTCTTCGAAGCGGAATCGTCTTTTTGGAATAGACAACTCGCTTTCTGTGATCTTGTCTTTTTGTTCCTTCTTACTAGTACCTCTGCTTCGTTTCATGGAGTTTCTCCCGAGTATTGAAATGACATTATTAATTTCAAGTGACCTGAGGCCTTCTTTTTCTTATGTAATCTAGTACTGGATTCCAGTGTTTGATAAAAGAATTACAAAACTTCACTACAGGACCAAATTCCGCGTATTCTGCTACTTTAAGACCATCGTTAAGATATCCCTTTCGATAATCTGGCAATTTTTCTATTAGTTCATCAATCACATATTGAGGTACAGGATTAAATAACCTTGCGACAACTGGTGGATCCTGTTCTAATAGTTTCTCTGCAAATCCTTTCCAGTTAATGGTTATACATACATCTCCACCAACCATTTCAGTAAAATGTTGCAATCCTCTTGCACCTCCACCAACAAATGTAACGTGATATCCTTTATCCTTAAATATTCCATATAGCTTTCTTGCAATGGAAAGACCAGCTTGCCATAGCACATCTGAAGAAATTTTTATCTTCTCCTGTTTAACTACTTCATGAAGATACTCATCATAAATACCTGTTATATGTGAAATATAAAATTTAGGATGTTTTCCACTTTCTTTGCTTATCTTTTCATACATCTCACATAATTCCAACGCTTGACTAATCGCAAAGCATTCAGTTGCATTTATAGGAATATCTTCGGCTATTAGTGTTTTCATTGCTTCCAATCCAGCCGCTGTTGTAGGAATCTTGCAGCAGATATTCTCTCCAACTGTGCGGTTCTTACGTGCTTCACGAATCACAACTTGCGCATCATCCTCGTTGATTGGATCTCCTTGAATGCTTACATACCCCTGCTCGCGGGGATTTCTCTGATAAATCGGCAAGAACTTATCTGCGATAACTTCAACTAACCTGCGTTGAAGTTCTTCTTCCACGCCTGTATCGCTATCAATGGTTTGTATAAGTTCATCAATAATGTCTTTAACGTAATCTTCTTCTTCTGGTTGATCAAAAAGCATTTTTCCGCAATATGCCGGATTGCAGGTACAGCCTACGGCACCTTCACGTATCGCCCAATCCGTTTCTTTCCTAGTTGGGTTATTAATCCAAAATTTTGTGGGAGTATGTTCCGCTACTCTATGAAAATACTTCTTTGCCATCTAATGCCTCCTAGAAACCTACTGATCCAATAATACTTTTCGCATTGCTTCAAACCCACACTGTCCGCTAGTATAAATAGGCACTCCAAATTCCTTTTCTGGATTTGGATATGAAAGCAGGAAAGCGGTCATGGATAACTGTGCAAAAACGACACAGCTGACCTCCGCCTGGTCAAGTTTCAGCCTTACCGCTTTTGCTAGCTCCTCATTATGACCTTTTATATCAAAGGCTGCTAATCTCTCCCACGGTTTCGCTATATGTAGACCAGAAAATTCAACCTTCTTACCGAACTCATCTGCTGTTTCTTTAAGAAGAGCTTGAGTGCTCTTGACTGTTGGTCCATGCGTAGCAACAACTAAAATTCGCCCACCATGATTCACCGCTTTCTCCATCATGGGTTTGTCAATTTGCATTACCGGGATACCATAGGGTTCTAAAGCCTTCCTTACCTGTGGATAAGAGCGGTTCATGGTTGAGCAAGTAATCAACACCGCGTTAACGTTTGCCATTTCAACCAGATCTATAGCATATCTTGCCATGGCATCAATATTTGACTGTGGAGGAGTTGGCTTTCCCTCATGATAAGCTTCCATAAAATTGAGCTGCATGGCTTCATTGCCCGCATTGATCAGATGGACACCGGGTAAGAACCGGCGACCAAAGAAGCTTGACCATAACATTATCCAAGCGCTGCCGTTCAGTACACCAAGTTTTTTTCCAATTAATTCAGGATCACCTTCTTCTTCAGGCCCTAGATGTGCAATCCCTACAACTTTTAAAAAATCAGAAAATAAGTTTATTCCATCAACTTCTTCCCACACATATTTAGGCATGAATTACATGTTCTCCTTTTTCTTAATTACTTCTTTTGCCGCTTTTGCGATATCTTCTGGCTGCATTTCATGGTGCGTAAACAAATCCTCAATTCCACCGCTTTCAATCCACATATCCTTTACCCCGATACGGGATAGTGGCACAGGATAAGTTTCACTGAGGACCTCAGCCACAGCAGAGCCAAAACCTCCTATAATGGAAGCATTCTCAGCTGTAACAGCACATCCTGTTCTATTAACAGAATCAGCGATCAAATCCCGATCAATTGGTTTAATAGATGCCAAATGGACGACTTCCGTACTAATACTATCTTTTTCAAGAATTGTGGCAGCCTCAATGCATTTTGATGTCATTAAGCCAGTCCCGAACAAAGTTACATCACTTCCCCTCTTTAATAAATTACCTTTGCCCCATTCGAACTTATGATTCTTGGGGAACATATCTGGAAGTGCATACCGCACAACTCGGAAATAAACAGGCCCTTCAGTCTCATAAGCCGTATGCATAACAGCCCGCATCTCATTAGAATCTCCGGGAGCTGCTACTCGTAAGTATGGTAGAACACGTGTGATTGCAATATCAGCCAATGAGTTATGTGATGGACCTGCTTTGCTTGTAGGAACACCAGCATAAGACCCTGGCACTTTCACATTTAGTTTTGGGAAACAAATCGAAAGGGCAAATTGATCGAGCGCTTTTCGGGTTGCAAACACTGCGAATGTACACGGGAATGGCACAAAACCTGTTGCCGCCAGGCCGGCGGCAATACCAAACATGTTTTGCTCAGCAATACCAACCTGAATGAAACGCTCAGGGAACGCTTTTTTAAAATGCACTATCCTGGTTGAGGTATGCAAATCTCCATCAATAACGAAGACATCCTCATGTTCTTGTCCTAATTCCTTTAAGGTGAGACCAAATACTTCACGCATCATCAAAGTATCAGAAGTTTTTTTCTCACTCATTCATTCCCCCTTTTTTATTTTTCTTTAACAACGAGTATCCTTCTTCAGGTCTTCCATAGTTTTTTGCAAGCTCTCGCAGTGCCAAATCAGCAACCTCGGGAGTTGGATGTTGGGTATGCCATTTGTAGTTGAATTCAAATTCCTCCACTCCTCTTCCCTTTACAGTATGCGCAATAATAATAATTGGTTTCCCTCGCGGTAATATCCATTTGGCTTTGTAAAACGCATCAACAAGCGCGTTAATATCATGGCCATCTACTTCAATCACATCCCAACCAAACGCTTCCCATTTATCACGGACTGGTTCAATGCCCATTTCTTCCCAGACAAATCCTTTTGCCATTACTTTGTTGTAATCAATAATCGTTATGAGATTATCTAAATGGTAATGGCTGGCAGACATCGCCGCTTCCCAGATATTTCCTGAGTTTGATTCTCCATCCCCGATAATGCAGAATGATCTGGCTTTTTGTAGTTCCTTATATCTAAGCCCTAATGCCATTCCGACTGCAATTGATAATCCCATCCCTAGAGAGCCCCCGGAAGACTCCAAGCCTTTGGTGCGCCTCATATCAGTATGGCCCTCTATACCGCCTATTTGGCAATAGTCATATAAATTATCAATGGGGAAAAATCCTTTTAGTGCTAAAGCAGAATATAACGCTGGTGAGGAATGTGCTTTAGAAAGAACTATCATATCACGTTCATTCCATGTGGGATTTTTAGGATCAACTCTTAATATATGAAAATACAAAACTGCCATAATATCTGCTAAAGATAATGAACCTCCTGGGTGTCCCCACTGACCACATGTGATCATTTCTAAACTTAAACGCCTGATTTGATACGCTTTTTCTTGTAGATTTTCAACTTTCTCTTGGGTTATCGCCATCATAAATTCCATCAGTATGGTACAAAAGCATTAATATTATATATCATTTCCTTATTTATTGCATACATTATAATACATTATTATTTCATATCTTCAATAATAATGTATACATTATTTAGCATTCTTGTATTATCTGTGCTATAATTTCTTTAGCAAGATTTAAATTCTGGTATAGTTTCTTATCATAAAAAAAGTGATGGGAATATGGTAAAAAATAATAATACGATTCAAAAGCATGTATACAATCAAATAAAATTTAAAATATTGAATCTCGGTTATAAACCTGGAGAATACATAACCGAAGCACAAATATCCAATTCGTTAAGTGTTAGCCGAACGCCAATCCGCGAAGCATTTCGCATGCTTGAAACTGAGGGACTTTTAATTTATGAGCCCAGGCGTGGTTGGAAAGTTTATTCACTCAGCCTACAAGATATTAATAATATCTTTGAAATCAAAATATCCCTTGAAGCATTTATTGTGAAAAAAGCATCTCAATGTGAAGATAAAGAATTACAGAGGAAGTTGGGTGGTTTAATCAAGAAAATGCGAAAGGCAATGGAGGAAAATAACACGAATTCTTGGGCGAAATTAGATATAAACCTACATCATGTAATTTTTGTTATGGCTGACAATGATCGCGTTATGAATATAATTGAAAATTTAAACGATCAATGGAATAGATTAAGGATTGGATTCTCTGCGAGAACAGGCAGAATGGCACGTTCAATAATTGAACACGAAGCTATTGTTTATGCGATCTTATCTGGAGATGCGGATAAATCTGAAAAAGAAATGGTTGCTCACCTCGAGAATGTAAGAGAAGAATTAGTAAACCTGCTGGTGAATATGGTGCTGCCCTTTGTTAAAGAAGGTGTCTAGATAGGATTAATAGAATACCTCAGGAGGATGTTTTGAAAATTTTAATCTCTGTTGATAATGAAGGCATTTCTGGCATCGCTAATATGAATGAGCTATGGATGCGGGAAACTGTCACACAAGACACTAATGCTGTCATTGAAGGGGCCATCGAAGGTGGCGCTAGTAAGATTGTTGTAGTGGATTCACACGGCTCAACCAAAGATAATATCCTTTGGCCTAACCTCCATCCGAAGGCAACATTAATCAGGGGAGGATCCAATACTCCTTTGTACTTTCTGGAAGGGTTGGATGAAAGTATTGATGCTGTTTTCTTGATTGGCTGGCATGATAAACCAGGCGGAGAAGGTACGCTAGCCCATTGCTTCTTTCAACATCCCTTTATCAAGATTAATGGAGAGGTGGTTGGTGAAGGGCAGATTGCTGCAGGAGTAGCTGGAACATTTGGTGTGCCAATCGCTTTGGTCTCTGGAGATGATATTTTCTGCAAAGATATGCAATCCTTTCTTGGTAACGTAGAAATGGCAGTAGTAAAACGGGCAATTGACTACAGCTCAGCTGAGTGTTTTTCAAGAGAAAAAACAATAAGCTTACTTAAAAAATCAGCAAAAAAAGCTCTTTTAAGCATAAAACAATTCAATCATTATCAATTTAAAAATCCAATATCAATGGAAGCTGAATGTGTCTTGAACAGTCAGGCAACTCTACTAGCCAGAATTCCAGGAGTCAGGAAGAAAGGGCGCTCAGTTTATTTTAATTCAAATAATTTTAGAGAGGTTTTCGACATCATCATCCTTATTCGTTTCTTGATGAAAGTGGCAGATCAATTCTATAATCTAGATTTGCATAAAGGTGACAGGTAAATCGATTGAAAGTTGGCTTGGGCAGTTATGCATACCGATGGGCAATCAAGTGGAAAACGTTGAACGTAATTGGATTTATTGAAAAGGCAATATCTTTAAAAGCGGGAGCTGTTCAAATTTGTGATAATTTACCCCTTAATGCTCTCTCTGAATCTGAAATTTTAAAAATCTCTTATTTAGCTCACCAGAATGACATTGAAATTGAACTGGGCATAAAGGGGCCTGTTGAGAATATTAATGATTCCTTGCTTGAAAAGGCCAAATTATTAAACACTCATATCATTCGGATTGTGATTGAGTATTCACAAAATGAAATACCATTTAAAGAAATCACAACTGGATTCAAATTTCTTGTTGACAAAATATCTGAATCTGGAATTTCAATTGCGATTGAAAACCATTTTTGTCTTCTTCCTAACCAGTTGCTAAATCTCATTCACGCTGTTGATAATCCTCTTTTGAGTATCTGTTTAGATCCGGTCAATTCCATTAGTAATCTTATCTGCCCAGACACAACGGTTGAAATATTGACACCATTTACAATTTCAGTTCATGCGAAAGATGTTATTGTAAAACGCAAAAACACTGGTTTTTACATCGCAGGATGTCCATTGGGTAAAGGGATGATTGATTGGAAGGGGATTCTCACAAAAATAAATAAGAATTCGAAATCGCCAAATATATTTTTAGAAAGTTGGATGGATCAGTCTAACACTAAGAATGACACTTTACATCAAGAGCACCGATGGGTTGTTGAAGGGATAAATTATCTGCAGAAACAAGTAAATAATCTATCAGGAGAGATGCAGTGAATAAATTGGCAGTTATTTCAGCATTTCTTGGCGGAGTCAAAAACCGTTATATTAAGTACCAGCCCGATAGAGATGTTGAACAAAAATTTATGTTGGCTTCTCAAATCAAAGGGTTGAATGGATTGGAATTATGTTACCCGGCAGATTTTATAGATATTAGTAAATTAAAGTCTCTTCTTGTTAATTACAACTTTGGAGTTTCCGCCATCAATTTTCGCTCTCGCCGCGAAGGAAAATGGTTAAGAGGTTCATTTTCTTCCCCCATAAAAAAAGAACGGCAGGAAGTCATAGATGACTTCAAGCACGTCATGGATATTGCATCTGATTTAGGTGTAAATCGGATTTCTACTTGCCCATTAAATGATGGCCATGATTATCCTTTTGAAATGGATTACCAATCTGCTTATGGGCATTTGCATGAAACTTTGGGTTTGATCTGCGATTACAACCCCAAAATCCGGGTGTGCATAGAATATAAAAAGAGTGATGCACGTACACGTAATATGATCGCTTCTGCTGGTGAGGCGCTTTGCCTCTGCTATGCTGTTGGATCGAAGAATCTCGGTGTTACCCTTGATTTTGGCCATGCATTGTTGGCTGGCGAACGTCCCGCTCAAGCGGCTGTTCTTTTAGCACAAGCGAAGAAGTTGTTCTACGTCCATCTTAACGATAATGACCGATTTGGAGATTGGGATTTGATTCCGGGTGTATACAACATTATGGAATTCATTGAGTTTTTTTATTTCTTAAAAAAAGTAGGTTACACAGATGATTGGTATGCGTATGATGTGATGCCCAAGGAATTTAACTCAGTTGAAACATTTAATTTAGTTATGAAAATAACACGAAGACTAGAATCCTATGCCCAGGAAATCTCAGATGAAGATATTAGTGGCATGTTGGAGAACCGTAAACCAGTTGAAAGCTTAAATCACATTTATGATTTGGTGTTTTCTAAGAGAGGGGAATAATATGACACAAAAAAAACAGGGAAACATAACCGGATTAATATACCCATATGGCACGAATCACTCAGAAAGAATGGTTAATGATCTTTCAAGGCGGTCATATGAATTTCGTATGCAGGTTTTACACATGGTGCATGCTCATCAAACCGGTCATATTGGTGGTGCATTCTCTATCGCAGAAATTCTCGTTGCCCTTTACTTCCATCATCTACAAATTGACCCAAAAAAACCTGGTCATCTGGAACGCGATCGTTTTATTCTTTCAAAGGGTCATGCGTGTGCAATTCTTTATACATGCTTAGCATATCGAGGTTTTTTCCCTATCGACGAATTAAAGACATTCCGTGAAATCAATAGTCGGCTTCAGGGGCACCCGGAAAGACAAAAACTGCCTGGTATAGATGTCCCAGCAGGCCCTCTAGGGCATGGAATCGCGCTAGGAGCAGGTATGGCTTTGAGCGCTAAAGCCGATAACTCAAAGCGGAAAATATATACGATCATTGGTGATGGAGAAATTAATGCTGGTGTAATCTGGGAGGGGGCAATGATTGCATCTAAATTCAGATTGGATAACCTGACCGCAATACTGGACTATAATGGCGTTCAGCAAACTGGCACGACGCAAAAAATCTTACCCACTGAACCTGTCGCCGCTAAATGGCGTGCTTTCGGCTGGCATGTAATAGAAATTCATGGCCATAATATGCGCCAGGTTTTGGACGCACTTGATCATGCCGATGAAATCCATCATTTACCTACAATAATCATCGCAAGAACGACCAAGGGAAAAGGTGTAAGTTTCATGGAAATGGATCATTATTGGCACGGAAATCCACCCACGGATTCGCAATTTGAATCCGCGATGAAAGAACTTGAAACGGAGGTGGCAAAATGGAAGGATTAATAAAAAAACCATTTGGTCCTCCTTATTCCATGCGTAAGGCATATGGTGAAACTCTGATTGAGATCGGTAAGGAAAACCCAAATGTGGTTGTTCTGAGCGCTGATGTATCCAACTCAGATTACAGCTATATGTTTGAAGAAGCTTATCCCGAAAGATTTTACAATGTCGGCATCGCAGAGCAGGCTTTGGTTGATATTGCAGCAGGTTTTGCAATAGATGGAAAGATTCCAATTGCTAACACCTTTGCCTTCCTGTTTGCATCCAGAGCCCTAGAACAGATTCGAACGCATGTTTGCTTTAGCCATACGAATGTTAAACTTGCAGGAGCTTATGCGGGGCTTTCTGATTCTTATGACGGGCCTACTCATCATGCAATAACAGATATAGCGATCATGCGAAGTCTTCCAAATATGTGCATTGTTATCCCTGCAAGTCCTATTGCCGTAAATTCACTTCTTCGAAAAACAGTTGATTACGAAGGACCGGTTTATTTTCGTCTTTGCCGTAGCGAAGTACCGGAAATATTTAATGAGAATTATGATCCCGAAATAGGTAAGGGTATTGTGGTCAAAGAAGGCAAAGATGTAACCTTAATTTCATGTGGTGTCATGCTAGCCCATTGCTTTAACGCCGCTGACGAGCTTGATGAACAGGGAATAAATACGCGAGTTGTGGAAATTCATACAATTAAACCATTAGATACGAAGTTAATTTTGGATTGTGCACAAGAAACCGGGAACTTGGTAACAGTTGAAGAACATAGTGTCATCGGTGGTTTAGGTTCAGCCGTTGCTGAAACAATCTCTGGATCATCTGATGCCAAACTTGAAATAATCGGAATTAGAGACACCTTTGCAGAAAGCGGTCCATACGATGTCCTCCTGAAAAAACATGGG
>SDBT01020395.1_pt1 | contig 10366 bp, 14 predicted proteins | sample 2277101 | NCBI WGS metagenome assembly SDBT01 (sample SAMN10404973, study PRJNA504765) | marine sediment metagenome | isolation source: marine sediment core GS10_PC15, 103 cmbsf | place: Arctic Ocean: Southern Knipovich Ridge | collected 2010
GTACAAGGGGGTTTTATTTACCGCTAGCCACAGGGCATTACAACTTAAAAGTTTCCCCATAAATTATTACTGTCGGGGGGCTGTCGTCTGGTAGTAAATTTTTCTCATAAAAAAGCACCTACATCTGACTGCAAGTGCTAGTTAGTTATTCATAAGTCGAAAGACGACAAATGTATGCAATGGGTGCCTCATGGTATTAAACATAAGGTCTTTTATGATGATAGTCTATGAGCTACTACCATGTGAGAGTAATAAGCTTCTTAAGGAAGCTATCTAGTTAACTACTGTCAATCACTACTGCTACTACAGCTAGTAAGTGAAAGAGAAGAAGAAAATTCCAAAGAAGGAGTTAAGAAGAAGAATACCCAGTTTATACCTATGAGGTTTGGTGTCAATACTTGTCAATACTGTTCCTTTATACAGTGGTCAGCTAAGTGGTTGTTAAGACAACACTAGTCCCGTAAAGTATTTCTATTGCTGTATATCCGTACAGTAGTGTATAGATTCACAGTATAGCTTAACCAGTCGCCTTCTATTATACTTGTTATAACTTAAAGACATAAGGAGAGCATATGACTTCAATAGCGTGGGATGGTAAACGTCTAGCAGCTGATGGTAGATGTACAGCAGGTAACCGAGTGGTTGCCGATGATATGGTTAAGATTCACATGGACGGCAGCTCTATAGTCCGTGGTAGTATGGTTATCTGTTATGCCTTGGCAGGAGCAGCTGACTTAATGAACATAGTAGGTGAGTGGATTGTAGAGGGGTGTCCTGTGGATAAGGACTTAAGTGAGAAGGAATTTGAATGCCTCATCATTACCGTGGACGAAGTGTTCGTGTACTGTAAAGGTAGCAATGATATCTTCGCTACTCCGGGATATGAAACCTTAGGCAGTGGAGGTGAGTTTGCAATGAGTGCCCTGCACTTTGGTAAGAATGCAATCGAGTCCGTACAGCATGCAGCAAGTATTGACATCTACTCAGGTGGTGAAGGTACTTACGTTACATGTCGTGATGTTGACAGAGCAGAGCTGAAAGGATTCAAGACATGAAGTTCCTAATATATTTTTTGCTACCGATTATAGTATCGTGTTCAATGCTAGCACCCATGGTTAAGGATGCCGTGTTAGGCAGTACGAGTAAAGGTGGTATCAATACGGAACTGGTAGTGGGTGATAAGCAACAAGTCTTAGGAACCAATCAACAGGTCAAAGCTGGTACAATAGGGAAGGTTAATGGCACTAGTGATAATAGTGTTAGCGCAGCAGGCGCACAAGAAGTAATAGTAAACAACAACGATTTCCCTGTGTGGGCTATCTTGTTCTTGGCAGCTCTATCGACATTGATAGGTTACCTTGCACCAAGACCTAAAGCATGGAAACGATTAATCAAAGGTAATTCAAATGAGCAGTAAACAAAACGTAACAATAGCAGCATCAGCAACAGGTACTACATTAACCCCCCGAGGTTCAGCCAAGCCATTCAACATTGGTTATGCTGTGGTCGTGACTAGTACATTCACATTCGTAACTGAGGTTACTTATGATGGTGTAGTGTTCCATGAACTAGATGCTAGTGGCACTGTGAATGTCGATGGTAATGTCACAGCACCGTTTGCAGGTATTCGTGTTCGTAGTACAGCTGGTGCAGGCAGTGCAGTCTTGACCATCTTGGAGGATTAGAGATGACCATCAAGAGTAATACAATACCTCATGCAAGTGTCGGTGCTTCTATAGCAGCTGACATTTTTGATACAGCAGACATCCGTATAAGTTATGCGGTGATAGTAACAGGCACCGTCAATTACACGGTTCAACATTCACTAGATGGGGTCAACTTCTTTGACAACTCAGATAATACTTCACAGACTACAAGTCAAGATGGGAACTATATATTCCCAATTAGAGCTGTTCGGGTTAACATCAATTCCGGGGCAGGTAGTGTGGTGTTCAATGTTCGTCAATCTATAACCTAGGAGATATGCTATGAGTAACTTAGGTGGCACAAAGATGTCAGAAGACACTGACAAAAATAACCAAGCTTTAGTTGAGAGTGTCGTGGCTGGTACTAACGTAACCGTAACTGGTACAGCGACCGACCCTACAGTTAATGCTGATACACAACTTAAGAACACGACCAAAGGTGACCTCGAAGTTTTCACCACAGTAGCAGCACGCTTAGCCGTGGGGTCTAATGCCCAAGTACTTACAGCTGACAGTGCAGAAGCATCAGGTATGAAGTGGGCAGCTGCGAGTGGTGGAGCTAGTGCAGCTATACAAGCTGTATCACCGGGCACAGGGTTCGGCATGCTAGGACTACAAGCCAGCGCGATAGGGTCACAGGCATCTAGTACAATAACCAAGAGCAGGGCTAACATAGATATGATTTACTTTGATGGTGTTACTACTGTCACTGAGTTAAATTTTTGGAGTATCACAGCTCCTACTGCTGACATCAATGTTTATGTAGGTCTTCATTCTATGGATGATAGAGGCAACATAGGTAACCAAGAAGAGGTGGATATTATTGTCACTGTTGCTACTGGAACTACCCTGCAATCTAAAGTGTTAGGCACTCCATGGACACCAACGGAAGGCTGGCACTTCTTAGTAACTTGGGTAAAAACTACCAACCTGACAGGCGTTATGGTTAACCTTTGTAATGGTCAAGGCGGTTTTATGGGACAGTCTATATCTGCATATGGTATGACTAACGCAACTAATGATGGTGTAGAGCATGGGTGCTTTGTTGTAATTGATAGTGATTATGACACTGCTCCTAACACTAGACTAACTGCATCTGACCTCAATGATGCTTCTAGCGATTACGCCTTTGTAGATACAAACGGTAATATACATCTTACTAGTAACGTACCCTTTACGATACTTAAGGCAGGCTAGGTATGACTATTAAGATTAACTACAAGGGCACAGATAGTAGAGGTGTAAACTACCTTTACCGTTGCCCGGTATGCTGCCATGAGCAAGAAGCAACACATCCCGCGAGTAAAGACCCGTTGATTCGGTGTGACAAGTGTGGGCATTGTATGAACAAGAAACCAACAGTGGTAAACCTCGATGCGGAACTGCATGAGAATGGTAAGTCACATAACATAGGGTGGGACTACGATGAGTCGGGCGAGTAAGAACAAAGCAGAGGAGCGATTACAGGCAGCACTCAACGAAGAGCTATCCGAAGAGTTATACTTTAAAGAAGTTCGTGTTGGCAATGTAATAAGTGTAGAACCATCAGACTGTCCGGCAGAGGGAGAAGGTACACTGGTGGCAGGTACACCAGAGAAAGCTTATGAGGTTGCTGAGGTTAACAAGCTAGCCCTGCGACCCAAGGTGGGAGATGCTTTACCTATTGCACCACGGCTGGTAGGTTGTACCAAGGCTCTCTTCTATGAACATAGACATCAGACCACAGTGGATATGAATGCCCCGTATTGCCTCAAGGCAAACGACTATGAGTACAATGGCGTTGTGTATAAGTCTATGTATCTAATCTACATGAGCTGCGACAGTGAGTATGAAGCGGCAATCAAATTGTTGGGTAACTACCAGCATTGGACTAAACTTAAACGGTGTACATGGTTCCTTCCTTACGTTGAGGAATGGAATGCAGAACTGGTGCTAAGAGAATCGGCACTAGCAAGAGCGAAGCTCGTACAGTTGACGGAGGCTGGCAATGTCACAGCAGCCCGAACTCTCCTGAACGAGAAGAAAATAGCTGGGGCGAAGGTTGGTAAACCTAAGTCTAAAGGTGCTCGTAAGGATGACACACTACCCGGTGACCTAGAGGAAATGTTAGAGCGTACAGAGATTAACGGTAAACCAAACTAGGTAGATTATGGAAATTTTATATGCAGTAGTGGTAGCCCAAATAGCAATCATTGGGATGTTGTTTAAATGGCTTCACACTCAAACTAGAGATAACAAACTTAGGATAGATAACATGTCTGGTAAGATTTATAGCAAAGAAGAAACGGATAAGATGATTGACTTGAGACTCCAACCCCTCGCGGTAGGTATCGCTCATGTTCAAGAAGACCTTAAAGAAATTAAGAGTATGATAAGCAAGGTACTTGATGAGAAAAACAAAGGCTAGAACACCCACAACTCCGCATGTATCGATTGCAGAGACTAAGCTGGAACAGCTGCGTGAGCGCTGCACCAACTCTCTGTTTGCTTTTGCATGTGCAGTTGAGCCTCATCGAGAGTATGGGGATTGTCATAGAGAACTGTATGAATTCTGGCAACAGACTGAGGTAAACGATATTGATAACACGTTGGCATTGCTGCCCCGTGACCATCAAAAGTCTCACTGCTTAGCCGTAAGATGTGCATGGGAAATTTACAAAGACCCTACAATAACAATCCTCTATGTATCAGCAACCAGTGGACTTGCCGAACGGCAGCTGCTGGACATTCAGAACATATTAGAATCACGATACTTTAGACAGCTCAGCCCGGATATGATTAACCCTGAGAAGGGCAGGCGCAGCATGTGGAACACCAAAGAGATTGCTGTTGACCATCCTGACCGGGAGCGAGAGGGTGTACGTGACCCGACTGTTTCAACAGCGGGACTAACAACCAACACTACTGGCTGGCATTGTTCTTTCTTAGCGAAAGATGATGTGGTAATACCAGAGAACGCTTACACAATAGAAGCACGTAAGAAGGTAGAGGCGGCTTGTTCGCAGCTAGCATCGGTGCTTACAACTGGTGGTACTGAGTGTGCAGTAGGCACAAGGTATCATCCTAAAGACCATTACGCTTCACTCAAGAGCATGATAGAGGAAGTGCATGACGAAGAGACTGGCGAAGTAATAGACTCCCGCGCTGTGTATGCAGTGCATGAAAGACAAGTGGAAGTCAACGGGGTATTCCTTTGGGCACGTAAAGCGAGAGCTAGTGATGGCAAGATGTTTGGTTTCAACTGGGCTGAGTTAGCCCGTAAGAAAGCCAAGTATAAAGACAGGCTGCAATTCTTTGCACAGTATTATAACAACCCGAACAACTTAGATGACCGTGACATAGAGCAAGGTCACTTCATGTACTATGACCGTAAGCATATCTATATGAGCCGGGGCAACTGGTTCTATGGTAAGAACGGTGCAGGGTATGATGCAGAGGATGGTCGTAAGCTTAACGTGTATGCCGCAATGGATTTTGCATTTAGTAAAAGCAAGAAAGCCGATTGGACTTGCATAGTGGTATTCGGTATCGATTATGAGTACAATGTTTATGTGCTAGACATCGTTCGCTTCAAGACGAACAAGACTTCTATCTACTTTAAGAACTTCAAGGAGATGCTTATCAAGTGGGAGTTCACTAGGCTACGTGCCGAAGTGACAGCAGCACAGGAAGTAATCGTTCAGTCCCTTAAGGACAGCGTATCAGCAGAAGGCTTGCATTGTCGAATAGACAAGCACAGACCTAACGCATATGACGGTGCCAAAGAGGAACGTATGGAAGCAGCACTGCTGCCCAAGTATGAGGACGGTAAGATATTCCACTTCAAGGGTGGGCTATGTACCTACCTAGAAGAAGAGATTTTACTAGACAATCCTGAACATGATGATATCAAGAACACATTAGCCGATGGGCTAAGCTCTGAACATATATGCAAGCCTCGCAGACCAAGAGTCGAAGAGGAAGACACACGTAGGTTTGGACAGACTTCACAATACCACGCCCGATTTGGAGGCATGCGATAATGACAATGAATGCAAAGAGTATACTTCAAGCCCTGACACCTGATGTTATGGCTGATGAGATTAGTAAGATGTGGGACAGGTACAAAACTGCCCGTGGCTCATGGGAGTCTGAGGTATTAGAGATACGCAATTACAAGTATGCTACCTCGACCAATACCACAGAGAACAAAGAGAACAACTTTGCCAACTCCACTACCATACCTAAGCTGTCTCAGATAGCTATGAACTTGCAGGCTAACTACAATGCTCACTTGTTCAGCAATCCTAAGTGGGCGCAGTTCGAAGCCTTCAATACAGAATCTGCTACTAAGGAGTCTCGTACATTAGTTGAAGCTTATGTCCGTACTAAGATTAGACGTAAAGACTATGAGGAAGTGTTCAACAAGTTGCTCATCGATTGGATTGATACAGGCATGTGCTTTGCTCAGCAACACTACATCACTGAGACTTACTTGGACATCAACGGACATGAGAAGATGCTTTACCAAGGCTGTGTATTAGAACGTATATGTCCCGGAGATATTGTATTTGATGTCGCTGCCACATCGTTCAGTAAGGCTGCTAAGATTATCCGCAAGACATACAGCATGGGTGACATCCGTGGTGAGATAGATGAAAACGCTGACAGTCCATTCACTCATGAAATACTTGAAGAGATGCGCGTCACCCGGAATAACATCCGTAACGCTGGCGGCTTAGGCAGTACAGCTGGCATCAACTGGAAGCAGGAAGCTATAAGCAAGGCAGGGCTAGGTAGCCTGATGTCTTACATGGAAGGTGACATGGTGGAAGTGCTTGAGTTTTATGGTGACTTCTACTCTGTAGAGACTGGTGAGTATCTTAAGAACCACAAGATTATCGTAGTGGATAGACGGAAGGTTATATTCTCAGAACCTATCCGCTCTCGTAATGGTAGCCAGCACATCTATGCTTCGGGCTGGGAAGATAGAGCCGATACATTAATGGCAATGTCACCACTAGCTAGACTAGTTGGCATGCAGTACAAGCTTGACAAACTAGAGAACCAAAGAGCAGATGCCTTCGACAGAATTATTCATCCTATTACGGTTGAGTCAGGTGATGTAGAGTTCCACGGCAAGCGAGGAGCAGTAGGCGGTAGGTACGTTACAGATGAGAAAGGCAGCGTGCATGAGATGCGTCCTGACACCACTGTTTTGAATGCAGACTTTCAAATGCAGAATAGCATGGCTATAATGGAAGAGATGGCAGGGTCGCCTAAGAACGCATCGGGTCATAGGACACCGGGCGAGAAGACTAAGTTTGAAGTACAGTTCCTTGAGAATGGCGGCAACCGTATCTTTAGAAACAAGACGAACAAGTTTGAAAAAGAAATGATTGAAGAAGTCCTGAACGACATGATTGAAATGGCTATGGACAACATGGGCGAAACGGATTTAGTATCCACAGTAGGTGAGGACTTCCAAGTAGAAGAGTTCTTATCCATCAGTAAACAAGATTTAAACGTCAGTGGTAAACTACGTGCTCGCGGTAGCAGACTGTTTGCAGAGAAGGCAAATGCTTTACAAAACCTATTAGGTGTATTAGCTAGCCCCGCATTCCAAATGTTAAACCCGCATACGTCACGAATCAAACTAGCACGCGCCATAGAAGAACTTGGCGACCTAGAAGAGTTAGGTATCTTCGTACCGAATATCGGTGTACAAGAAGATGCAGTGACTCAACGCATGATGAACCAGACTCAACAGAGTACAGGTGAAATTGATGCCGTGAATGCAGATGAGCCTATCACTGAGGACAGCGAAGAACTTGAGGAAGAGTAATTGAAAACACTCCGCATCATACACGCATTAGAGAACATACAGAACCTAACCCCAAAGCAAAGGCGTAGCACAGCTGCTGCGCTTAACAACAGTAAAGATGTTATAGGCTGCGTCACCGACTACTTAGAGTTTCAGGTGAACAGGCTTGACAAGAAGATAGCAGACCCCGAAGCGCTATACAAAGATAGCAAGTCGGATACCTACGTTGCGTTCCTCTTAGCAGAGAGAGCCAGCACAGTAAAACTTTTATGTCTCTTAACAGAAGAAACAGAGATACTTGACGATGACCAATCGAAGGATATATAATGGGTACGAATAATTTATTTAGTAATAACGAAAGCAATTCTAATAACCAAAATGAATTAAGCGGTGATGATAGTCTTAAGTTACTAGTAGGCGATGGCAAGAAATATGCTACCGTTGAAGATTTAGCTAAGGGTATGGTTCACAGCCAAGCTCACATTACTACACTTGAATCTGAGGCGACCAGCCATAAAGAATCTCAAGACAAGCAGCATAATATCGATGATATTCTTGCAGCAATTAAAGCAGGCGGCAATAACGAACAGCAACAGCCCGGTGATAATCAGAACCTCGCAGACCAGCAAGGGAAAGACACGAGCCAAGCACCCGATATTAGTAAGCTGATTAAAGACGAAATGGCATCACAAGCACAGACTACTAGTGCAGCAGCTAACGTGAAGTTAGTCACTGAGGCATTAAGCAAGTCATTAGGTGTTAGAGCCAATGAGGTATACAAAACTGTAGGTGAAAGTCTCGGTGTTGATTTAGACGAGCTGTCCAAGTCATCCCCCGAAGCGGTTATTAAGTTATGCACTGGACAACAGGCACCAGCTCAACAACCCGGACAAACCTTTCAGAGCAGACAGAACAACCAAGCGGTTGTGGTACAACAGAGAGCTGACGGGTCTATGACCTATGAGCAAATCCAAGTACACGCTAAAGCTACCAGTATGCCCCGTGAAGAGAGATTCAAATTAGAGATGACAAGCGCCCTAGCAATGGGTGATAGTTTCTACGATAAACAAAACTAGGATTTATTTATGTCTGGTAATAACACACAAAACTCCGATGCGATTATTCGCGGTGAGGTATGGCAGGTTCAGTTAGAAGAAATTCTGCATGAGAACCTTATGGGTGTACCCTTCGTACGCCAAGTAGAATTCCCTGATGGCACAAGTTTTACTATGCCTTCAATTGGTACACCATTAGTACGCGATTTACCGGAAGGTACTGAGCTTACATTTGATGCACTAGATACAGGTGAAGTAAGTATTACAATGAATGCACCAGTGGTAGCGGCTAACAGCCTAAGCCAAATCTTAATGGAAGATTCTTTATGGGCAGCAGAGGCTATCGCTTCGGTTCCTGTAGAACAAGCACAAGCAATCATGGAACGCTTTGAAACTGATACACTAGCATTAGCTATGAATCAATCAGGTGGTGTTAGTAACGCTAACTTAATCAACGGTGTTGCCCATCGTAAGATTGGTACAGGTACTAACGAAGTAATGGCAGTAAGCGATTTTGCCTTTGCTGGTTATAGCTTACAGAAAGCTAAAGTAGCTCGTAAAAACCTTGTTGCTATTGTTGACCCATCAGTGGGCTTTACTTTAGAAACAGCTACCAACTTAACTAACATCAGTAACAACCCACGTTGGGAAGGTATTGTTGAGACTGGTATCACTGACAACTTTCGCTTTGTCCGTAATGTATTTGGCTTCGATGTATTCGAATCAAACATGTTACCTACAATGAATGAAACCATTGGTGGTCTTACTACAGCAGCTGGTAAAGCGAACATCTTTACTTCACTTGCTCGTCCAAGCATTGCACCGTTCGTGCTAGCATGGCGTAGACATCCAATCTTGGTTGCTGAGTGGAACAACAAAAAGAAACAAACTGAAATTGATACCACTGCTCGTTGGGGTTCAGGTTTAGTTCGTGAAGAGAACATCGTAGTCATCGGTACTGATACCGACCAAGTAAACTAGGAGATAACATGACACGTATTAAATTAGCCACAGGTAGTGGCACTCATGCAGCATCTCATTACGGTGCCCGTGAAATTGAAGATGTACTAGGTAGTCAATACGCAGGTTCGAATGGAGTTAATGTATTGTCACATACATTTAGCTTTGATGACTTGCCAGTAGCTAGCTTGGATGAAGCCAACTTAGGCTTACCTGCTAACGCTTACATTGTTAGCGCAAGACTTCGTGTACTAACTGCTTTTGCAGGTGGTACATCATACCTAATCGGTTTGGAAGAAGCTGACGGTAGTACTATTGATGCTGATGGTATCAGTGGTGCCGCTCTTGCTCTTACTGAGATGGATGCTATCGGTGACAGCGTGGCTCTAACTGGTGCTCTAGTAGGTTTGCTAGTAGGCATTGGTACAGCAGCTGGTAAAGTTGTAGTCGCAGCTACAGGCACTTACACTGCTGGTAAAGCTGTACTAGAAATTGAGTACACTGAGTTACTAGACCGCGCATAGGCTAAACCCCTAGCAAGGACTAAGTATAATTGGGGAGCCTTAGGGTTCCCCTTTTTGTTATTAAGGAATAAATTATGACAGTTCATAATGCTCTGACAGGTTCAGAACTACATGAAACAAAGGGTGCAGCAGCAGCCGCCAAAGGTCACACATTAGTTGCCAATGGTGCAGGCACAGCATCCTATCAAGCTCTAGTAGGTAACGTGGTAAATGTAAACGTGTTATCAGATTTACCCACAGCAGCAGCTGGTAAGATTACATTACTAGCTAACACAACATATCTGTTCGGGGCTAGTATAAATATAGGTACTGACTTTT
>SDBT01020396.1_pt1 | contig 10365 bp, 17 predicted proteins | sample 2277101 | NCBI WGS metagenome assembly SDBT01 (sample SAMN10404973, study PRJNA504765) | marine sediment metagenome | isolation source: marine sediment core GS10_PC15, 103 cmbsf | place: Arctic Ocean: Southern Knipovich Ridge | collected 2010
TTATGAGATAATGCCGCATAAGGAAATTGTGGAACTAAAGAGACAAATCAAGGAATTGAAATCAAAGAATTCTGATGTTGGTTCTAAAGAACTTATCCAATCTATAAGTAAACTTACTGTGCAAATGAGTACTTTAGTGAATCTATTCAAGACAGCTGCAGAGGATATGCATCTTGAAGAGAAAGATGAGCATTTTGTTGCAAAAAAGATGGAGCCTTTGGTTGATAAGCTTAACGGGATTGCAGAGCAGAACCAAACAATTGCCGAGGGAATGCTTGCTGTTGCAGATTTGATAAAGCAGAATTCAGAAAAAAAATCAGAAATTGAATCTGGAGATGCTTTGTTATCAGAACAGGAGTTCAAGCCAAAACTCAAACCCCCGGAACCGGATTTGCCCGTATTTCCTGAGCCAGAAAACAAAGGACCAATGCCGCCTCCAGCTCCAATACCAAGGCATACGCCACCAAAGCCAATGCCGTCTTTCAATATGCCTTCTCAGATGCCTCCACCTCCAGGCCCAGCACCTGCCCCTCCAGGCCCACCACCAGCTGCTCCTCCCGACGATTTGTTCGAGCTTGAAGAGCCAAAAAAGAAAAAAGGGCTTTTTGCAAAATTTAAGTAAAAATGGATATAACTTCTAAAATACACCCTAGCGAATTAAGGCACTTTATAAGGCATGTTTGCCTTGCAGGGAAAGAACTAAAAGAGAAAGAGCAAGCGAGAGCAAACTTGCACAATCAAATAAAAAAAATCAGAAAAATTTCTTTAGGTAAGAAAAGCAAAAAAATGGCAATTGGAAAAGAAATTGAAGAACTCAATAAAAAAATTAATATTGTAGTGCAAAAAGAAGGCAGCCGCTTAAAGCCCGAAACTAAAGATAAAAGAAATGACAACTATTTAAAAGAACAAATAAAAAATCTTCAACAGGATCTTGAAATAACCAGGCAACAAAGGGACGAAGCAATAACTGGAAACAAGGAAGAGATAGCAGGAATAGTAGACTCCATAACTCAATTAAAATCAAAGATGCACGAAGTTCTAAAGGAGAAAACAGAGAGGCAAGACAGAATAAGAGAACTAGAGAAAAAAGTTAAAAGGACAGTAAAAGCTTAAACATCCTTTGCCATAACAGTATTCCTGTTATTCAGCCTTGCTCTCTTGCAGCTCTCTTCCACAATCTTCTTGACTTTCTCGTCAAGCGTAGTGTAAAAATCCGCAGTAACGTTTAATGGCTTTCCATCAATCTTTGCCATATCCTTTACCTGGCTTCTTACAATAATGCTTTTTGTAATTCAAACCACCTCGCAGTTTTATTTATGCGTGAACCAAAACTTTAATTTATTTTTTTCTTTCTTGTCCAGCCTGCAAAATCCAAATCTGGCAAACTGCACAACATCATTGACTTTCAGGTCCTTAACAGAGCTTTCCGCCAAGCCTTTAATTACCTTTTTGTCCGGCATCATAATTTCAGCCTTAACCAGCTCTTTTTCCTTAGGTAGCCAGTGAATTATTTTTTTACCGGCTTTCTTATATTCCCCATAATCCAGCGAATCAAAGACAAGTTTTCCCCTCTTCTTTTTGAAATTTAAGCAGTCCATTAACCTATACAAACCATTCTCCTTGAATTCCTTAAAATCATCCTTGCTGATATAAAACTTATCTTTTGTCTTGAATTTCCTAAAGCCTCTTTCCTTAAAATCAGGATGAAGCTTTAATTTAACATCTTGTTCTGGAGCCTTTTCGATTTTGATCTCCTTTAGCTTATCAATAAAAAAATAGCGATTGCAGCTTGCATCCAATAACCTTCTGTTATTCACACTCAGGTCATCCCAAGTTAATGTTGCTTCAGCTTTTGAGATTCCGGTTGACAAAACAAAATTCCTTATGGCTTCCGGCAAAAAACCGCGCCTCTTTAATGCAACAATTGTTGTCAAAGAAGGGTCATCCCATCCAATAAGCTCTTTTCTCTTAATTTTTTCTCTGATGATCCTGCCGGAACTTTCAACACCCTCCAAATTAAATCTTGCCAATTCAAAGATATTAGTTTGATTGAATCCCAACGCAGACTGAATATGCCTTTGAAGCTCATTCCTCAGCTCAAATTCTTTGCTTCTTAGCCTGTCTGTTATTTTCTCAACACCATCCATGATGGCATTCTCAAAATCATAAGTAGGCCAGACTCTGTATTTTTTCTTTGTTCTTGGATGCTCAGCATCAATAACACGCATTAAAGTCGGGTCTCTCATGACTGTATTTTGATGCTTCATATACCCCTTAAGCCTTAGGACAAGCTTGCCTTCTTTAGCATCAAACATCTCATTATACCTTTTTATCTGCTCCTCCACTCCTAATATCCTACAAGAGCATTCCTTTCCTTCAAACCTATTCTTCTTTATATCTTCCTGGCTGCAAGAACAGATATATGCATGCCCCTCTTTGATTATTTTTTTGGCATTTTCATAAAACAAATCCATGTAATCTGATGCATACTCAACTTTATCTGCCTTAATGCCTAACCATTCATAATTATCAAGATGGACTTTGTAGAATTCTTTTTTCACAATCTTAGGGTTTGTATCTTCAAACCTTAAAAAAAAAGTTCCATTATATTTTTTAGCAAGCTCATAGTTTAAAAAAATTGATTTTGCATGGCCTATATGGGGATACTTGCTCGGGTCAGGAGGAAAAGCTGTCCTTACTTCCATCCCTTCACTAATACCCAAAAATTCAAAGATATCTCTTTCTTCCTTTTTCTTCTTTTTTATCAGTTCAGGAGCTAAAGCCTTTAGCTTTTCAGTTTGCTCTTCAGGAGAAAGCTTGTTTACACTCTCTATTGATTTATTTATCTCGCTGATTATCTCTTTTGCCTTCTTCTTCAATTCAGGATTCTCACTCAGGATCTTGCCTATAACAGCTTTCGGATGGGCTTTCCCTCCGTACTTAACTGCATTCTGAAGTGCAAATTTCTCAATTAATTTTTTTAACCCCATGGCACCTATTTATCCTCCTCTTATTTTAAATGTTTTTGTTTTCAATATGGAAAAGGGCCAGAAATTGTAAAAAATTAAAAATAGAAAACTATTTAAATGAGTTATTTTATAAAATTAACTACACAAAGACTAAGGGGTTACATCTTAAAAATAGGTTGAATGGTGGTTTAAATGGGGAGAAGAATAAGCACAATTCCTAAGGCGCCAGTAGGCAGGATTTTAATGAATGCTGGAGCCAAAAGAGTCTCTAGCAGTGCTGTTGATGCGTTTACAGAAGTTCTTACAGAGATTGCTGAAAAAATAGCAACACAATCAGCAAAGATAGCAAAGCATGGCGGCAGAAAAACAGTCCAGGGAGGAGACATAAAGCTGGCTGCTAAATAAACAAATATTTTTAAACTAATTCTTATCTTATAACTTTATGATAGATATTGAGATTATTGGGTATCTCGCAGGTATAATAGTTGCAATAGCCTTGTCGCCCCAAGTGATAAAAGCTTGGACAACAAAATCCACTAAAGACATTTCAATAATCTGGACAGTAACTTACATGCTTGGGTTGCTTCTTTGGATTACCTATGGGGTGGGAATCAGCAGCTACCCATTAATTATAACTATCTCAATTGAATTTCTTATGTTACTCTCTCTTTTTATACTCAAATTAATATATAAATAGAAAAATATTTTAAATAAACCTTTGTTCTTGCAATCTAATGGGCCGGTGGCGAAATCTGGCAATTGGTTATGCAAGAACCAGTTGGATAATATCGTGTTCCCTTGGCTTGGGAAATCTCAACAGAGACCCTTAAGACTCCGGGTTCAAAACTTTGTGAAAATCCCGGCCGGTCCATTTTTCTTAAAATGAATTCCTCCCACAACTAAACTTCAAGCTCTGCTTGAAGGTTAGTTGTGAGTAACAGCATAGATTTCTACAGGGCTTAATTAAAGAAATATTTTTATAGTATTACTTGAATAACCTATATGATACAATGAAACTGGATCAAAATAAACTTGGCCACAATAAACTACTGATTACATTTTCTATTTTTACAGTAATACTTGCATTAGGCTTTATAGGGAGCGGAATTACCGGGATGGTGGTTTCCAAAGAAGATTCTAATAAAATTTGTTTTTCAGATGACGATTGCAATGCTCCAAAAGTATGCTGCTTTTTTTATGAAGAAAATGCAGGAATTTGTAACAATTTAAACCAATGCAGTACTATCTCTCGGATAACTATGGAGAAAAACGAAGAAAAATGGAATTTTCTGAAAACATATCAAAGCATAACAGAGAGTAAAGAAAATATAATTAAAAACAATTATTATTTGCAGATTGTCGGAGGCATATTAATTTTGATAATAGTTGCTGCTGCGGCAATTTATCTAAACCGCAAAGGCGGAATCGTAGTATGATTTACCAACACCTCTTTTTAAACTAATCCGAAAGCTTTATTAACAAATTAATTTTCTAAAATTATTTTTATCGTAGAAACTATCGATTACCTCAGACCTTAGTCGGGTTTAATCAGATATGATTTCTAAGACATAAAGAAGCAGGGCTTCTTTAGTGCCAAAACATAAAAAAAGAGAGGTTTAAAAATGGAAGAATGTATTTTTTGTAAGATTGTTAAGAGTGAAGTTCCCTCTTCAAAAGTATATGAAGATGAAATTGTTATTAGCTTTCTGGATATAATGCCCGCCAATAAGGGCCACTGCTTAATTGTGCCAAAAAAGCATTATGAAACTTTGTTTGATATTCCGGATAAAGATTTAGGCAAAATAATGCAGGCTGCAAAAAAGATTGCAAAAGCCCTCTCCCTTTCAGTTGGAAACGGAGCCTACAATGTACTGATGAATAGCGGCAAAGACGCAGGCCAGTTAGTAAACCATTCCCATATCCATGTAATACCCCGCTTTAAAGGAGACATGCTGAGGCTTCAATGGAGCCATAAGAAATATAGGGGCAATGAACTGCAGGAATTTGCTGAGAAGATAAAAAAGTTCCTCTAACAGCAACCTTTTTAAAACACTAACTTTTTCTAGGGCATATGCCGCTGTAGCTCAGCCTGGTTAGAGCGCTAGAATATTTGGCGATACTCATATATTTGAGTGATGAAGCTTTTGCTGATGATATGACTCAAACCGGGTTATCTAGAGGTCGGGGGTTCAGAAATTCAGTAGCAAGGCTTTTGATTTGAAAGTCCCCTCAGCGGCACTATTTTCTTCTTCATCAAAAGAAACAGCAACTAATATTGCTCCAGCTATAATAATCAAAAATGCAATAAGTCCAAATATGTAATTTATTTTTTCCATTTAACGCCACGGGCAGGATTTGAACCTGCACAGCCTTTCGGCCAGAAGGGGCCTCAAAAATTCGAGCCTTCCACAATGCCAGATTATGTGACCGTGGCACAAAGAACAAGTAAATAAATTTATTTTATAAATCTATTGCTAATTTTTTCATCTAAGGGATGTTTGAATAAATCTAATGGAAAAATACCCTAGAGTAAACTTTTAAGAAAAAACAAAAAAACTTTACAGTTAAATTAACATCCACATCCTTCGCCTTTCATTTTAGATTACCTCCATTAGTTTAAATGGGCACACAATGAGCCAGGAAAAGAGGTGCAAAACCCAGCTCATTGTTTTTCCCTGGGCAAAGAAGGACTAAATCAGGTTAATAATCCTATGTAGAAGTGTTAAATAAAGATTTTAAGGTTAAAGAAGCCTATTTATCATCTCTTAAATTTATACTTAAACTGATTCTTCCGTTTTGTTCCCTTAAAATTTATTGCTTGGTTTTCCCTTAATTTTTTAAGGCAATTTGTAACTGAGCCTATAGAAACTCCTAATCTTTTAGATATCTCTTTAGAAAAAAACCACCTATTTTTATTCCTTTTTAAAAAACTATAAACCTCTTCTTGTCCCATATGTTCAATTATTAAGAATCAGTGTTTAAATAGATTTCCTATATTTTACTAAACATACTACTATTTATTGAATTTTTTATATATAATTTTTTTACACTTCTTGCATAATCCAGAATGGAGAGAATAAACTAAAAAAAACGTTTTACATTTTTTACATAATACCTTATATGTTTTAATACATACCACTCCTAATTATCCTATTCAATATAGACCTCTATTTAAAAACTTTGCCAAAAAATAAGTAAGAATGCTCCCATCGGGACTTTCACCATTTCTTTCCATTGCGGAGCACGGGTCACCGAACGAAGTGAGTGTGACCCTCTTTCTTTGCTCATTTCTTTTGAAAAGAAATGTTTTGAACCCGAGTCATCGCCTTTCTTCAACCAAAACAGTTGCGAGAGGGCGATATGATTGTCTTAGCCTTCCTTTTTGAAGAATCGGACTACACCATGGGAGCATAATGAGCAGAATAATCGCTTACTTTAAAAATATTTTCTAAATGATATCCTCTAAACCCTTTCCATTTGATGGTCAAATCCGATAGTTATTTATAGAATTAATTATGAAAAAAATTAATGGAAATCTCGGTGATAGCTTCAGGAAGCAATGGCAACTGCTGCTTGGTTGAGCATAATGATTCTTCTGTTTTGATTGATGCCGGGAAAAGCGGGAAAGAGGTAGAGCATAGGATGCATAAATTAGGAAAAAGTTTAGAGGATATCGATGGAATCCTTATAACCCATGCCCACCACGATCATATTACCGGCGCAGGCGTATTATCCAGAAGGTTTGAGATCCCCTTGTATATGGCAGAAGAAACATATTCTGATGCAAGGTATAAATTAGGCAATATCGAAAAAAAGATATTCTCTGTCAATAAGAGTTTTAAGATCAAGAACCTGAGAATTAATCCCATAACCACCTCCCATAGTGTTAGTTCTTGCGGTTTTGTTTTTGGCAAATTCGGATTTTTTACAGATACCGGCTTTGTTACACCGCAAATGAAAAAAGTCATCCCACATTTAAACGTAATTTTACTAGAAAGCAACCATGATATTGATATGGTCATTAATGGGCCGTATCCTGCTTTCCTTAAGCAGTGGATATTGTCTGATGAAGGTCATTTGAGCAATATACATGCAAGCTCTTTGATTCAGGAAAAAGGAAAAAAATTATCCTTGGCTCTACTTGGGCATTTATCCTGCAACAATAACACGCCAGATACAGCAAGAAACACTTTTGAGGAATTGGTTAAAAGAAATATTGATTTTGAGATATGCTCCAGAGAAATGGAATCTGGAAGCTGGAAATTTTAAAAATGATTGAATTCAACCATGATGGAAGCGTAAAGCTCCCTGCAATACTCTCAAAGCAGAAAAAAGATAATGAAATGAGGATGAAAGATGGGCATTGTATTGAAATAAAAAAAGAAGTCGTAAGCGACAGGAGTCCGAAGAAATGCATCCTGAATATAAGGCTCTCAGAAAAATTTTCAGATAATAGGTTTGTAGCAAATATCCACGGCCACTTTATGAACAGTTCAGAAGTTCCATCAAAATTATCCAAGAAGGACGAAAAGAATTTTGAAGTTGAGATAGGCACCTGCTTCAGCCGATGCAGAGACTGCACAAGCCTTGTCAATCGCTTTAGGGAATTCTTAGACGGAAACGTGATAGAGATAACAGGAAGCTGCGCTTTTGAGAACAAAAACAGAGCTTTTTGTTACGAAGACTATTTTGAATAATGAGTAGTTTTTTAAATGCCCTAGTTTAATCATATTCTATGAAAAAAGGATTTTGGCTTGTGGTTAAGGCCACAATAGGCAAGGCAGATGTTGTCCTGGAAATTCTGGATGCAAGAATGGTCGAACTTACCAGAAACCAGTTTATGGAAAATTATGCGAAAAATTTGGGAAAAAAATTAATTCTTGTCATAAACAAAATAGATATAGTGTCTGAAGAAACAATAAAAAAAATAAAAAAAAGATACTCCCACCAGGATTATGCTCTTGTATCTTCCAAGATGAATGAAGGCATAGGCCGGCTAATTGGGTCTATAAAAGGAAAAACCAAAAAAGATAAATTGAAAGTGGCAGTTATCGGCTACCCAAACACAGGAAAGAGTTTCATAATAAATAGATTGTCTAAAAAAGGCAGGGCAAGGACAAGTTCAGAATCAGGATTCACAAAAGGCGTTCAACTTATTGCAGGAAAAGGAGATATGATGCTGATAGACACTCCTGGAGTGATACCTTATGAGGATAGAAAAGAGCTTCTTCTGGGATTGGTCTCTGCAATCAGCCCTTCCAAATTAGAGGACCCTGAAATTGTTGCATATGAACTCCTTAAAATCTTCAAGGAAAACAACCCATCTGTTATTGAAGATGCATATGGGTTGGATATGGGCCAAAGCCCGGAAGATATCTTAGTTCAATTCGCAGAACAAAAGAATCTGCTCAGGAAAGGCGCTGTTCCGGATGAGAGAAGGGCCGCAATACAGCTTCTGATAGACTGGCATAAAGGCAAGATAAGAATTTAAAAAACGCCGGGACTGGAATTAACACATTTTGTATTAAACCCATCCTACTATAAACCAATTAGAAAAAGCAATTACTATTTAAATTATTTGAACTTTATTAATCTTCCTAAACCCCGACCTGTTTTCTAAGTATAATGATTAAGCTAACCATATCTATAGAACTAGCTGTTATTCAAGTGCCTGCTCTTATACATCTGCAATCTCTTAAGAATTCGCATATTTCCAGAATATTCTTCCTCAAGCTTTTTAATTGCCATTAAGTACGCTTCCTTTTTCAATTCCTGATAATTTGAAAAATCCATGATTATTATTGTAAAATGTTCTTGATTAAATATTGTGTTTCAGTTTACTGGAATATTTTCCTTCTTTCTCGAACTCTTTTCCATTTCTTTGAACCACCCTATATTAATCAGTTAGCACTCCAATTTCTCATAAACTTTTGGAGGATGATATCTATGGCTGAAGAACTAACGCCAACTAAGATTGAGCAGTTGAATAAGATGCCGATTGTAGAGTCTATTGTTACGAAAAGCGATGATGGGAAATGGGTTATTCAAAAAACAATAATTACCTCAATCAAGTCTATCAAGTATTATCAAAAAATGCTTGAGAGTGTTTAACGTTATTAAATTTTTTTATTTTTCATATAAAAACTCAGAGGTGGGAAAATGAGCATGCTTGAAATACAAGAAACAATAAAAAAACACATCACTATCATCAAAAAGACAATTATCAGGCCATTGGGTTTTGATGTTATAATTAAAGTTCCCAAGGAGAATAAAGTTGAGAAGGGCAAGAATGAAAATCAAAAAATCAGGCCTTAGAATACTTGCAATGGTTTTGCTTAATAGAAACACTAAGGTATTGTACGAGCTGGAAAGCAGGGTTAAAAATTTAGAAAGAAAAATTAATGAAAAGAAAAAGCGGCTTTTGATGGTAAGCGAGGATGTCAACCAGAAAAGAGCAAGTTTCAGAGAGCTGACAAAAAATATTAATGTGAATATTAAGCAAAAAGAGGATGCTAAGCGCCTGAAAAAAGAATTGAAAAAAGAGCAGCTTAAAAGAAAAGAGCTGGAAATAAGATTAGGAAGAATGAGAAACAAGGTTAAAACTAAGCCTTCAAAATTAAGGCAGACTGTTGAAAGATCTATTGCAGTTATGCCTGTTGGGGCAAATGACTTTAATGGTATGAAGCATATAAAGGAAAAATTTCCAAACCTTCCTAAGAATCAGCTTGAAAGGATTGAAATTGAAAGAACAATAGCCAGGTCTTTGATGAAAAACAATAGTGGCTCTTTTTACATTAGCCAAATATTAAGGTCAATGGAAAAGCTTTATTCCAAATACATAAAACCAAATGACAGGATTATGCTGCTTAACGAAGTCAAAAGCTGGATAGAAAGAGATCCTCTTTGCAAGGTTGTTAAGGCAACCGACAAAATCCAGCATTATACGTTCATATAATCATCGCCGCATTTGTCAGCAGACTAATATTATAGCGGTAGCTCTTTGAATAAATTAGGAGGTAAAGAAATGGTAATGGTAAGAGGCATTAAAAATGTTTTAGTTACGGCCTTTGTATTATTGCTGTTAGCAACTATTGCGCAAGCAGGAATCATAGACCAGATGAACACTGATTTGACTGATGCAGAGAAACAAGCTTTAGCTGATTCGATAAGCCCGATAGGAAAACTTATTGCAATATTGCAATACTTGGCAGGTGCGATAATTGTGCTGGGCATAATAGCAGCAGGATACACTTACTATAGGGGCGACCCAGCCAGCAAGCATGCAACTCTTAACAGAATTGGTGCATTGATCATAGGTTCCATACTTATTTTTGGAGCAGTAACTATAGCACAGATTTTAGGATTAGGGGGTTAAACATGAAAGTCCCCATATTCC
>SDBT01020397.1_pt1 | contig 10364 bp, 7 predicted proteins | sample 2277101 | NCBI WGS metagenome assembly SDBT01 (sample SAMN10404973, study PRJNA504765) | marine sediment metagenome | isolation source: marine sediment core GS10_PC15, 103 cmbsf | place: Arctic Ocean: Southern Knipovich Ridge | collected 2010
ACCTTTTCACATTCTCCTGATTTTCCAATATCATGAAAGTAACCAGCTATTAAATAAATATCTCTATGAACATCGATATAATTTAAATAAGACACAAATGGATTTTCCTTTATTATATTAGATGCTATTATACCAACCCATGTAGAATGTTCCATTAGATGACCTTGATGAAATCCGGATATGTTCCTATTATTGTCCCCAGTATTGACCCCAGTATTGACCCCACCATTGTCCCCACCATTGTCCCCACCATTGTCCCATTCCATAATATTACTAGTCTTATATTTTCTGAGTTCTTGAGTAATTCCCTCATAATTAATAGAATACTCCAAATCAAATTTATTATCTCTATCCCTAACTAAAACATCAGGAGCAAAGAACATTCCTATCTCAGAATGAAATGTGTCTTCTGGGATGTAATATTGATAACCCAATCTAGTGAAAGGTTTAGATTTTATTGAACTTTTTCCTTTGCTATATGCATATACTGATGATGATACAAATCCATACACAGATATAGGTTGGTTATTCATATCTACTGTTGGATACACACCAGAGAACAACAATCCTAACATATTCATAACTGGTCTATCATGTTCATATGTGCTAAAACGGAGACCCTTATATTTACTTAGGTCAGTAATACCCTTACTGACCTCTACTGCGGCTTTCTTAATATATCCTGCTGTATTGGTTCTGGTATTGGGATCGGAGTAAATTTTAGTACTATTTTCTAACCAATTCCATAAACCTTCATCAAAGTTCTTAGATTCAGGATAATCTTTCATTATTATTCTCGCATTATCAGCTAAAGTACCAATCCCTGTTACACTGTTGATTAGGTCTAAGAAATTTTCCATCCCTTCATCAGTAATATTCATATTTTTCTTGATTGGCTCATATAAATATTTCATAGCTTTCTTAAATACTCTCATATTTTCTCTACCCAAATCAGGGCGTTCAATTAAGAAATCATCTAATGCTACAATGACAAAATAAGTGTCTTGTTCCATCTCATATGATTGAACTCCATGAAAATAATCATTATCTTGTAAAACTATCCGATCGTTATATGTTTTGTCTTCTGAATAATTTGATATACCGTAAGCATAATTAATTTGTTCGGTGCCAAATCCTTTTGTACGACCTATGTATCCTCGGGTTACATATGGATTAGAATAATATGATACATAGGTACATACATTATTATTTATAACATCAGAAACTTCATGACCAACAAAATCTTTGATTGGGCACTTTTCTAATATTTTTGTCTTATTTTCACTTGGGTTTAAAATATTATCATAACCTCTGATAGGGAAATCACTATGATTTAATCCTAAACTCCTAGATGTATGATAAATTTGAAGTCCATTAGGTATTTTGACTACCCAAAAAACAGCAGTTTTGTCATCTATTAGTACTTTGATTTTTTCTAACTTTCCATATCTAATAATCTCATCTGGATAAAATCCGAAATAATTATTGGGAATAGGATCACCTTTTTCAATAGCATTAGTAACAAATTGTGGTAATAGTTCAGACCAATTATCACGGATGCTATTACAAAAATTATCTTTATTTTGTTTGTACCAATCCGGATCTTGAAATCCTAATCTAAAACTATCAATCAAACCTTCTTCATAATTTTTATAGTTAATGTCGCTCATTGGATTGAGCCATATTTTATCAGTATGTTCTGATTTCATTGGTTTTTATTTGTTTGTATTTTATATTATTTATATTTTATTTAGGTTAAAATATGAATATTATTTATATCAAGGAATGTTATATGTATAGATCTTAATAGTAGGATCTTTTTTAGCCAAGTTAATGGTATTTATAGTTCCTATGCTTGTGGTACTAACAAATGCTAATATAATGTCACTATCGTTTACTATCAATTGGTTTCTTCTCGGTCCAGCACTCCGACCATATTTATCCCATTCAGCGTTATGTTCTATTATTGTTATATTATTATCGTTGGCCCATTGCCATGCCAGAGTATCTGTTCCAGGTTTGATATTGTTCCTTTTATCGGTGTGACCTCCTGATATAATATTATCAGGAATTCCATGAATATCTATAATCTGTTTAGTAACGGTTATAAATTCCTTGTAATTAGTATAATGTCTTGAACCAACTATACCAAGGTTGGTCATTTGGTTGGTTGGTTGGTTGGTTGGTTGGTTGTATTATTTTTAAATAACTTTATTTAAAAATGATTATCATTTTCAGTGATTTTTCATACATAAATCAATACATAAATATTAACTAATTTCATAAAATTAGTACAATACTAACCCAATACTTAACACAATACTTAACCAAACTATTATACTTAACCAAACTATTATATCTACACCAACATCACCGGTTAGTTCTAGACATCCTTTTTGGTCATCCGTAAAAGGATGTCAATTGTTATTTAAGCAGAATCAGTCAAGTTCAACAATTATATCATTAGATGTGACAGTTCACTCAATCGCTGAACCATATACTTATAAACTAGTCTTTCGTCAACAAAGAGAATCATCATCAATAATGTTCTGTAAGAAAAGAGATGCTATCAAAGTTATAAAAAGTGAATGGTGGTATTATTATTCAGAATGTTCTGTAGTAAAATTCATTGAATATAATAAACCCCAACCAACCCAACCAACCAAACTAACCCACAACACAGACTTTGATATTTCCGATTCAGGAAAATTAAGACGAAGTTCCCTTAAAAATCTTTTGAATGGGTTAAATAAAAAATCACATAGATCAAGTAATTTGGATGGTTTGGGTAGTTGTTCGTGTTTGGATAGTGAAAATTCCCCGCGATGGCTTAGGCGATTTTCTATGCCAAATCTTAGGAAATCATATAGATCTGATAGTAACAACGATATAAAAATCGCTAATGATGAAACTGTTCGAACCATTCCTCTAGCTGTACCTTAGAACATAATAACCTATAATAAACCCTATAATAACCTTTTCAAAACTGATAAAAAATATAAAGAATTATTTTTTATCCAAACAATATAATAATAACATCTAAAATGTCAGATATTATCAAAACAGAGGTATCAGAAACCCAACCAACCAAACAACCAGAAACATCAGAAACTCTAACCGAGGTACTACCAACTCAACCAACCAAACCCCAAACATTTGAAGGATGGGCAGAACAAGTTCGTTTTGCAGCCCGTGGTAAATTGGTATTTATCGATTTATATATGGGTGGTAGCCCGAGCAACAAAACTCAATTAGTTATTAGTGGATCGAAGGACCAAATCAAGAAATTAGAACTGAGCCGACATTGCGCACTTAGGGTAGTTGGAGAAGTTGTGTGTAGCAAAGGAGCAGAACAGGAATATGAGGTTCAAGTCAAAGCGTCTGATGTTACAGTGGTAGGTAAATGTGATACTGATACATATCCTATTGCCAAGACAGATCTATCAATGGATTATCTCCGATCTATTCTGACGTGGAGATCACGAACCCAATTATTCAAATCTATTTGGGTTGTTCGTGACCAAGTAATCAGATCTATTCATGATTTTTATAAAGAAAAAGGATATCTTCATATTCATGCACCACTTATTACTAAGAATGATTGTGAGGGGGCTGGTGAAGTTTTCTCAGTAGTAGCAGAAGGGTGTGAAGATTTTTTCGGAAGATGTGAAAGTACGGGTATTCAGACTGATGTACCTTCACTAGGTACACCCATCAAAGCCTTTCTAACAGTTAGCGGACAGTTGCAAGGAGAAGTGATGGCCTGTTCTATTGGACCTATCTATACCCTTGGACCAACTTTTAGAGCCGAGAAATCATCAACTAGTCGTCATTTGTCAGAATTTCTTATGATGGAACCCGAGATTCCCTTTGCCACTCTTACGGATATTATCGATATAAGTATATCTATGTTAAAGTTCATTGGAGCTAGATGTATAGATGTATGTTACCCATCTCTGAAGATCTTGGATGAACATACACCAGGTTTGTTGTCCAAACTAAAACAATTCATCGAAGAACCTGCGGTAATAATGACATATACTGAAGCGGTAGAAAAACTTGTAGCTTCAGGAGTTACCTTTAAAGAAACTCCTAAATGGGGTATCGATCTTGGATCTGAACATGAGACTTGGTTGTGTGGAGATAAACTAACAATCTTAACAGATTATCCAAAGGAAATCAAAGCATTCTATATGTATGAAACTGATGGATGTGAAAAAGGAAGAGAGACTGTAGCTTGTATGGATGTGTTGCTACCAGGAATTGGTGAAGTGATTGGAGGGTCTCAAAGGGAATCAAGGTTGGAGATTATGGCACCTAAAATGGAACGTCTTGGATTGGGAGGATCTGAATACGACTTTTATAGAGATCTTAGACGCTTTGGATATCCAGGGAGCAGTGGATTTGGACTAGGAGTTGAAAGGATGGTTCGATTTGTCACAGGTATAACTCAAATTCGTGATGTAATTCCCTTCCCTGTAGCTTATAAAAAGATCTATAGTTAGTAAAACAGTTAGTAAAAATAATAAAACAAAAAATAAAAAATATATAAGGTTACCTTTTATATTTGGTGGTTGGTAAGTAATCTGATCAATAATCTGATCATATGTGAATTCCATTTCTAGAGTCTATCATTTTCTGTTCCCAATATTCTTCTGCATCTTTTACTCTATCATCATATTCTTTTTCACCTTCAAAATGATATAAATCTTGTTCTAATGTTGAGACACTATCTTCCATACGATCTAATCTAATCTTAAGATTATCATGGTTTAGTTTAGTTATCTGGATTTTCATCCTAAGATTTTCATGGTCTAGTTTAGTTATCTGGGTTTGTAAACAATATAATATGTCATGAGGTAAATCTAATGAATCTTTACTCATACCACATCGATAACATAAATTCCGTTGGTCGGTTGGGTGGTCGGATTCTGTTTGGTCAGCATCGTCGGATTCTGTTTGATCATCTATTGTTTTGTCAGTATCTATTATTTTGTCTGATTGAGCATCGTCGGATTCTGTTTGGTTAGTATCTATTCTATTTGCCATCTTTTTAGATGGTTTGTTATAATATTGTATTATCAATTTTTATATTATATGGATGTAAATACCAAACTTATCAAAATATAACCATCCAAAACTGAAGTTCGTTTTTTTTGTTTCCCAATCCAATCAATCATAACAAACCAGACCAAAAACCGGAACAACTATGCCAGAAGAACATTCTATAACAGTTACTAGGGGTCTTGTAGAACTTAAGACTCTCGACAGGAGAATCAAAAAAGCTTTGGATAGTGCAGTTTTTATTACATACAAATGTAAGAGCGAAGACTCAACTAAAGAAAAGATTACTGATACCAAGTGTCAGCAAATTACTGATCTGATCGAAAGAAGAAAAAATTTAAAAGCAGCTATTGTTCAATCTAATGCAATTACTAAAGTAGTTATCAGTAAGAATAAATATAGTGTAGCTGAAGCAATCGAGAGAAAGAACAGCATTGCATATGATCAGAGTTTGTTGAATGAGATGAAAGAACAACTAGGATATGTAACCTCTCGGGTAGAAATATATAACGAAAAAGTTCAGGGAAAGTTGGATGGAATGCTAGAGAAGAGTTTTGGTAGCAATCAGAAGACAAATGTAGCTGAGTTGCAATCTTTCAGTGAATCGTATCTTAAATCCAACCGAGCAGAGGTAGTTGATCCCTTCAAGCTAAGTGAAAAGATTGAAAAGTTGGAAGATGATATCATGAAATTTGAATCTGAGGTTGATTTGATCCTAAGTGAATCAAATGCAACTACTCGAATAGTTGTTAGGTAGGTAGGTAATTTATAATTACTCGGATAGTAATTGGTGATAACCCTACCCAATATATTATCTTGTTTATACGAAAATAGTGAATTTAATTGTCTCTAATTCAGAAGTTATTACTAATCAACAAAATATTGTTTGAAATAGAATACTTCATTTCTTTGAAAGATCAAACCCCAACGTTCATACTCCTATCAAGATATCATCGGGTAAAACCATGAAAACTCATATAGGTATTCAGATCTTAAATTATAACGTTCATTCTCAGTATATTGTCTGCTATAACTACAAAATAGCGGATTTTTGGGAAATTCAAAGATTATGATGGTTTGGTTAGTTATTATATATTAATTACCAAACCATTATCAACTATTAGTGTTCGATAAAATCCAGGATAAGGGTTCCGGAGTTTTGACAAGTTCTCCTACTATTCACCCCCTGGCTGTATAAACAAGTTGACCTGAAGTATTTCATCGTACTTTGGATCTTTAATTAGGTTATTTACCAACTTATTTACCAACTTATTTACCAAATATATAACATTTGTTATATATTTTATTTAGTGTTCTCATATAATTACCTATATCACTACCTACTTACCTTATACAATTTCATTGTAATATTATCTCCTTCTATTGTTATATCTTTTTGATAAAATTTTTGGATATTACTACCACTATTGTTATCACTATCATTATTACCACCACTGTTATTATCACCTACCAATCCTGGGTAGTATTTGTTAATTACATTTTCATTATGACCATATGCTCTTAAAATTACTTTATCTGTTTGGAGTATTCCTGCATCTTTCCTGCTCTGTTGGTATTCTCTATGGAATAGTTTAGAATAGAATTTATCTTCTAACTCTGGTGTTACAGTATCATCATACATAAGAGATAGCATATCTCCACTTAGGACATTGGAATGTTTGGGTATTTCGTTGGTTGTTATATCATAAGATAAAATATTTACCCCATTGACAGTTATTCCATTTCCATCCACCAAAGTATTAATATCTTTCTGATCTAATCCTCTAATCGTTTTCATAATCTTTCCAATCTCAGATCCGGATGCTCTTTTTTTAATATTATTAACATTTGGTGTGACTGAATATGAGACATAGGTTGATGTATTGGTATCATATTTTACCTCTTCAACATTTAGTTCTGATCTGATATAATTTTCAATGGATTTGATTTGGTTCAGAATATCAAGATTATCATGAACCAAAGTAATCGATACTAGAGGCATTTTGACAGAACAAAGAGGAGATCCATCCAATCTTTTTCTATTATTTCTAACTGTTCTGATCATATCTACTACATCTGAAAAATAATCAAATAATTCGAGAAGGGAGGTCCCAGGGTTAGTAGGGTTGGTCCCGGGGTTAGTAGCATTATTAGCATTATTATCAGACTTGCCCAACCCAACCCAACCTACTAAATTATCAGGGATCTGATGCCAGTGGATGGAATCATCAGATTTATCGTTACCAACAGAGGATTTATCGGTACCAACCGAATTTGTTATTTTTTGATAAACAATCTCAGATAAAAAAGGTGCAAATGGAGCTGTAACTAAACTAAAATAATATAAACATATATGCAAGATTTGGAGTGGAACTGGACTATTACAAAGTTTGAAACGATTCTTGTTGAGATTAACATACCATTTAGATAGTTGGTTAATGAACTTAAAAAATCTATTAACTGCTCCACCTAAATCGTATTTATCCATACTTTTATTTGTATTGATGATCAGATCATTCAGACAGGTTAAAATCCATGTATCCATAATATTGGTAGTTACAGGAATGGTCCATTCAGTCCTTCCGGTCCTTCCGGTCTCAATACTGATCCCAACCTGATTTTTTTGATTAACCTGATTATACAGATCTCTCATTTCTAGATAAAACTTAACCATATTATTAACCATTATATGGTATTTTCTTTTGACCTCGGATATATCTTTTTCCTTAAATCTAAGATCAGTACCTTTAACTACCGAAGTACTAAATAGATATAATCTAAGAGCATCTGCTCCATATTTATCCAAAATAGCATCAACTGGTGGATAATTTTTCTTACGTTTGGACATTTTTTCACCCTTTTCATTTAGAACAATTCCATTAACAACTACATTCTTATAAGGCTCGGTTCCAGTCAATGCTGTTCCGATAATCATAAGAGTATAGAACCATCCTCTTGTTTGATCCAATCCTTCAGCAATGAAATCTGCTGCTTTGGGAACTTCTCCTACCCCCTTATAACCTTTCTGCCCATAAGGCATGGAACCACTTTCAAACCAGCAATCGAAGACATATGTTGCCCTTTTGAGTGGACCAAAACCATTCTTTGATGGAATCTCTATTTGATCAATACTATCTCGATGAAGATCAGTAATGGATCCTGGTTTAGATCCTGACAATCTTTCTAACTCTTCAACAGTTCCAATACAGATTGTTTCGGAACCATTTGTCCATATAGGAAGAGGGGTTCCCCAAAATCTATTTCGGGATACACACCAATCAGTAGCACCTTCAAGCCACTTTCCAAATCTACCATCTTTAATATGTGAAGGAACCCACGAAACGTTTTGATTGTTCTTGACCATGTTATCTTTAATTTTCTGAACATCTACATACCAACTTTCACATACTCTATAAATTAAAGGACTATCTGATCTCCAACAATAAGGATAAGAATGAACAATTTTTCCCTTGGTGAAGATGGAGTTTTTGGTCCCTAACTTAGTAATTATCTCCTTTTCTACATTCTTTACATTTCTACCTACCCATTCAGTTACAGGAAGGGTAAAATTACCATTATCATCAAGAGGACAAGGAGGCATTTCTCCCTTTTTAATAATACCAACTTTCATACCAATTCTATAATCATCTTCACCGTGAGCAGGAGAACAATGAACAATACCAGTTCCATCATCGGTTTTAACATAATTATCAGCTACAACTTTGAAAGCTCCTTTGTCTCGGTACTCATTTGTATCATAATAACTGAAAACTGGTTCATATTCAATCCCTACCAATCCCGACCCCTTAACTGTGTTTTTAAGAATTTTATACTTCTTACCTTTAAATATTTTCTTAACACATGTTTTAGCAACAATGTATACAGCTGGATCGGTTTCTTTATCTTCTTGATCAGATACCAATACATATCCATAATCAATAGGGTCGGATACTGATAAATCCTTATTTACCAAAACATAGGAATATTCCAAATCAGGATTAACACAAAGTAACATATTAGTAACCAATGACCATGGGGTGGTGGTCCAAGCTAATAAATATATTCTGGGATCTGAACCATTACCATCTGAATTACCATAACCATAGATCCAGGGAGTTTTAAACTTAACTACAAGAGACCAATCACTAACATTCTGATAATTATCTTTAGCTTCGAAATTGGATAGAGGAGTTCCACATCTCATACAATAAGGAACTACTTTGTATCCTTTATAGATAAGATTTTTATTGTATAATTGTTGAAATACCCACCAGACCGACTCCATAAAAGAAGGATCCATAGTTTTGTAATCATTCTCCATATCAACCCATCGACCATAACGATTAATAGTATTTTTCCATTGATCTCGAAATCGAAGAACAATCTCTCGACAGGCTTGATTATATTTACCAATTCCATAATCAATAACTTGTTGTTTGGTTTTGATACCTAATTTCTTCTCAATCTCAAATTCAATAGGTAAACCATGGGTATCCCACCCCCAAACTCGACGGACATAAAATCCTCTCATGGTTTTGTACCTACCAACAGCATCTTTAGTTCCTGATCCTATCAAATGACCATAGTGAGGTAATCCTGTTGCAAAAGGAGGTCCATCATAGAAGACGAATTCTGGGTTGTTTTTGTTAATTTCAAGCGATTTTTCAAAAGCATGAATTCTATTCCAATACTCTAAAATACTTGTTTCAGTATTCATATTTGTTAGAGAGTTTCACAAATATTGAAGATTTAGTTTCATTTTTTAATTGAATAAAGTGTTTTTGTTCGTTTTTGATAGTTTTTGTTGTTTTGTTACTAAATACTTATTAATTATTAAATACTTATTATTATTATCTGATTAACTATGTACCAACAATTGTTATTGTTATTTCTTTTGATTACGAGTGTTTCAATAAAGTTGTGTCTATTGTTATTGAACCTAATGGTTCCTGTAATATTGATAAGGATACTATCATTGTTGATTGGTTGAGATGAACCTAATACTCTCTCATGTTCAAATCTATATATACCATTTCTTTTAAAATAGTTCATAATGTGATATGGATTATTCATATTATGACCCAGAAATGTTATAGTTGGGTTAGAGTATAGATTGAGAATCGCAGGGAAATTATTGTCCCATTGTCGGTAATAATATCGAATAAATTCCTCAGAAATTCGTCTATGTATATTCCATATGTTTGGTAATAATTGTTGTTGTAATGGTGGCCTTGACCCCGAATAAAACCATGAACTGTTCATTTTTGATTAGATTACTATCTTTAAATCTCATAACTATC
>SDBT01020398.1_pt1 | contig 10364 bp, 8 predicted proteins | sample 2277101 | NCBI WGS metagenome assembly SDBT01 (sample SAMN10404973, study PRJNA504765) | marine sediment metagenome | isolation source: marine sediment core GS10_PC15, 103 cmbsf | place: Arctic Ocean: Southern Knipovich Ridge | collected 2010
CCGCGGCGATGGCCTGCCGCAGAAAGCAGAGCCGCTGCTGACCAGCAGACTGGGCACTCAACACCATGGATCGCACGATCAGGGCAATGGCAGTTCGGAAGACCTCCACGTCGGCACACTCCACAGAGAAGGACAGCGCCAGACGGCGCTGCCCAGAGGTTTCCTATGGTAGAATGTCTGGGACTCAGATACAAGCCTACGGGGCGCTCAGGGGTGTCCCATCCCTACTTAACAGGCACAGGTACATCTGAAAGGCCAGGGCGATGTTCTTTATGTTGGACAGACACACCACCTTGCGCGCGGATTCGCGCGCCCTCGCAAATACAGGAAACACCATGGCTGCCAGTATTCCGATTATGGCTATGACAACTAGCAGCTCGATCAGAGTGAAACCTCGTTGCTTCTGTCTTCGCATTTTCTTTGTCTAACCTCCCGATGGCGATCAAACCTGCAAGTGTAATCCATCTCCTGAACATCTTACGTCTGCTAATTGTTTCAGCAAGCGCCTCCTCTATTGGGCGTTCTCAGGCCCTGTATTCTCGTACAGCATAGAGACGGCTGACCATCCAGGCTTACCCGCCCCGGTCGGCGCCAAATCACGCTGTCGCCTGTGTGTAGTATGCGCTGACGAGCCACAGGTGTCACTGTACAAGTCTGCACGCTTCATGTACTATAATGATATGCGGAGCAGTGTCTTGCCGCTCAGTGGCGACACGGTCTTTGACCACGAGCTGCCGAGAGCCGGGGGGGTAGACGACTGGCATGGGAAGATCCAGTCTGTGGTGTTACGGGCCAGCTGGGACCGCGAGCCTGAGGGCCAGCTAACTGGGCACGCGCATGGTTCCCTTGAACTCGGGATGGTGCTGTTAGGTCAGAGCACGATGATCTTCGAGGGCGCCGAGTTGCGATGCGATCCCGGGTATGTATGGGTCTGTTCGATGTGGGAGCAGCACGCGTGGCATGTCCGAGACTCGGGCGGCACAGCCGTCGCTGTGATCTTCCACCCCGACCTGTTGCTTGATCAGCCGGGCGATAGTCCACCTTACCTCGACCTCTTCGCGCTTCCCCCATCCCAACGTCCCCGCGTCCAGGACGAGGACGTGCGGAAACGGGTGCTGGCCATCGGACGCGAGATCGAGCGCGAGCATGTGGCACAGGCGCCCTACTGGCAGGAGATCGTGCGCTTGGGTCTGCTCCGCATCCTCGCGGAGCTTAGCCGGGCATCGCTCAGTGCTTCTCCTGACAGCAGAGCAGAGATGCACCAGCGTCACGGCGCCGTAGGCGATGTCATGCCCGCCATCAAGCTGATTCACGAGCAGCCGTGGCGACGAATCACAGCTGCTGATGCCGCGGCGTTGTGTACGCTCAGCACGTCGCTCTTCCACCGCACCTTCCGGCGCGCGATGGGAGTGGGCTTCGCGCAGTTCCGTCTGAGGGTGAGGGTCGCCTATGCAGCGCACCGGCTCATTCACACGGATCATACTGTGGAGCAGATCGCCGAGGAGGCGGGGTTTACGGATTTCAGCCACATGAACCGGGTATTCCGCGCCCGCTATGGTTATACTCCTGGTCAGTATCGTGACCTGGGGTGCTGAATCGCCTCTCGTGCCGGCCTGACGGCGCAAGTCCCAGAGAAGTTCAAGTCGCCCAGTTGGCGGAAGTGGCCGTCGCCGGTATTGTGGGTGCTACCGAGTAACTCCCGGAGCGATGGTCCCACCTGGCTCCCTGCTAGAAGCCATGTCAAAAGTCGAGAAGGCGTATAGTGAAAGCTCAAGAACCGTTTTAGCATGCGCCAAGATCTCACCGCTGCACAATGGCACCTCATCGAACCATACCTGCCGACCATCCGCCGCAGGGGCCGCCGCCGCCCGGGTCGCCCGACCTTCCACTAAGAACGGGACACAATCGACCGGAAGGAACCCCGATTCAGCAGATCGCCTCACAGGCTTGACGTTCCTCCCCACACTCGGTAACCTCATTCGTTACTCGAAGATGCACGAGGGAGCATATGAAGCCACGTGACATAGTCCTTGAGCAGATCCATCACCGCCAAACCGACTCTGTCCCCTACACCCTGGGCTTTGAGGAGGACGTGGGACGCCGTCTCGACGAGCATTTCGGCAGCGAGGCCTGGCGCGAGAGACTCGTCGCGTATATGACTCATTGTGGCGCCGTCGCCGGCAACGCAAGCGAGAAGATCGATGACACACTCTACCGCGACGCCTTCGGCTCGGTCTGGCGGACGGAGCTGATTACCCCGGCGGTGGTCGAGCCGGGGCTCAAAGCGCCAACCTTCGACGGCTATGCCTTCCCCTCCGTTGACACATTCCTGGACCCCACTACCAAGGCCGACACCGCCAAGCGCGTCGCCGAGTCGTCCGACTCCTTCACTATGGTCTCGCCGGTCCTGTGTCTGTGGGAAGGCTGGTACGTGCGGGGATTCGAGAACGCGCTGATGGACTCTGTCGCGGAGGAGGACTTCTTCGAGGAACTGCTCGAACGTCTCACCGAGCTGTGCCTGGCATTGGTGAAAGAGTGCTCGGACATACCGGCCGATGCGATTATGTTGGCTGACGATTGGGGAGACCAGCGGGGCGTCATGATCGGGGCCGAACGCTGGCGCAGGTTCTACAAGCCCCGGTATGCCCGGATCTTCGAAGCGATCCACGATCAGGACAAGGTGGCCATCGTGCACTGCTGTGGAAGCGTGGCCGATATCATGGCCGACATCGTCGAGATTGGCCTGGACGTCCTCGAGAGCGTTCAACCGGAGGCCGCCGGCATGAACCCATATGAACTCAAACGGGCGTGGGGCGACAAGATAACGTTTTGGGGAGGTCTCGGAAGCCAGTCCACCATCCCCTTCTCGACGCCGGCCGAGATCCGCGAGGAGATACGTCACCTCCGCTCGGAGATGGGGAAAGGTGGCGGCTACATCCTGGCGCCGGCCAAGCCGCTTCGACCCGAGACCCCGATCGAGAATGCGGTCGCCGTCGTCGAAGGATTCCTAGATCTCTGATAGAGGGCACACCTTCGAGAAGGAGTCGAGTCTTGGCTCTCTCTTCCTGGGGCTGAGGCGGAGCGTGGTCCTTTCTCCGGGGAGGCGAGACTAGAGACTTGCTCGTGGCAGTCCGCGTGCGGCAAGTCGCGGCGCGGTCTTTCACTACCGAAGATCTTCGCGCGGGAAGCTCCCCTGACTGCTCCCACAGATCTCATGCAGCCGCGTCATGCACCGGCAGAGCTCGTCGAATCCCACGATGATCTGCAGCATGTGGTCAAACGTCGGGAAGTAGCCGCCCTGCTCCAACACCGGCGGGATCTTCGCCAATTCAGCATCAATGCGATGGTCGTTACCGCTGTTGACGATCTCCTTCTCAATCCCGCCGCTGAAAATCATGTTGGGATGGCGCCTGCGGTACTCGACGACAGGATTGCCGCAGACCTGCTCCATCGGCCAGCTACCGTTGAATCCCACTTCCTCGAGCAGCTCGCAGAACTGATCGACCTTCCCGTCGCAGTCGACAATAAGAAGTTCCACGCCGCAATCACGGCAGAACGAGGCCACCCGTCGGTAATAGGGAGCGCATAATTCGCGGAAGGCCTTGGGGCTGATGAGCATCCCATGGTTGTAGGCAAAGTCCTCCCACACATTCACGACCTCGGGTCGCAGCGCCTCGATGACGGGAAAGACAAAGCGCTCTATCTCCTCAAGACGATAGGCGATCATGTCGCGCAATAGGTCTGGTTCATCGTAGACCGCCACGAGGGCGCGCTCGGGCCCCAGCAGGTTCCGGGCCCAGCCCCAGGTCCCGCCGGCCTGGACCATGAGCGGGCGCGTGCGATCCTTGAATCGCCGCACTTGCTCCTCGAGCTTCTCCTGCGATGCGTGGGTGGCCCCGAAGCTCTTGTACTTCTCCCACGAGGCGCGGTCGCGCACGTCGAACTCGATGAAGTGGGGCATGCTGTAGCTCATCTCCCAGTCCTTCACCTGTCGCGTGAGCGCCCCGGTCTCCGAGCGCGTATGCTCGAAGTCGCCCTCAACCCAGGTCTCGACCTTCGGCGCTCGCCCGTCTGCGCCGATATCCTCTGCGTGGTCGAACGTGCACTGGCCCCAGTACTGGCACCAGGTTTCGTTGTCGGCGACCCATTCCGGCAGACCCTCGCGGTGAAGCTTCGCAAGACCTCCCTCGGTGATGTTGTAGCCGCCCAGGCACAGCAGCAGCGGATAGTAGTCCGGCTTCTCGAAATGCACGACCGCCTTGAATCGCTCCAGTTCGTTCATGGGGACTCCTCTATTCTCGTTTCCTGCTGGGGCAGAAAGTCCGCCCCTACACACCAGAGCTGGCCTGAGCGTCTTTTCGACGGGCGACTGCGCGGCTGACCACCTTAGGACACTTCATGGCCTAGATGGGTTTCTCGACACCACGGGGTGTCCCTTCCACACGCCCCTTGACCACACACGGGGGGCGGTCAGTACCGGCCCACCTCCCGCGCCGTCTGCCAGAGAGCAACCATGTTCTCCTTGGGAATCCCCGGGATAGACTGATCGGGTGCACACACCCATCCTCCCCCGGGCTTCAGGATCTCCATCACCCGGACGACCTCGGCTTGTACATCCGCCGGGGTCCCCTGGGCAAGCACCGCTGTATCGATGGCGCCGTGCAGGGCCATGCGTCCGACGGTTTCCGCCTTAAGCTGTCTCAAATCGTTTGCACGCGACTGTACCGGGTCGAGGATCGTGATGCCGACGTCAGCGAGATCGCGGGCGATCTCCTCGACCTGCCCGCAGCTGTGGAAGAACACCATCTTGCCCTCCCGCAGAACGTTCTCGAAGATGTAAGCGTACTCCGGAAGGAAGAACTCTCGGAACAGCTGCGGCGACATCATCAGCGCGCGTTGGGTGCCCAGGTCCTCGGTTCCGGTGACTCCATCGACCCCGAGCTCCAAGTAGCGGTCGAACACTCCGCGGGTGTACGTGGCGATGCCGTGCAGGAACTTGTGGGCCTCCGCGGGATCGGTGAGAAGGGCAACAAGGAAGTTGTCCATACCCATAAGGGCCCACGCGCGTTCAAAGAGCAGGTAGGTAAGGCGGCCGAGCACGAACTGCTCGGAGCGGTCAACCGCGGCAAACTGCTCCTTGATCTCCTCCGTGAAGATTAGGTCGCTGGGGTGTGGGAACCGGTAGTCGGCAAGCCGATCGAGGTTCGAGAGCGGATGGCCCTTCGGGAAGGGAACTGTCCCCTCGATACCCACCTCCCACGTGATGCCCCAGCTGTCTGTCCAGTTCTCGATTCGGAAGTTCCCGGCGAGCTCAAAGGTGTGCCAACAGGACTCGCAGCCCAGTGGCACGTACTCCGGATTGCCGAACTGGATTGCCTCAAGGCAGTTTTCTTTCGCGTTCATCGCTGTTCTCCCGGCTCATGCGAGCAAGTGGACAGAGGACCCATGTTCGTGGCATCGGAGCCGAGTCATCCTGTCTTCCTGGAAAGCACGCGCCGGTGCACGGCGTAGTGCTCCCCGAGAGAGCGCGTGACCGTATGGACAGGCTCGGACCCTCGTAGGCGAGCGGTTCGGAACTCGATGCCCTTTGGGCGGCAGGGGCGAGGCGGAAAGCCCTCGACTGGCACTGATGACGGGGCAGTTGAGGTGCGCGCGGGAACCGCGTGTACTTGCCTACCGCTCAGACTCCCCGTAGACTGCCTCGTAGAAGCGCCGCGCGTTGTTCTCCAGATCAATCCCGTAGACTTTCTTGTTGGCGGCGATTGTGTCGCTTACCCAGTCTTCGGGGAACGTGTCCGCGCCTCGGAGCGCCCCCACGAGCGCGCCAGCGACGCCCGCCGTGCAATCCACGTCGCGCAGGCTGGCGAAGTTCCCCTCTGCGTCGAGACAGCGATCATTAGCCGACATGACTATGCTGCGGACGGGATCGCCGTCAGAGTAGTAGATGGCCGCCACGGGGATGCCCAAAACGTCGACAGGATCAAACGAATGTCGATGTGCGACCTCTCCCGCCAACTCGTCGATCAGGCAGCGCTCGTCCGCGGCTGTGTCGGCGATACGCAGGAACTTGTCGATCTCCCGTGACATGATACGGGCGCCCCACCGCGCGCGACCGATGCCCAAGGGGTCGGTCTGCAGGCCGGCTTCTATCATCTGCCGACCCGTTAGGCCGCCACCCAGCGCGGCGCTCACCATGGCCGCCATCATAGCCGTTGCGTCTCGCGCATAGCCGATGTCAAGGAAGTCCAACTCGAGGGTCTTCATATAGGCCTTCTCTGGCTCGCCGATGTAGAGCAGTCCTGCCAAGGCGAAAGAAATCAGCCCCGCCAACCTCGGGAAGTCATTGGCGGATATGCTCAAAGCCGGCAGCGATGGTCCGGTCGGCGATTCCTGCATGCCCAGGTAGGCACATGCCTGCTCGTAGAACCAATAATACTGCTGTTCTGCCAGGTCCTGGTGTCTTGGGTAAAAGGCGGCCCGGTCTCGGTATCGCTGAATGTACTCGATGGCCACCAGATGGGAGTTCACGAACCCACCGTTGCGGATCACGCATTCGACAAAGACCTGATTGTTGCGGGTGTCGTCGGTGCCAGTGCCACGCGGGGGAGCCTGTTCCCAGGCTGCCCACGGATTGGCAGCGTAGTCTTCCGGGTACGGCAGTAGGCTATCGACCCAGTCCCCCCCCGCGAGGTCCCGGACCTCCCGGCCTGACTTGAACTCAACCGGTGCGCCAAAGGCATCGCCAATCGCGCTGCCGACCATGCAGCCGAGGATTCTTGAGTAGACAGTGGTTTGCAAGGTTCATCCCTCCGTGTGATAGATTGAAGTCATCTCAAAAGCGCTCCCAGCGTGATCATGACGCAGGCGAGCGCGGCGAATGCGCGATAGCAAGATGCCCTCCACGGTCCTGCGGTCGTCCGCTCGCGGTCGCCCCATGCGCTTCTTGGGCGGCAAACATGGTTCGATCAACTGCCGTTGTGCATCGCTGAGTTCTCGGCGCATGCGCAAACGGTTCTTGAGCTTTCAGCATACATCTTCTCGACTTTTGAGATGGCTTCTAGATCCTCCGTCCGCCTACATTCGTACCGGCGGAAGTCCGACGCGAGCGAGGGCAGTCTTCCGTCAGCGGATCGAGCTCCTGACAGCCCTCTTCCAGGTCAACTCCCGCCATGCTCGTAGCCGGTTTCGTACATAGCGATGATGTTTTCGGGCGCGCTGATGGCCTGTATGTTGTGACAGGGCGCCAGGATGTACCCGCCGCCACGCCCCAGAATATGCAAATTGTCGATGACTTCCTGCCTGACCTGTTCGACGGTCCCCCTGGCCAGTGTGTACTGGTTATCCACCCCGCCGTGCAACACCACCTTGTCACCGAAGTCGCGCTTCAGGGCCTCGCGCTCCATCCCTTTGCAGCGCCACTGGATCGGGTTGAGGATGTCGATGCCGATCTCGATCAGATCGGGCAGTATGTTGCGGATTGCCCCGTCATTGTGATGGAACACATAGACGCCCGCCTCATGCGCCAGATCGATTATCCGTTTCATCCGCGGCAGAAGGAACTCCCGAATATGCGCGGGCGAGAGCATCAGGCCGTCTTGTGCCCCCAAGTCTTCGTTCACGTAGGTCATCGTAACTCTGCCGGGTAGCTGCTCGAAAACGCGCAGCGTGTTCTCGTAGGCGATCCCGAAAAGCTTGTCGAGGCAGTAGTGGACGATCTCGGGGTTGAGCACCAGGTCGGCCAATGCCTGTTCCTGGCCCCGCAGACTCTTGTAGCGCCAGAACGGCTCTGAGTGCCCCCCGGCAACGGGGTACTCGTCTTTTGCCTCGAGCTGGCTCGCAATGTCAGAGCAGTCCCACCAGTCCGGGCTGGGCCAGGTGTACTCCGCCTCTATCTCGTCAATGGACTGGTACTTCCCCAGCGGAGCATAGATGCACTCATGGTAGGCGCCGCCGTCATACTCGACCCGCTGATACCGACAGCCGAACTCATCCTCCCCCTTTTCGATCGGCGGCCCCACATACCGACCCCCTACGCTGACGGGGGAGTCGATGTGTAGTCGCTTATGTAGGGCGCCAATCTCGTTCACCCCCAGGTATTCCATCAGGCGATCAGTTGCCTCCGGCGTCGCCCAGTAGTCCATCGGCACGCGGTCTGGCTTCTCTCGCGCAAGGACGGCAAGCCATCGCTCTAGTGATGTCATCGTCTACTCCTGTTGGGCCAGCTAGCCTGCCCAGCTCGAAAAGGCTAGTCCATCATGGCCGCTGGCCACGCCGCGGCGCAGGCCGAGCGGGAACGCCTGCGCAACTCGACCCATTCCTCGCTGGGACTCATGTGCATTCGCAGGTCTTAGTCGATGCCAGCCCTCATGTCCGACAGTGGTCAACTGGTCTCCCACTTCGCGTTGGTGAACCTCTGTCCAAGGAGAAGGATTCCTGTCTTGGCGTCCCGTGCCCCGGTGTCGAACGGATCTGCCGTCTCTGTGATCCATTGTCGGAGGCGGACCTCTAGTTTCTCCTGCGCCCTGATGAACGCGGCCTTCCCCGCCAGGTTGACCATTTGGTGCGGATCATTCCTCAGATCGAAGAGCCACGGCCCATACTGGTTCTGCCACCAGCGAGCATAGGTCCAGCGGTCGGTACGCACGCCCCGCCAGAAGCCGACCAATTCGGTCCGGTCGGGCCAAGCTGGCCCGAGAATCTGTAGGTAGACGGAATCTGGCTCGAATCCCTCCTCGCCGCGGACGGCGTGAGAGAGGTCATGGCCCTGCAGACCCTCCGGGATCTCGATATCACAGAGGCCCAGAAGAGTCGGCATGACGTCAACACTGCTGAAGAACGTTTGCGTCCGGCGCCCCCCGCCCGCTGCTGCCGGATAGCGGAGGATGAAGGGAATATGAATCGATTCCTCGTACGGCGTGCATTTGGATGAACGTTTCAAGGGGCGCAGCCACTCGTCCATCGGCTTCCCGTGGCCATGCGCACTCAGGTGATCGCCGTGGTCCGACGAGAAGCACACAATCGTCCTGTCTGACAGCCCACGCTCCTCCAGGTGCTCCATGAGGCGACCCATCTGTGCGTCCAGTGCTGTAACGTTGCCGTAGTAGTCAGCAATCTCGCGCCGCGCGAACTCTCCCATCTGCACAGGCACGTTCGGCGGAAGGTCCACTTCCTGGGGGTCATAGATCTGATACTCTCTTGGATACCGATCGTACGGCCAATGAGGGGGGCCCCATGCCAGGAAGAGTGCAAAGGGCTTGCTATCGCCACTAGCGCTGGTCTCATCGATGAACCGCAAGGCAAGATCGGTCTCTCCCTCCGGCCCCCAGACATTGATGGGATACGGTCCGAGTTCGTTCTCATGGTAGCTAAGTCGGTAGTAGTCGTGGTTGCAGTTGTAGGCCGCCATGTAGTCGAACCCATAGCGGACATCCTGCGCGTAGGGCCCGTAGCCCAAATGCCACTTGCCAACAAAGCCCGTAACATAGCCTTGGCGCTTAAGGACCTGTTGGAACGTCGTCTCGTTTGGGCAGAGCGCATACTCGTTGTCGATCACGCCGTTGCAGTGTGAGTAACGACCTGTTAGGAGTTGTCCCCGGTACGGAGAACACACAGGGCAGCAGGAGAACGCGTTTTCGAAGACCACTCCCTGCTCGGCCAGCCGGTCAAGGTTCGGAGTTCCTACTAGGGGATTCCCGCTTGACCCAAGCGCTTGATAGCGTAACTGGTCGGCAAAGACGAAAACAACATTTGGGCGCTCCATGGGCCCTTCTCCTGCCGTATCTTGAGCGGCCCAGAGCGTAGCCCTTCGTCTGACTCTGCTCATAGGAGAGAGGAGTCAGCCAACCAGGTTCCTCGCCGCCGCGGATAGCCATACTGGTTGTCGGCCGCATGCACAAGATGCTGCTTGTCGCGCTCACTCCAGAGAGAGGTCCCGCCATGTCCTCCTCCAGTACATCCTACCGAAAGGAGCATCCAGCTGTCAGTGTACATGTCTGCCTGTTTTATGTACGATGGCTTCCCTCGCGGGGTCACATTGCGACCGTCGTGGAAGGAGCGACGGTGGATCCTCCGCGGAAGTTCCTTGGCAGAACAGTCTGCGCGTGTATGGGTTGGCGTGCGACACCAATCAGGCGGTGTTCCCCCGAGGAACACTATCCGGGGATTCTGAGGGTCTTTGCTTCGGTTCCTTGTATGTCGTCAGCAAGAGTGAGACACGCAGTATGGGCCGGCCCCGATTTGACGGACACCTCGATAGCATGGACGGTATAACAGAATCGAGGTGAGAGATGGGAAAGCGACGGAAGTTCACGAACGAGTTCAAGATGGAGGCGGTGAAGCTGGCCGAACGCGGGGAGGTGCCGGTG
>SDBT01020400.1_pt1 | contig 10364 bp, 11 predicted proteins | sample 2277101 | NCBI WGS metagenome assembly SDBT01 (sample SAMN10404973, study PRJNA504765) | marine sediment metagenome | isolation source: marine sediment core GS10_PC15, 103 cmbsf | place: Arctic Ocean: Southern Knipovich Ridge | collected 2010
TCCTTTAGATAGACTTATTAGCCCTTTGGTATAAATACTAACCAGCCATCTTTTCCTTTCATTTGGTTTAGTAATGTCGCCGCTAAATCTTCAAGAAAGCAACAATTACCATCTTTTGCCACTGCCTTAACTCTACCACCCATAAATAACGCAAAACCAGCTCGGACACCTTGTTTTGTAAGTGCCTCCAGCATTTTATCGGCACCCACCTCAAATCCCAATTCCTTACCGTAACCAAATTCTCTAAGGCTATCCTTGAATGGGTTTTGCCAATCCTTTGGTCTCCATTTTGACTCCATTTCTCATACCTCCTATGTTTTATTTTCCCCCATCATACACCCATATTAATGATTTGTCAATGGTTTGAGATTTGCTTGATGTTTCTATTTTATCCCTCCCCGACGGCTTTTAAAATTTCGGTCTCCTTGACAGCGCTTAAGGGGTTGTAATTTTTATTAAGAATTGATATAATAAATTGTATGAAAATCAAAATTTTTACAGCTGGTGGAACCATAGATAAAATTTATTCCGAAGAGAAGGGAACTCTTAATTTTTCCTTTGGAAAATCAGCCATTAGAAAAATTGGCGAAGAGAAAGTTAAATTAAATTTTGACTTTGATATAGAACGTCTTCTTACAAAGGATAGTCTTAAGATGACTGAGGAGGATAGACAGTTAATTAAAAAAGCTTGTGAGGGAGCAATAGCCAATAAAATTTTGATTACCCACGGAACAGATACAATGATTGAAACAGCAAAGGTATTAAGCGAAATTCCAGATAAAGTTATTGTTTTAACTGGAGCCTCTCAACCATATAGATTCCGAGAATCTGATGCTGAGTTCAATCTTGGGGTGGCGATTGGTGTTCTTAATGTTTTAGATAAAGGTGTTTATATTGCTATGAATGGGAGAGTTTATAAATGGGATAAGTGTCAAAAAATTGATAGTGGGCGTTTTGTTGAAAAATAATTTACTAATTTTTAACTATACCGATTCGCACCATTCGGTGCGTGGCATCTACTCTTCATTAATCCGAGCAAGCTCGGATTTTTTACTTTGTGGTTTGCTTGATGTTTCTATTTTAACTCCTCCCCGACGGCTTTTAAAATTTCTGCCCGCTTGGGCGCACATGCTCTTGTAAATAGTCCAGAAAAGTCCTATAATATCTGTGTCCGGTGGTTCCAGACCAAGGACGCCAGCTACCCTGAGCACAGTTCGAGAGACTTTTTTTGATGTATAATTAATTTAATGGAAAATAAAGCTAAAAAACTCAAATACATAGATATATTTGCAGGATGTGGAGGTCTTTCTTTAGGTCTTTGTAATGCTGGGTGGGAAGGGCTTTTTGCGGTTGAAAAAGACAAAATGGCTTTCGAGACATTCAAACATAATTTGATAGATCGTTTTAATTGGCCCAAATGGTTGCCTGTAAAAGAATTTGATATCAAGCGTTTTATTAGTTTGTACGAAAAAGAACTTCGTGCATTGCGTGGCAAGGTTGATTTGGTTGTTGGAGGTCCTCCTTGTCAAGGGTTTTCGGTAGCCGGTAGGAGAAAGGGAAATGACAAGAGGAATAAAATGGTTGACTCATATATAAAATTTATAAATCTTGTACGGCCAGAAATGTTATTTTTTGAAAATGTTCGTGGTTTTACTACAGCGGCAAAACAAAAAACTAAGCTTAGCCGAAAAGTTTATTCAGAGTATGTTGTCCAAAAGTTAAGTAGTTTAGGTTATAATGTTGCTTTTGAAATAATTGATTTCTCTCAATTTGGTGTACCCCAGAGAAGGAAGCGTTTTATCTTAGTTGGCGTGAAGAATGGAGATGCAAAGAGTTTTTTCTCTGGGTTGAACACGCATAAAGAAGATTTTTTAAAAAATAAAGGTATTTCGAATGTTATATCGGTAAAAGAAGCAATCTCGGATTTAAAAAAGCAACATGGAGAAGTACTATTGCAGGAAACACCAAGATTTAATATCGGAGTTTATTCATGCTCTAAGAGTAATTATCAAAGACTTCTAAGGAAAAAAATAAAGAGACAACAGTTTTTGCCGGACAGTCATCGGTTCGCAAATCATGGCGACCAGGTTATTAAAAAGTTTAAGTATATTCTTAAGATTACTAAGAAAAACAGATTGGTTGACGATGGCATAAAGTTAATGTTTAATACAAAAAAGAGGACTATAATAGCGCTTGACAAGGATCGACCAAGTCCAACTTTAACTACTCTTCCAGATGACTATATTCATTATTCGGAGCCTCGAATACTAACTGTGCGGGAGTATGCACGCCTCCAATCTTTTGACGATTCTTTTGAATTTATGGGAAATTATACAACAGGAGGTGTTCGAAGAGCGAAAGAGGTGCCAAGATATACTCAAGTCGGTAATGCAATACCACCTCTTTTTGGGGAGCAGGCTGGTTTAGTTTTTTTACAGATGCGAGAAAAAATATAAATAAAAGATGAGAAAAAACAACTTACAATTTAAAGTTAGTTCAGCGCTAAAAAATATTATTGGTAAGGATCTTATCACCGATAAATACATCGCTATATTTGAACTAGTGAAAAATTCTTTTGATGCCCATGCAGAACACGCAGAGTTATTTTTTGACGATAATAAAATAATTATAAAAGACGATGGTAAGGGAATGAATCTTGCAGACATAAAGAATAAATGGCTTTTTGTTGCTTATTCTGCAAAAGCAGACAATACAGAAGATCAGGACTATGATTATAGAAAAAAAATTGATAAAAAGAAATCTTTTGCTGGCGCAAAAGGGATTGGTAGATTTGCTTGTGATAGGCTGGGCAAGAAACTAAAGATTATTTCGATAAAAGAAGAGAAACAATCGAGAGTCGAAAGCTTAGAGGTGTTTTGGGAACTTTTTGAAAAAAATCCAAGGGATAATTTTATTGATATCAAAGTAAGACATAAAACTCTAACCTCTAATCCTTATCCCGACATTAAACATGGGACGATTCTTGAGATAACAGACCTCCGTGAAAGCTGGACAAAGGATGACATAGATAGCCTCAAAAAACATCTAATAAAATTAATCGATCCTATACAGGACAAAAAGAAAGATAAATTTAATATTGGGATTACTTTTGGTAACAAAAGAGAGGTTATTGAGAATTTTATCTTTGATAAGCTTGCACTGAAGACAACGCAGATAACAGTAGAAATATCTAGTAACGGAAAATATCTTACTACTGAGGTAACTGATCGGGGGGAAAAAATTTATAAAATAAAAGAAAAGAATAAATGGGATCAAACTTTGTCAGATATTAAAATACAGCTTTTCTATCTTAGTGTCCCAACAAAAATAATGTTTCATCATTTAATGGGGGTGCGTGTTGTTCAATTTGGTTCAGTATTTTTGTATAAAAATGGTTTTAGGGTTTTTCCTTTTGGAGAAGAGGGAGATGATACTTTGGGTATGAACAGAAGAAAACAACAAGGATATGCTCGCTATCTAGGAACGCGTGATCTTATTGGGTTTATAGTTATAAATAGCAAAGGAGATGGATTCAAAGAGACTTCTAGCAGAGATGGAGGACTTATTGAGACTCAGGCGTACAAAGATTTAAGAGATTTTTTCTTCAAAAAAGCACTTCTTAGACTTGAAAAGTATGTGGTAGATACACTTAATTGGACATATGTTAAGAAGGCTCAGATAGAGATATCTCCTGAAAAAAAGCGAGAAGAGATTATTGAACTTATAAAACGTTTAACACAAACTAGCGATTTTATTGATATGGAGTATAGTTATGGGCTTCCGGAGAAAATTAAGAAGAAAATAAAAGAAGGCTTTAAGGGTGCGACAGATCAACTTATTGCGGAAGCAAAGAAAACTGGAGATAAAAAATTACTTAATGCTGTAAAACGTATTCGAGAAACACAACAAAGGCAAAAGAAAGAATTAGAACAAGTCGAACAACAAAAAGATTTAGCTGAAGGTCGTGCTTCAGCGATGATGAAGGTAACTAAACAAGAATTTAAAAATCTCGTAAGCTACCATCATCAAATAGGCATATCAGCCCTTACAATAGATGAATATATTTCAAAAATATTTAAGCAGATCAAATTGAAAAATTATTCCAAGATTGAACAATATCTCCAGAAGATAAAAAAAGAAAATAACAAAATTATTTCTATTGCGCGGCTTGCTAGTGGGAGTGGGATGAAGGAAAACGCAATCAAAAAAGAAAGATCTTTATCTGATTTTATTGTTGATTATATTGAGAATGATTACAAAAATGTAGCATCTGGGAATCTTATGATTTCAGTTGAGAATAAATGTAAAGATTTTCTTATGTCTTTCAGACCCTTTGACATATCAGTGGTTTTGGATAACTTAATCAGTAATTCCAAAAAGGCCAAAGCAAAAAGAATTAACATCAAGATTACCTGCAATAAAAATTCTTTGGATCTAATAGTAGAGGACGACGGGAGTGGTTTGGATAATAAATTCAAAGCAGACCCTTCGCGAATATTTGAGGCGAAGATTTCTACTACCGATGGTTCTGGGTGGGGCTTATTTCACGTTAGAGAAATTCTGGAATCTCTGGGGGCGACCATAAAGGTTTGTCCGCAAAAGAAAGGCTTAAAATTTGTTACTGTCTTTAAGAAAAATATATGAAGATAGAATATAAAATATTATGGATAGAGGATTCTTTGGATTGGCTTGCACCAATGCTCGAGAAAATTAAAACGTACTTAGATGATCTTGGATTTATCTTAAAATGTGAGGTTATTCCAAAATATGAAGAACGAGACTTTTCTCAATATGATATTATTGTAATTGACTATAATTTGTCTAATGAAGAAAAGGGCTCATCTGCTATTAAAATTATAAGAAGCGAGAAAGGCATTTTTACTGAAATACTTTTTTATTCTTACCTCGGAGAACCCACAATACGTCAGAAAGTGGCTAATAATCACATTGATGGAGTTTATTGTGCGGATAGAGAAAATTGTGTCGAGAGACTTCAGCGTCTCATTGATACTACAATTCGGAAAACTCAAGAAATAAATAATTTACGAGGTTTAGTTATGGCTGAAACGAGTGTATTAGATAAGCTTATAAAAGATATTTTGTTGAAAATGGAATGGACAGAAGAACGCTTTGTAGGTTGTCATAAAAAACGCGGCGGATATCATGACCAACAGAAGAAAAAACTGATAAAACTTTTACCCTTTGATGTCAAAAATCTAGGCCCATTTCTTAATGGGCATTTTAATTCAATGTCCCGTTTCTTTTTGTTGGAAAAATTTATAACCAAAGAGGATTGGAATAGCATAAAAGAATATGAAGAAGTCATGCATAAAAGAAATGCCCTTGCCCACGGTACAGAGACTTTAAGTTCTGCAGAGAAAATAATTATTGAAAAAACAAGACCAGACGGCTCGACAGAATCTCTTACGTTTACTCCCGATGGCTTTGTTAGGCTACGAAAGAAAATTAAAAAGTTTAGGGATAAGTTCAAACAAATTTCTCACAGCTGATAAGGGGACAGGGGTTTTAAAAAATATGAAACCACAAAATGAATTAGCCCTCATCGTTGCCTACTATTTATCAAGGTTAGATCGAAAGGGATACTCTGCCTTGGGATACAAGAACTTTAACGAGGCCGCAAAACAAATCGGGACCATTTTAGATGTGAAACTCAACACAATTAAAAATATGAGAGACGAATTTGATCCTTATCATCAGAACAATCGCATCGGATGGAAAAGAGAATTAAGAGGAAGCCGTAAGAAAGTTTTAAAATCTTTTCAGGAAACCGACGACGAAACTCTTTTAGAGGTAGTTAAAGAAATACTCTATAACAAAGAATTTAAGAAAACCGAACAATGCGAAGACATCCGTGCTCTATTTAGAGATAGAGAACAAAGTTCCGGACAGGAACCGCCTGTTTTTATTTTAAGAGGGCCAACAGGGAAAGCTGCGGAGTCCTTCTTCGTGGAATATTTTCGAAATACTGCCAAACCGGTAAGTGGAAAGCTCGTTGACAGCAGGGATTTAGGTTGTGGTTATGACTTTGAAATTCAAAACAATAGGCAGTCGTATTTTGTTGAAGTTAAGGGTCTGTCCTCAAGCAGAGGAGGAATCCTCTTTACTAATAAAGAGTGGCAAACCGCTTTGAAAAACAAGGGAAAATACTATCTTGTATTAGTCAAAAATCTCTCCACCGATCCACAATTGTTAATAGTTAAAAATCCGGCATCAAAGCTGAAAGTAAAAAAGAATATCTACACAACTATCCAAGTGAGCTGGACTGTATCTGATAGAGATTTAACACATTGACAACCCCACTGAATTTTAACCCAACCGACCCGCGTTAGTCGTGCTCTTGTAAACAGCCCAGAAAAGCCTCCTGATGCTTTCCACCAATCCGAGCAATAGCTCGGTTTTTTTGTTACCTTTTTGCTTTTGGTTCGTTGTGCGAGAGTTTTGGAAGTCCGACTTCCGAAATAATCGGAGGTGGGTTTTTATTTTATAGTTTGCTTGATGTTTCTGCAGGCTTTATTTATAATAAAAACGATATGAAAAAAATAATTTTAATAATCATAATTTTAATAATTACTTTTAGCTACCTTGCTTATAGATTGATTGAAGGAATTCGATTGGGAAATGGCGGGAGTCAGACAGAGGTGGCGGAAAATTATGATCATAATTCTTTGTTGCCAGAGGCAGAGGAGAGTGAGGAAAAACAAGAAAATATTTTGGTTTTTCCAGTAGACCAGTTTAGGCAGAGAATTACCAAAAAACCATTTGGAATATACATTACTCCACAAAATTCTCCAGTACAACCAGAAAGATTTAATGGTTATCATACTGGAGTGGATATTGAGTACGAAGATAAAACGGCTGATGTGCCGGTTTTTGCGGTTGCTGATGGGGTGGTTAGGCTAGCCAGAACTGCCAGTGGCTATGGTGGGGTAGTAATCTTGGAAATTGAACTCGGAGATACGAAGCACTCAGTGGTTTATGGCCATATTCGACCAAGTAGTCTCCCCCAAAAAGGTGAGATAGTTAAAAAAGGTGATTCCATCGGTCTCTTGGGTACAAGTTTTAGTACAGAGACTGACGGAGAAAGGCGTCATTTGCATTTTGCCGTACTTTCTAATAATAGTCTTGATCTGCTTGGATATGTACAGAACAAATCAGAACTAGCTGGTTGGATTGATCCGGAAGGTTTATTTGGTGAATAATTACTTATCAATTAGGTTTTTTTGTTTTGGAGTTCGCTTGATGTTTCTATTTTAAACCGTCCTCGACGGTTTTTTTTTGTTACCTTTTTGCTATAATAAAAAAGCCAATTAGATGGCTCTTGTTGGTATCTAGCTGAATTTTAAAGCTATAATTTAGTAATTGATTATAATCCTTTTTTGTGCCGATTTTTAATCTTTCTTTTTGCTTTCAAGAAAGCTTTTTCTAGGTCGATATTATAATGATTGGCAACGGTGGCAAGGCTAATCAAAACATCACCCATTTCTCCTTCAAGGTCGGTTTTTGTCTTTTTTCTTGATTTTTTCCCAGACTGTTTTCTTATTGCTTCAGCCATCTCTCCCAATTCCTCAAAAAGATAAATCAGCTGAATATGAGCATCTGGTTTTTCTTTAGATGCCTTCTCCCAATCTTTTCGGACCCATTTTTGTAATTCTTTTAAATTCATGATGTTATTATATGTTAATTTTACCAAAGTATTGATTTTAGTCAAGACGGTTTTTTTGTTACCTTTTTGCTTTTGGTTCGTTGTAAGTAGTATAAAGGTCGAGGATCGAGTATAATAAAAGTGTGTGTTAATAAAAGTTTAATAGTTAATCAATGGACAGTAAGGAGCAAAAATTTAATAAAGATTGCCTTGGGGGCGACTTGAAGAAATTTGGCGGACTCTATGAGCTATACATAGATAAAATTTATAAGTTTATCTATTTTAAAACTCATCACAAAGAGACAGCCGAAGACATTGTCAGCCAGACATTTTTCAAAGCTCTAAGCAATATAAAGAGCTTTGACCCAAGCAAAGGAAAGTTTTCTTCATGGCTCTATCGCATTGCCAGAAATTGCGTTATTGACTACTACCGAACCAAGAGAACCGAAGTTGATATTTACGACATCTGGGATTTGGCCGACCGGCAGGATGTTAAGCGTGATACCGAGCTTAAAGACAAACTGGGCCAGGTGGAAAAATATCTAGGGAAGATGACAGACCAACAGCGCGATGTCATCCTAATGAGAACTTGGGGCGACATGTCCTACCGGGAAATTGCCGAGATTGTTGGCAAAAGCGAAGATAACTGCAAAATGATTTTTTCCCGGGCAATCAACAAATTAAGAAAAGAAGAATTTTTGGCTTTACTTGTTTTATTGTTATTAACCAAAATAATATGAGCAAAAAACAAATAAAAGATATCCTGGGGGATATCTATAAAATCGACAAAAGTTTGAAGGCCTACGGGCCACAACTCGAAAAAATAGTGGTAGAAATCTTGGCCGCCAAGCCGGAAATATCAGTTGATAAGGGATTCAAAAAAGAGCTTTACCGGGAAATCATGGCCAGAGTTTCAGAGTTTGAACCGGAAAAGAAAAGCGTCTGGTGGGGGAGTTTTGGCAGGAGTTTTTCCTATGCCTTTGCCGGCACATTGATAGTAATTGTGGCGGTGGCCGCTGTTACTTTGTTTTTCCCACAAGATGAAGAAACTAAAAAACTTAGTTTTAATCTCGGAGTCAGCGATGTTGAGGAAAGTGCCTTTGGCGCGCTTGCGCTACAAGAGACTTCATCGCCGGAAGCCAGAGGTACTGGCGGTGGTGGCGGTGAGCCTGGCGCCCTGATGCCGTATCCGGGCTATACTGAATACAAGTATCTCTATGCCGGCGATGATTTCTCAATAGATGATGAGACAGCCTGGGTTTATAAGAGAAAAGTAGACGATGCTGTCAGCAAGGTATTTGCCCAAAGGATTTCTGACCTCAATTTTGATTTTGTTAATTTTTCCGGCTTTAGTGATTTGTCAGTAGATATGGTTACTGTTTCCGAAGATCGTTCTTTTGGCTATAGTATCAACCTTGATCTTAAAGATGCCTCTTTTGGAATCTATCGGAATTTTGGGAAATGGCCAACCGAAGAAAATGTGAAAATTTCCGACATTCCGGGCGATGAAGAAATAATTGCTATTGCCGATGCTTTTATCAAAGAGCACAATATTGACATGAGTGCTTATGGCCAGGGAACAGTCAGTGATAGTTGGAAAATAATGTTAGAAAATATGGTGGCTGATAAGGAAGGCCAACAGATAGTTAGGCCGGGGGTTCAGGTGATGTATCAATTAATTGTTGACGGCAACAATGTCTTTGACGATTGGGGAAACCAAGTCGGTGTTTACACTGAAGTTGATCTGGTCAACAAAAAGCTTTCAAATTTGAACAATGTTACTGCCCAGAGCTACGACCGCTCAAAATATGCCTTAGAAACCGACATTGATAAGATTTTAGAAATTGCTAACCAGGGCGGTCTTTTTGGATTTCTTCCCCAACCTCTTGTTGGTCCGGATTCCTCTAAAATAGTTGAAGTGCAAATTGGTACTCCAGAAAAGGTTTTTGTTCAATTTCATCTTCGTCGTGATAACAACACAGAGCCTGAAGTCTTGTATGTGCCGGCTCTTAGTTTTCCAATAGTTGATTCCGACGAAGAAATACAACTGCCTTATGGCCGCCAGAGAATAATTGTTCATCTAGTAAAGGAAATAATAGAGCAGAGAACCAAAGAGATAAACAGCAGAGAAGTCTTTAATTAACAATTAATTAATTCATCCCTCAGTACTGCGGGATGAGAAGAAATATGAAAAAAATTATCACCATTATCATCATTATTGCCATTATTGCCGGAGTGGGATTGCAGCTATAATAGTCGTTGCCTTTGCATTTGGTGGTTTGGTAGTAGGGCTTGCAGCTTGCGCGTAGTAATTTACCAAGAGGAAGCAATAAAATGCTTCCTCTTTTTATATGGCTTGACTTTTTTCATTAGGTTTGTTATAATTTAAAAGATAATATAGGAAAGGAGGCAGGGAAATGAAAGGTATAGTCATTGTTGTAGATATGCTAAAAGGCTTTGACGATATAGGCAATCTGGCAAACCCCAGAGTGGCCAAGATTATCCCGAACATTAAGAGACTCTTGAAAAAAAAGACAAGAGAGGGTTGGAAAGTAATTTTTCTCTGTGACTCACATGCTCCTAACGACAAAGAGTTTGAGATGTTTCCGCCGCACTGCATAAAAGGTAGTGAAGAAGCAGAAATTATTGACGAGCTCCAAGGTTTTACCAAGAAGGCAATAGTAATTAAGAAGACAACCTA
>SDBT01020401.1_pt1 | contig 10363 bp, 18 predicted proteins | sample 2277101 | NCBI WGS metagenome assembly SDBT01 (sample SAMN10404973, study PRJNA504765) | marine sediment metagenome | isolation source: marine sediment core GS10_PC15, 103 cmbsf | place: Arctic Ocean: Southern Knipovich Ridge | collected 2010
CCAGAGTAATAAAAGGAAAGAAAATGCCAGGAAGAATGGGTGGGGAAAGGATAACTATTAAAAATTTAAAAATCGTAAAAATTGATCTAGAAAATAACTTATTAATGATAAAGGGAGCGGTGCCAGGATCAAGAAGAACACTTTTGGAGATAAAGGAAGATAAATAATTTGAAGACATGCTTCTTAGACAGCATGTTCTTTTAGAAATTAATTATGTTGGTTAAAACCTATAATCAAAAAGGAGAAGAGGGAAAAAAAACAAAGTTAATCCCTGAAATTTTTGAAGTAAAGATTAATCGAGATTTAGTTCATCAGGTGATTGTTTCTCAAAGATCCACCAGAAGAAAAAGGATAGCCCATACCAAAGACAGGGGAGATGTGAGGGGAGGAGGAAGAAAGCCCTGGCGTCAGAAGGGATTGGGTAAAGCGAGGCATGGTTCAATTCGCTCTCCAATCTGGATAGGTGGAGGAGTAACTTTTGGTCCTAGGAAAGAAAAGATTTTTACAAGAAGAATTCCTAAGAAAATGAAGAGAAAAGCTTTGTTTATGGTTTTGTCTGGTAAAGTAAAGAATAATTTATTAATTTTGGTGGATGAATTAATGCTAGCTCGGCCCAAGACAAAAGAATTTTTAGAAATTTTAAAGAATCTTCCCTGTAAAAATGGAAGTTCTTTGATAGCTCTTCCTAAAATTGATAAAAACATTATTTTATCTGTCAGAAATATCCCTAAAGTGGAAACCATGCCAGCTAAAGATTTAAATTGTTTGGATTTACTTACTTTTAAATATTTAATTATGCCAAAAGAAAGTATAAAAGTAATTAGTGAAACTTTTCTTGGATCAAAAAATGGAGGGAGCGACTAACCTAGTAATATCAACCAACACTATGGATTTAAAAAATATTTTTAAAAGGAAAAAAATCACCACCGTCACAAAGAAAGCTAAAGAATCTGTTGACAGATCTAAGGTTAAAGTTGCAAAGAAAGAAAAACCTAGAGTTATTAAAAAACAGAAAAAAACATCTGAAAGTATTATTTATCGTGTTTTAAAATCCCCCCATATTACAGAAAAGGCAAGTGATCTGGCTGAAAAAAACCAATACGTTTTTAAAGTTTATCCAGCAACTAATAAGATTGAAATTAAAAGAGCCATTGAACAACTATATAGTGTTGATGTCCTGAAAGTCCGAGTGATAAAAGTTCCCAGAAAACAGAGAAGAGTGGGGAGAACAATAGGCTGGAGAAAAGGGTATAAGAAAGCAATCGTAAAAATAAGAGAAGGGCAAAAGATTGAGGTAGTGCCTAGATAATTAATAAATGTATGGCAAAGAAAATATCATCTAGAAAATTATTGTCTAAAAAAAAGCCCGAAAAGAGCTTGCTTTTGCCTTTGAAGAAAAGAGCTGGAAGAAGCCGTTCTACCGGTAGAATAACTATTAGGCATAGAGGAGGGGGAGCAAAAAGACGTTATAGGATAGTAGATTTTGGCCAGGAGAAAATTGATATGAAGGGAAAGGTTATTGCTTTGGAGTATGATCCCAATAGAACTGCTTTTTTGGCTTTAATAGAATACGAAGATGGAGAAAAAAAATATGTCTTAGCTTCCGCTAATATTAGAGTGGGGGATGAAATAATCTGTTCTGAAAAAACTGAAATAAAGACTGGGAACAGAATGAAGTTGAAAAATATTGTGCAAGGAACCCAAGTTTATAATATTGAGTTAGATTGTGGACGGGGAGGAAAAATGGTAAGGTCAGCTGGTACATCAGCTAAAGTTCTATCCCCTGAAGGAAAATATATACACTTGGAAATGCCTTCGAAAGAAGTTAGAAAAATTTTAGGAGAATGCTTCGCTTCTATTGGAAGTGTTTCTCATCCAGAAAAGAGATTTGAAAAAATTGGAAAAGCAGGAAGAAATAGGTTAAAGGGTTGGAGGCCTACGGTAAGAGGAACAGCCATGAGTCCGCCTGACCATCCACATGCTGGAGGTTCGGGGAAGAGTCCGATTGGTTTGAAACATCCAAAAACACCTTGGGGAAAACCTGCTCATGGGGTTAGGACTAGAAAAAAGAAGTGGACAGATAAGTTAATTATTAAAAGAAGATATAATAAATAAAACAATGTCAAGAAGTCTTAAAAAAGGTCCATATATTGCTCCCAAATTATTGAAGAAAGTGGAGAGACTCAGGGGCGATAAAGGCCAAGCGATTAAAACATGGTCAAGAAGAAGTACCATTTCTCCTGAAATGGTAGGATACACTTTTTTAGTGCACAATGGTAAAGAATTTATTTCAGTAAAGGCTGGTGAAGGTATGGTCGGACATAAGCTGGGTGAGTTTTCTCCGACGACTAAATTTTTCCGCCACGGAGGAAGAATGCAAAGGGATTTAGAGAAAAAACCAGGACCAAGACCGCCAAAAAAGAAATAATAGCCGATATTAAAATTGTTTCAAATTTTACGTTTAAAATTTTATGATTTCTACCGCTACATTACGTTATTTGAGAATTGCGCCACGGAAAGTAAGGATGGTCACAGATTTGATTAGAGGAGAAAATGCTGAGAAAGCTCAAGTTGTTTTGAATTTTACTCGGAAAGGAGCTGCCTTGTCCATTCTAAAACTTCTAAATCAAGCTATCTCTAATGCCGAGAATAATTTTCAGGTAGACAAAAAAAATCTTTATATTTCTAAAATCTTAGTTGATGAGGGGCCGAAAGCAAAAAGGTTTTTTCCTCGAGCTAGAGGAAAAGCCGATGTAATTCAGAAAAAAACTTCTCATGTAATGATTACCCTTGACGAGATTAAGAAAAAAAGTAAAAAGAAAAAGGTAAAAAAAATTAAAAAAGCAAAACTAAGTAAAGTTACAGAAAAAGAGAAAGAAGAAATAAAGAAAGATGAGAAAGAGATTAAAGCTTTGCCAAGAAAGGCAAGAGAAGAAAAGAGACCAACAAAAGGTAGACCTGAAAAAACAAAAGGATTAAGAAGTTTTTTCAGACGAAAATCATTCTAATTAATTTGAATTATTGTTATGGCTCATAAAGTTCATCCCAAAGCATTTAGAATAAGGAGAGTAGAAGATTGGGATTCTCGAGGTTTTTACGAGAAGAATTTTAGCTCAGAATTAGAGGAAGATTTTAAAATTAGAGATTTCCTTGAAAAGAAAATTAAAAAGTTAGGAGTAGGAAAAATTGAAATTGAAAAATTTCCTAGCAAAATAAATATTATAATATCTACCTCACGACCAGGGTTAGTAATCGGCCGAGGAGGAGAAGATGTAGAAAAATTAAAAAAGGAATTAAAAGAGAAAATTTTAGAAAGGAAGATAGAATTAAGAATTGAGATTAGAGAGATTAGAAACCCCTGGCTTTGCGCAGCTTTGGTCGCCCAATGGATGATAGGCCAGATTGAGAGGAGAACGAACTATAGAAGAGTTTTAAAGAGAGCTTTGTCTAAGATTATGGGTAATAAAGAGGTAAAAGGAGCCAGGGTTGAAGTTAAAGGAAGATTAAATGGAATACAAATTTCAAGGAAGGAATGGTTGAAAGAAGGTCGACTTCCAAGACAAACAATAAGAGCTGATATTGATTATGCTCAAGATACAGCTTTTTGTAGCTACGGAGCAGTTGGTATAAAAATTTGGATATATAAAGGAGAAAAAGATGAATCTGAGGAGTAGTTCACACTATGGCTATCTTATTGCCTAAAAAGGTTAAACATAGGAAGAGATTTAAGGGAAGATCAAAGGGTTTGTCAACTCGTGGAAACAAGCTTGCTTTTGGGTCTTATGGTCTAAAATCGATGGGAACTCATTGGATTACATCCAGACAAATTGAAGCTGCTAGAAGAGCAATTATCAGATATTTGAAAAAAGGAGGAAAACTTTGGATCAGAATTTTTCCTGATAAACCAATTACAACCAAGGGAGTAGAATTTTCAATGGGCGGGGGTAAGGGTTCTGTTTCTCATTATGTTTACCCTATTAAACCTGGAAGAATCATCTTTGAACTGGAAGGAGTGGATGAAGAATTAGCCCAGAGAGCTTTAAGAAAGGCTACAGATAAGTTGCCAATTAAAACTAAATTTGTTAAAAAGTAATTCACTAATATAATTAGTAAATATTAACCTGATTAGTAGATAATATTTGGGGTATGAAATTTACAGAGCTGCGAAAAAAAACAAAAACAGAATTAGAGAAACTTTGTCAGGACTTAAGAGAACGATTGAGGGCTCTGCGTTTTAATTTATCAACCGGTAAGGTAAAAAATGTTAAAGAAGTAAGGCAGGTTAGAAAAGAAATTGCGAGGATATTAACTTTATTGAGAGAGACAAGTAGCAAGAAATAATAATTATCAATTATGCCTAAAAAACAATTAAAAGGAATAGTGGTTTCTGACAAAATGCAAAAAACAGTTGTAGTTGAAATTGAACATATTAAAGAGCATCCAAAATATAAGAGGAGATATAAAGTTAATAAAAAATACAAAGCCCACGATGAAAAAGAAGAGTATAAGGTGGGGGATGGGATTATAATTGAAGAGTGCCGACCCTTGAGTAAAGATAAAAGATGGAGAGTTATCGGAAAAATACAAAATATGAGTGACAAGGAATAGTGGATGCAGGTGTGAGATTGATGGAAATTTAAATTCTAATCCTTAAATTATAAAAAAAGATGATTCAATTACGAACAATGGTAAAAGTGGCTGATAATTCTGGGGCAAAAGTGCTTCAATGCATTCTTGCTTTGGGTGGCAGCAGAAGACGTTATGCCCGTCTTGGAGATGTTATTGTGGGTAATGTAAAAGTAGCTGAACCAAGAAGAGATGTGAAGAAACATGATGTAGTGAGAGCTGTTATTATTCGGCAAAAAAAAGAATTTCGTAGGAAAGACGGTTCTTATATTAGGTTTGATGACAATGCTTGCGTTATTTTAGATGGAAAAACAAAAAATCCGAAAGGAGGAAGAATTATTGGTCCAGCCGCAAAAGAATTAAAAGAAAAAGGATTTGAAAAAGTAGTAGCCATAGCCAAAGAGCTTGTTTAATATTATGAAACTTAAAAAAGAAGATATAGTTTTAGTTATATCCGGTAAAGATAAAGGAAAGAAAGGTAAGATTTTAAGGGCTTTTCCCAAAAGAGGGAGAGTTATGGTTGAGGGAGTAAATTTGATTAAAAAACATCAAAAGCCTAAAAAGACAGGTGAAAAAGGACAAATTGTTGAAATGTCAGCCCTTATTGATATCTCAAATGTGAAATTGATTTGTTCCAAATGTGATAAAGCAACCCGAGTAGGTCATAAAATAGTTGATAATAAAAAATATCGCATTTGTAAAAAATGTGGTAAACCAGCATGATTAGTTTAAAGGAAAAATACAGAAAAGAAGTAATTCCTACTATGATGGAAAAATTTGGATATAAGAATAGAATGGCGGTGCCTAAAATTGAAAAAGTTGTGGTGAATATTGGTTTTGGAAGAGTAGTTGCAGAGAAAACTTCCAAGGAAAGGAAAAAATTCTCAGAAGCTATTTTAGATGATATATCTTTGATTGTTGGCCAACGACCTGTTTTGACTAAGGCTAGGAAATCAATTTCTGGATTTAAAACTCGCCAAGGTATGCCTATTGGTGCTAAGGTAGTTTTAAGAAGAAAAAGAATGTATGATTTTTTAGAAAGATTAATTAGTATCACCCTTCCCCGTTCACGTGATTTTGGTGGAATAAAAGCTAGTGCTTTTGATAAAGGAGGAAACTTAACGCTTGGAATTAAAGAACATATTTCTTTCCCTGAAATTTTACTTGAAAAATCAAAACAAATATTCAGTTTAGAAATGACAGTGGTGACTACTGCCCGGGAGCAGGATAAAGGATTAAAGCTATTAAAATTAATGGGTTTTCCAATAAAAGTAGAGTCTAAGTAATTAGCGTCTAGAAAATAATAGGAACTAAAACCATAGTAAAGTGACGGTAAAAGCTCAAATTGTAAAATCAAAAAAGAAACCAAAATTTAAGACTCGTCTTGTAAGGCGTTGCTTTAAATGCGGAAGAAAAAGAGGATATATGAGAAAATTTGGATTATGCAGAATCTGTTTCAGGGAGGCGGCTAACAAAGGTTTAATTCCGGGAGTGAGAAAAAGTAGCTGGTGAATTAGCAATTTGTTTGTATCTAGGGAATGATTATTTTAACCCTAAAGACTAAATATAAATACAAAAACCATGGATCCAATAGCTGACATGTTAACATCAATTAGAAACGCTCAAGCTGTTTCCAAAGAAACAGTAAGCTTTTCTTTTTCTAAGATAAAATTTGAAATTGCTAAATTATTTAAAAAAGAAGGATTTATTGATAAAGTTGAAAAAAAGAGAAGAGGAGTTAAAAGAATTATTGAGATTAGTCTAAAATATGATGAAAAGAAACCAGTAATATCGGGTTTGAAAAAAGTTTCTAAGCCAGGTCAACGGCTTTATTTTGGAGCTCAAGAAATAAAAATAGTAAGAAGCGGTTATGGTGTTGCGATCGTATCAACCTCCAAGGGCTTGATGACGAACAAAGAAGCTAGAAAACAAAAAATAGGAGGAGAAATAATTTGTGAAATTTGGTAACAAACTTAGTAATAAATACCTAAATTTATATGTCCCGTATAGGCAAAAGACCAATTGAAATACCAGAGGGAGTTCAAGTGAATATAGAAGAGGAAAAGATAACAATAAAAGGACCAAAAGGTGAACTCTCACAAGCAATTAGGCCCGAGATTAATGTTGAGTTAAAGGAGGGTAAGATTTTTGTGTCACCCCAAAAAAAGACTAAAAAGACTAAAGCTTTTTGGGGTTTGACCCGAGCCCTTTTGAATAATATGGTAAAAGGAGTGGTTGAGGGTTATGAAAAAAAATTGGAGATTCAGGGGATAGGATACAAAGCTATTTTAGAAGGAGATGAATTAGTTTTGTCGGTGGGTTTTAGTCATCAAGTTAGAGTAAAACTTCCAGAAGATGTTAAGGTTTTAGCTGAAAAAAATATCATCACTATCTCTGGAATTAACAAAGAACTGGTAGGGCAAATAGCATCCACTATAAGAAAGGTAAAACCCCCTGATCCTTATAAGGGAAAAGGAATCAGATATTTAGGAGAAGTGGTCAGGAAAAAAGCAGGAAAGAAAGTAGTTACAGCCGGAACATAGAATTAATATGCAAGAGAAAAAAGAAAAACGTCATTTAAGGCATAAACGAGTTAGGGGAAAAGTCTTTGGTACTTTAAAAAGACCCCGTCTTTGCGTTTTTCGATCTAGTAAACATATTTATGCACAATTAATTGACGATGAAAAAGGTAAGATATTGAGTTTTGCTAATGATTTAAAATTAAAGAAAAAAAGAGATAAACTGCAGAAAACAAAAGACAAGAATGAAGCTAAAGATAAAAAGGTATTGTCAGGGAAATTAGTCATAGCTTTTGAGGTCGGCAAATTGATAGCTCAAAAAGCTAAAGAATTAAAAATTAATGAAATTATTTTTGACCGTGGAGGTTATAAATACCACGGAAGAGTAAAAACCCTAGCAGAAGGCGCTAGAACTGGAGGGTTAAAGTTTTAATAAAAAAAATGTGGCAAAAAAGATTCAGAAGAAATAATGAAAAGCGCGATGAATTTGAGTCAAAGCTTTTAGATTTGACAAGAGTTTCCCATACCAGAGCGGGAGGAAAAAGATTAAGATTTAGAACAGTGATGGTTGTCGGAGATAAAAAAGGAAAAGTGGGGATAGGAGTGTCTTCAGGTCGCGATGTTGCTCAAGCAATTGAAAAAGCTACTAAATTAGCTAAAAAGCATTTAATTGAGGTTCCAATTATAAAGGATACAATTCCGCACGAAGTTAGAGTGAAATTTGGTTCAGCTAAAATTCTTTTAAAACCCCAAAGAAAAGGTAGAGGTTTGGTGGCAGGGGGAACAGTCAGAGTAATATGTGTTTTAGCTGGAATAAAGAATATTTCTTCTAAAGTTTTAGGTACTACGGGTAATAAGATGAATAATGCCAAAGCCACCATAAAAGCACTGAAAGAGTTAAAAGCAGTAAGAAGCAATAAACAAGAGGTAAGTAAAAAAGAAGAATAAATCTTTTTTTCTATTTCTAACAACTATGCAATTACACGAAATAAAACCAATTCATAAAAGAAAGAGACCAAAAAGAATAGGGAGAGGAGGAAAACGAGGTACCTATTCTGGTAGAGGAGTAGAGGGACAAAAATCAAGAGCGGGACGTAAAACAGTGCCGCCAATTCGTCAATTGATTAAAAAATATCATAAATTGAGAGGATATAAATTTAAACCAAGAGGGGAGAAGCCAGCTATAATTAATATTAATACTTTGGAAAAAAATTTTGAAAAAGAAAGTTTAGTTTCACCTCAAGTTTTACTAAAAAGAAGATTAGTTCGTAGAATAAAAGGGAGATTACCTAAAGTTAAGATTTTGGGAGTGGGTAAACTGACAAAAAAAATGACTATCAAAGGATGTCAGTTTTCAGAATCAGCCAAAAAGAAAGTTGAAAAAATAGGCGGAGTGATAAAATAATTTTCCATATTAAAAGGGAGTTATAGCTACCAACTATGTGGTACGATAAAATTATTCAAATTTTTAAAATTAAAGACTTAAGGAATAAAATCTTATTTGTTTTGGGTGTTTTTGCTATTTTTAGATTAATGGCTAACATCCCTATTCCAGGCATTAATCCGGAGAATATTAAAAGTTTTTTTGAACAATTTTCAGTCTTAGGGCTTATGAATATCTTTACCGGAGGTGCTCTGGAAAGACTTTCTATTGTTATGTTGGGCTTGGGTCCTTATATTACCTCCACCATTATACTTCAATTGTTAACAATGATTTTTCCTCGACTTGAAGAAATGTACCGAGAAGAAGGAGAAGCGGGGAAAAAGAAATTTGAACAATATGGAAGGATTCTAACCGTACCTTTAGCCTTTATGCAGTCTTTTGCAATGATTGCCTTATTTTCTCGACAAGGATTAATTGGAGAAATGACTCTTTTTACTAGAATCAGCGCCATGGTAACAGTGAGCGCGGGAAGTCTTTTGCTGATGTGGTTAGGAGAGCTGATTTCAGAAAAAGGCATTGGGAATGGTGTTTCTCTTTTAATTTTTGCTGGAATTATCGCTGACTTTCCATCTAATTTTGGACAATTAATATTTAATTTTGATCCAGCAATGTTTTTTTCTTACTTGGTATTCTTTCTTATGGCTTTAATTATTATTGCGGGAGTTATCTTAGTTAATGAAGCTAGAAGAAATATCCCTGTTTCTTATGCTAAAAGAATAAGAGGTAGATTGGTTTATGGAGGTAGTTCTACTTATTTGCCTTTAAGTGTTAATCCAGCGGGAGTAATTCCAATTATTTTCGCTTTATCAATTTTAACTTTTCCCACCATGATTGCTAATTTTTTGAGTGGAGCTGAGGGTTCAGTTAGTAGAATAGCCCAATCTATTGGAAATTTTTTCAGTAATCCTTGGAATCATGGGATTTTTTATTTTGTTTTGATAGTTCTTTTTACTTATTTTTATACTTTGATTACTTTTGAGCCAAAATCAATCGCTGAGAACTTAAAGAAAATGGGTGGTTTTGTGCCCGGCATTCGACCCGGAGAATCCACTGCAAAGTTTTTAGAATTTGTATTAAATCGGATTTTGCCAATCGGAGCTTTATTTTTGGGTTTAATAGCTTTAATGCCTTCAATTATCCAAGGAATCACTCAGATTACTATTTTTAGTTTTTTAATTGGAGGAACCTCTATTATGATTATTGTTTCAGTGGTTTTGGAAACAATGAAACAAATCAAAGCCCAATTGGAAATGAGAGAATACGATACTTTTTAGTCTTATAAAATTATGGATAAGAACAAACCTTTAAATTTTGTTCTCATAGGAAGATCAGGTTCTGGTAAAGGAACCCAAGCCAAGCTTTTAATGGAGCATTTTGGTAATTTGGTCTATATTGGTTCTGGCGACCTGTTTAGAGATTTAGCTAAAGCTAATAGCGATGTTGGGGAGAAGATAAGAAAGATCTTAAAAGAAGGAGGATTGCCTTATGATGATTTGGCAAGCATGTTGTGGATGCATGAAATTTCTTACAAGGTTAAAAGTAGTGAGGGGATATTGGCTGATGGTTTTCCTCGTCGTTTAAACGAGGCTAAAAACCTTGAGCAATTTTTAGAATTTTTGGGGCGTAAAGAAAATACTTTTAATCTTCTGATTGATATATCAAAAGAAGAAGCTTTTAATCGTTTGACCAAGAGAAGAACCTGCAAAGAGTGCGGACGACTGGTTCCTTGGGTGGGAGAGTTCAAGAATTTAAAGGTTTGTGATAGGTGTGGCGG
>SDBT01020402.1_pt1 | contig 10363 bp, 10 predicted proteins | sample 2277101 | NCBI WGS metagenome assembly SDBT01 (sample SAMN10404973, study PRJNA504765) | marine sediment metagenome | isolation source: marine sediment core GS10_PC15, 103 cmbsf | place: Arctic Ocean: Southern Knipovich Ridge | collected 2010
AAACCCTGGTTGAGAATAATAAAGAACTCCGAAAAAAAGTATATGATCTGAGAAATATTTTTGATATCTCTCTGGAATTACACGCTATTTTAGACGTCGACAGACTGATTAATTCAACTCTTCTTTCTCTGATTGGTAAATTTAGTTGCAGGAGTGCGGTTTTTATGTATGGCCTTAAAAAGACAGAACAACGTTTATCTGTCTTAAATTCAAAGGGATTGTATAAAACGGATGTTGAAAATCTAATAATAGAAAAAAGTGACTCCTTAATTTCCTATCTTCATAAAAACCAGTCACCACACCTAATCACCCGATTACCTAAATATGTTCAAAAATCGTTAGGTACCAAAGTGCTGACAAATATTAACATGGAACTCATTTCTCCAATCACAACGGTACGTAATCAGGAAGATGCATTAATCTGTTTGGGACCAAGGGTGAACGAAAAACCTTATCAAAAAGCTGAGTTGGAGCTTCTATTAACTATCAACAACATTGTATCGATCGCCCTTTCAAATGCCTCATTATATGACGAAGTAATTGAGCTATCCTATACTGATGGAATGACCGATCTTCACAACTATCGATATTTTGAAATGCGATTGAAAGAGGAAATTCTCCGCCATACCCGGAACGAACAGGGCGTATCTCTGATTATTCTCGACGTGGATCATTTTAAGAATTACAACGATACACTTGGTCATCAAGCAGGCGATGAGGTACTAAGAAAACTGGCCTTGATATTAAAAGATACAGTCCGTGAAAATGATATCGTTGCCCGATATGGCGGCGAGGAATTCGCAGTAATCTTACCGAGTGTGAGTAAAGATGGTGTTATCATTCTTGCCGAACGTATTCGCTCACATGTAGCCGATGCTGCTTTCAATGATCAACACCTTCAACCTCTTGGGAAACTTACAATTAGTGTTGGAACTGCTTCACTCCCTCTTGATGCATCAAACTCGACCGATCTTATTTACAAAGCGGATACTGCGCTCTATGCGGCAAAACATGCAGGCCGAAATTGTGTCAGACAATATTCACCTGAACTGACTGCCTCAGAATGAAAATTGGTATTACCTGTTACCCAACCTACGGCGGAAGTGGCGTCGTAGCAACCGAACTTGGTAAAAAACTGGCCGAAATGGGAAATGAGGTTCACTTTATTTCCTACGCCCTTCCCTACAGATTAAACTCTTTTTCTTCACAACTATTTTACCATGAAGTTGAAGTTCTTCATTATCCTCTTTTTGAGTACCCGCCTTACAGCCTTTCGCTTGCATCAAAAATGGCTGAAGTCATAGAGTCTCAGGATTTAGATATCATGCATGTACATTATGCGATCCCCCATGCGACCAGTGCCTATCTGGCAAAACAGATGATACCAAATAGAGATTTGAAATATGTCACCACACTTCACGGCACAGATATTACCCTGCTTGGAAGTGATCCATCTTTCTTTAAGATTACCAAATTCAGTATCGAAAATAGTTCAGGAATTACAGCAGTGTCAAAATTTCTCCGGGATAAAACAATTGAAGTCTTTGATACAAAAAAGGAAATCGAAGTCATACACAACTTTGTTCCTTTTGATATGCAAAACCTGGAAATAAACCCTGAATTAAGACGCTGTTATGCGAACGATGATGAATATATTATCACACATATCTCTAATTTTCGGCCATTGAAAAGAGTAACTGATATTGTTCCCATATTAAAAAAGATTAAAGACAATCTTAAAGTGAAAATTCTAATGGTTGGGGACGGACCTGAGCGCTATAAAATAGAAGAACAGTGCCGGACCGAACAATTGTGTCATAAGGTGGTTTTTCTTGGAAAACAGGAAAATATTTCCGAATTATTATCTATTTCGGATGTTGTTCTGATTCCAAGTGCCTCGGAAAGTTTTGGATTGGTGGCACTTGAGGCAATGGCTTGTGGTATTCCCTGTGTTTCAACAAATGCCGGCGGATTACCAGAGGTCAACATAAATGGCAAAACTGGTTTTACCCGGGAAGTTGGTGACATCGAAGGACTGGCCCAGGCTCTTAATACAATTCTTTCTGATAGGGAATTAGCAGAAAAAATGGGGAAAAACGGAAAAGATAGAGCTTTGAATAAATTTTCTGCTGAAATCATTATTCCGAAGTATATTCAATATTACGAAAAGATATTAAGTGAGTAGACAACCTCTGATCATAGCACACCGGGGAGACAGAAAAAATAGTGTAGAGAACACTATTGATGCCTGTGAAAAAGCCCTGGCAGCGGGTGCAAACGCACTTGAAATAGACATCCGGCAAACCGGAACCGGAGAGATCGTGGTATTTCATGATTTTTCACTCAAACGGATGTTTAATAAATCCGGATACATTGGGCGAACTTCGATGGATACATTAAAAACTTATCCCTATGTTAAGATCCCGAATCATCAGTCACAAAAATATCTTGAGACCCTCGACGATTTTTTTGAGCAATTTAAGAACCGCATTCCGATAAATATAGATGCAAAAACTATTCATTTTTTTGATGTTAAATTTGCCGAAAAAATTATTAGCACAATTAAAGATCATAATCTCATGGAATCCATCTGGGTTTCCTGTTTTAATCCTTTTTTACTACAGATACTCAAATTAAGAGAAAAAAAGATCAGAACCGGCTATCTTTTTCAACGTATGACCTGGATGCACACCATGTATGACCTGATCACCTGGTGTGACGCCTGGCATCCACATTACAGGGTGCTTACCAATAATCTGGTAAAAAAAGCAAAAAAATATACAAAAAAATTATATGTCTGGACGGTAAATGATGCAGAAGTACTCGAGAAAGTTTTAAATTTTTCAATAGATGGCATAATCTCAGATGAAGTTGAAACTATAAAAAATCATTTTAGTAAATAAATTCCTGCTCCAAGTATTAACTGTACATTCGCCGCATTAACAATTGCATCAACTGCCAGTTCAGTAATATCTCCCTCCATCAACTGCAGTTTGCAATCATTAATCATATACTCTGCTTGCATATTAAATCTCCATTACTTTATTAAATTCATCCCCTAACTATTGCAAAATCCGGTTCCCCTCTCCTCACAGGAGAGGGGTTAGGGGTGAGGTTGTTGCCTAAAACACAATTTAAAAAACCCATTCCCCTCTCCTCACAGGAGAAGGATCAGCTCGAAACGAGCTCCTTTCCGGAGGGGTGAGTTTTGATTACGGGATGTAGGGACGTAGCATGCTACGTCCCTACATTTTTATACCTTTTGAAATGTCACATAATATTGAAATATTATCGGAACACATATCACTCGAGGTATTAGAATCTAAACTGAATTAAACGCACTGGAAGGAGGAGAAGTTTATGCTTCACGCATTGCTTGTTCAATAGTCTGATAAATTTTGAATAAATGATCTAACCGGGTTAGTTCAAATGTGATACGCACATGGGGATGTAGCCCGCTTATTTTAATTTTACCATTTTTTGACTTTACTTGTTTCAATCCGGCCACCAGAGCCCCGAGAAAAGAACTGTCAACAAATTCAACATAACTAAAATCGATAATAATATTAATATTTCCATTGTCGATTTCAGTAAATAGACGCTCTTTAATATCAGGCGCCATATCCACAGTCGCCCGGCGGGCATTCATCTGTATAATGAGAAATCCGCTTCTTATTTCCCAATCAAAATCCAGGTTATTTTCGGGTTTGTCAGTCACGTTTCAGCCTACTTATCGCTTAAAATTCGCAAGTAAAATTCCGATTCGATCCTGAAGAATATTAACAGATGGCGTCGGGTGAAGGTAATTATTAACCAGGATTGAAAATAAAAAATTTTCGCCACCTGCCGATTCAACATAGCCTGATAAATTTCGAACATGCCCTACATATCCGGTTTTTGCCCGGACAAAACCTACTGCCGGACTGTCTGTCATTCTTCTTTTCAGGGTACCATCAACCCCGGCGATTGGTAACGAATCATAAAAATAAGGAAAATAATCATGTTTTGCCATATATCTCAGAAGCAGGCTCACCGTAAAAGGAGAGATGAGATTAAAGCGTGATAAGCCCGATCCGTCGCGCATCGAAAACTCATTTTTTGATACTCCCATTCTTGACAAAGTGCTATTTACGATCTCGACACCAACTGCGGCTGAGGCACTTTTGCCATATTCCGCGGCTATTGTAATCAACAATTGCTCAGCGTATAAATTTTGACTTCTCTTATTAACAACCTTTATAATTTCTGACAGGGGAGGTGATTGATGGGTGAAGACAAGGGAGTGATCAGAATAATCAATTTGACCGGGGATTTTCACAACTTGAAGATCGCCACTAACACTTATACCTTTTTCTTTAAGTACTTCCCGGAGAACATGAATAAAAAATTTAGCAGGATCTTCCACCGATATTAATTGTGCGAATTTTGGTTTATTTACAGGAATTTCATTTCGGATAAGAATTTTATTCTGCAGCCGTGGTCTGGTAAGATAAATAGTTCGTACTGAATCGGGTTTTGTCGTCACTGCTTTGTTATCAATTGAGATATAATCGGTCGGAGGGGACAGATATACCTCAGGCGAATCTCCAATTTTATCGCTGGCTACAACTGTGACCTCTATGCAATTATCATTATATGAAAGTGCACTTATCTGAGCAGAATACCCATAAGGTTCATCATCCACCTGCCAACCATAGCCTAGAGCATCTGTCTGAAAATATGATTCGTCCCCTATAATATTTCCATCTATTTTAGTGATCCCTTTGGCAATTAGACTATCGGCCCATGATCGGAAAAAAAACCGGCTATCGCCATTGCTGAATCCGGGAGCTATGGTTGGATCACCACTTCCCTTTATTACAAGATCTCCTTGTAAAACACCATTTTTGATTGAATTACTGTGATAAATATTTGTTTTATACGTAAAACCAGGTTCAAATCGCAATAAGGCGGTAGCGGTTGTAAATATCTTCATGTTCGATGCCGAGATGAACAGTTTATGTTCATTATGAGCAAAAATGGTCTCTCCATTATCAAGCGATTCGATATAAACCCCTATCTGGGCATTAAATAAATTGGGATCCGAGATTATATAAGAAATTTTATCCTGTAAAATTTTAAGATTTGATAGCTGCTCAGAAGTCTTCGTGACTTTTCCAGATGTCGAACACCCAATGATCAAAAAAGAGAGTAACAATATAAGTGTAATAAAAGAAAAGGTTCTAAGAGGTTTGGGAAAAATAAACATATTCATGACTTAAAAGCGAATTTAGGTAGTATCAACAAATTATTATAAAAAAAAGGGCGGTTAAAACCGCCCGGTAATGCTTAATTAACAGTTTCTTTTAGACCTTTTCCTGCCTTAAATACAGGAACTTTGCGTGCGGAAATTTGGATCGTTGCACCGGTCTGAGGATTTCTACCAGTACGGGCCTTTCGATGGCTTACCGAAAATGTACCAAAACCAACCAATGTTACGCTATCCCCTTTTTTGAGAGCTGATTTGACACCATCAACAAAACTTGACAATGCAGCTTCTGCGTCTTTTTTAGAAAGACCAGTTTTGTCTGCAACATAGTTTACTAGCTCTTGCTTACTCATTAATTCCCCTCCTATGAAATACGGTTAAATAGATTTATTTTTAGGTAACTAAAAATAACTTCTCTGTGGTAGAATGACTGAATTTCCCAAATGACAGTCTAAAAGTCAAGTAAAAAGTACGTTTAGAGGCGATTTAAGATAAGGATTGGTAAATGCATAAACCTGCGGAATTCCTGATAAATCAAATATTAATTCTTTATTTCGTTTTTCAGAATCGATTTTATGACATTTTCCAGTACATGATTATTTTCATAAAACCCATTTTGAATACGAAGTCGAATCAAGTCGATCTTCTGTTCTTGAAAAGAAATCTCCGTTTTTTCTTTGTTCATTTTCTTTTTCTTCATTTAAAATAACTATCCGCAGACTATTTATAATGTATTATAATCGGTGAGGCTGAAGAAAACTTTAATGATGTGAAGATTTGATTCTTTCCGGAGATAAAAGATTATCCAATTTTTCAGGAACCGCAGATCGGCAACTCGATGATAAATTTATTTCCCACCTTGTTTTCCAGATCCAACCACATGCTTCCCTTATGGGCTTCTACTGCCATTTTACAGAATGTCAGCCCTAAAGCGCGGTCAACCCGGTATCCACTGTCTTTGATTTCTGTCTGTGAAAATTTTTCGAATATTTTATCATGATAGTTTTTGGGAATCTGTGTGCCATTGTCATGGGTTACAAATTGAATTCTTTGATCATCTACTGCAGCGGTTGAAATTATTACTTTTCCCTCATCAACAAGATTGGTAATGGAAAAATTGATCAGATTTTCAAAAACGCGTCCCATCACAGATCTATCTATTGTCAGTTCCGGTAAATTACTGTCAAGATCAACAATTATTTCTTTATTTTTATTTTCAGGATAATCTTTAATTCTCTCAATAATTTTATCGATGATTTCGTTGATATTCGCGTGGTCATTTTTTAAATCAATTGTACCTTCCTCAATTCTGGATATATCAAGGAGGTTGACAACCATTCGTAACAATTGCTGACTGCTACGCTCAATTCTCTGGGCGTATTTTTTCAAAATCTCTGGCGGAACATTCTCCATGGACATCGACATCATTTGAAGATTGCCCTGAATAACAAAAAGTGGATTTTTCATATCATGGATAATCAGATTTGTTAAATCCTCCTTAAACCTGTCCATACGCATCAATGATTCATTCTTTTCCGCCAGTTCCATATTTTTACTCTGAAGTTCATCGTGATATTCTTTAAGACGGAGCAATGATTTTACCCTGGCGAGTAACTCAATGTTTTCAAAGGGTTTAGTAAGGAAATCATCCGCGCCTACTTCAAGAGCACGAACCTTATCCTTTAATTCTTTCAGGGCTGTAAGCATTATAATCGGAATGAATTTCGTCTCCGGATCTTTTTTTAGTCTTCCGCATACTTCGTACCCATCCATCTTGGGAAGCATTATATCAAGTAAAATGATATCCGGATGCTCTTCCTCAACTTTTTGCAAAGCGCTGAGACCATCATACACACTGATTATTTCATACCCCTGCGGATGTAAGAAATAAACCAGGAGATCCATATTCTCCTGGCTATCTTCAACGATTAGGATTTTGTGTTTTTTACTGAATGTCATGATATATTGATGATATTTAAGTTATTAAATATCATCAATATAAGATATAAGATGATTTAAGTGCAAATAAATTTATACTGTGTGGAATACATTTGATGAGCACCAAATATATTAAGTCGATTGTTCTCATTTTTTGAGACATTCGCGTCTGCCATCACACTAGGCGTAAATCATTTTTGTAATGGTTTTTTTCAGTTTTGCCATTGTCTCTGAATGAATCTGAGAGATTCTCGATTCAGATACATTTAATAACTTTCCGATTTCCTTGAAAGTGAGTTTTTCATAATAATACAAGGTAATTGCTAATCGGGTCTTCTCGGGCAGTTGCTTGATTGCTTCGAGCAAAATTTTCCTCATTTCTTCCTCTTCTATATTGTTTTCAACATAAGAATCATCTTCAACTTCGATCATATCATAGAGATTTTGACTATTTGAATCATCAACCGGTTTATCCAGAGAAAGCATGTTCAATCCGTTCATCTCTCTTTTCCAACTATTAAGATCATCCTCATCAATTCCAAGACCGTGTGATACTTCTGAGTTTGTAAATGATCCACCAAATTTTTGTTCTAATTCGACCGTTTTTTCTTTATACATATTCGTTTTACTTCTTAACGATCTTGGGATCCAGTCCAGTTTTCTCAATTCATCAATGATCGAACCTTTAATACGGGGAATGGCATAAGTTTCAAATTTTATACCATACTCAAGATTAAATCTTTCGAGGGCCTCTACAAGACCTAGAGTACCGATATGATACAAATCCTGTTCTTCAATAGCAGGAGGATAATTCTTTATCATTTTTCGAACCACATATTTGACCAATCCAAGATATTGTAATGTTAATTCCTGACGCAGTTCTGGATTTCCTGTTGCTTTGTATGTCTGCCATATTTGATCTGACTTCGTATTCTGCATGGTCAATTCTCCTCCATTTATTGTGATAGTTACCCGGCGAAGAGGAGAATTAGCATTTATTATGCCAAAAAAATTAATTTGTGGATGATATTTTATATAACTTGTTTATTATCAATATGATATAATAAAATTATTTATCATCATCCTATTTAAAACTGTCTAATTATTATTCTGCTAATCAATAAAGTGACTGGATTTTCGACATTAAAATGACCAGATATTCGACACTTCTCCGGGGATAAAAGGATCTAAATTCTATTCAGAATTCTCTCCATTTGGAGATTTTTCTAAGCATTTGACAGAATAGGCCGATATATTTATATAATCATATCACCCGAAGATTACCTAATTGTGAGGTATTACTATGAAAACTCTAATCACAATTTTAATGGCATTACTGTTTATCGTACCTTTAAATGCCCAGTCTCCATTTCCGAATGCTGTAGATCCACACTATTTCAATGGTGGGCTTGGTATGACCTGGATCGATGGCAGGCCTTTTACAACAATTTCATTGACACCGGAATTTACATTCGGAAAATTCGGTCTGGGATTAAGAATTGAATTACTCTTTGATAATCAGGATAATTTTAAATTCCGGACGACAGGATGGGAAGATGCTTCGGCCATTGCCCGCTCCATTCGATATGCCCGCTATGGATATAAAGGTAGTCCTGTTTACATCCGCCTGGGATCACTTGTGGCCACAACGATTGGGCATGGTTTTATTATGTGGCAATACAGTAATGAATCAGACTACGATAACAGGAAATTTGGCGCAGTTCTGGATCTCGATTTTGACTATGTTGGAATAGAAACAGGCGTAAGTGACCTGGGAAATATCCAACTTTATGGAGGACGTCTTTATGTACGTCCCTTATATTCTCTCAAGGTTCCCATTCTTAGCAACCTGGAATTTGGTGGAACAGCTGTCACTGACCGGAGGAATCCTGATGGCTACAAAGAAACCGATGATGGTATAACCGAGTGGGGTGTTGATGTCGGACTTCCCCTGGTTAAGAGCGAGGTATTTAAAACAGTTCTCTATTTTGACTATGCAAAATTCATTGATTTTGGAGAGGGTAAAGTTGCCGGTATCAATGTGGGTTTTCCAAATATCGCCGGAGTCTTTAACTTGGATATGAGATTTGAAAGGCGCTGGCTTGGAGATCAGTTTATACCCAGCTATTTTAATACTCTTTATGAACTTGAGCGTAATCTGCCCAATGGCCTGGATAAAAAAAGCAGGCTTGCGGAGATGAAAGCTTCTAAGGGCGTATTTGGATTATTGGGTGGTCAGGTGGCCGGATTATTCAGGTTGGCCGGTAGTTATCAACATCAGGACGGCATTTCCCATAGCGGTATCCTCCATCTTGAAGCACGATTGATGGATGTTATTCCCGACGTCCGGTTTATCGCTTATTATGATAAAACAAACATTGAAACATTTGAGGATGCCCGGACACTCGATATCTTTTCACAGGCTGTGATCGAACTGGGATATGTGACCTACGGATTTTTAATGGTGTCTATACGCTACCGGTGGAATTTTATTGAGATTTCACCCGGGGTATTTGCTCCACAGGAACGGATCGAACCGGGTGTTTCCTTTGTTTATAAATTTTAATATTCTACCTTAAAACAATATTTCATATAATTCTATTAAAATGTAGAGAAGTTGCATGTCGAAGACCCCGTTTTACGGGTGCAACTTCTCTACATTTTTTTATTTCTTCTGCTAACGCGAAAATATTTCTCACTGCCTAACTCTTAAACATTGGTATCCTATTTGCTATTACTTAATGTAGGTAAATATTAATGTTGAGATTTTTATATGCAAAATACGATTGGTAAATATTTTAAGAGACAAATCTTTGATCCAATAGTTGATGTATTTTTCCCACCATCTTGCTACATTTGCGATTGCTATTTACCTCCCGGCCACAAAATAATTTGTGAGAATTGCTGGTCTGAGATACCGGCATTTGACGGTAAGCTCGATCAATCATTAAGTAACAGATCTTTTGATAACCTCTTTATCCTCTTTGAATTTGAGGATAAGATCCGGCAACTAATTCATCTGCTGAAATATAAACGACATTTAACGCTGGCCCAATATTTTGCTTGTGAGGCAAAATTAAAATTTTCTAATTTACAAAATCGTTCTTACCATGCCATAGTGCCGGTTCCCCTCTATAAGACCAGAAAACGGGAACGGGGATATAATCAAAGTGAAGA
>SDBT01020403.1_pt1 | contig 10363 bp, 5 predicted proteins | sample 2277101 | NCBI WGS metagenome assembly SDBT01 (sample SAMN10404973, study PRJNA504765) | marine sediment metagenome | isolation source: marine sediment core GS10_PC15, 103 cmbsf | place: Arctic Ocean: Southern Knipovich Ridge | collected 2010
GCTAACACCCGCTTGCGCAAGTCCATCGAATACGCTGCCATCGCAACACCTCCTTGTGCTGCGATCATCTATACTTCCGTGCGCGCTCCCGGCGCAAGGGGTTTTTTGAATCTGCTCTAGACCGGCCAAAGGAAGCCTGTATCGGCCGAGCCCCGTATCGGCCGTGGAGATCGACGTCCGGTGCGGGGCCCGGACGCTACATGAAAAGTGAGACCGCTATAGGCGGTCCATCCGGAGGAGTTACAGATGAAACATGGCGCGCGGAACGAGTTCGTGGGCGAGATCACCGAGATCAAAACGGGGCAGTTGATGTGCTCCGTCACGGTGAAGGTGTCGGCCGACGCCAGCGTCTGCTCGGTGATGACGCTGGATTCGCTGGCTTCGCTCGGGGTGAAGAAGGGAGACCGGGTCAAGGCGGTCGTGAAGGCCGTGAACGTCCTGCTGATGGCCGACTAGAGCGGTTTCAGAAACCCTCCGGCGTTCCGCGGGAGGGCGAAGCTCCTGCTGAGCCTTGGCTCGCCGGGAGGCTCGCCCTCCCAGGGCAACGGACCATTATTGAATCCGCTCTTGCGTACTGTCTCAGGATTAACGCATCGCATTTGAGAGAAGAGCCGCGGGCTTCAGCCCGTCCGGTGTGACGCATTCGAGCATGGTTCAGCAGAATTCGCGATATCCATGCGATGCGATTCTCTTGAGTCAGTACACCAGGTGTGCGCAACGGATGAAAGCGGGGTATTCCGTCCGTATCCCGCAGTTGCGGAGCCCGGAGCGCTCAACTACTGCGTAATCTCGCGCAGCACGTGATCCTCGACGTAGATCGGAACGTCGGTGGCCACGCCCAGGGCGATCGCGTCCGACGGGCGGCTGTCGACCTCGATCAATTCACCCTGCTGGCGGATGACCAGCTTGGCATAGAACGTGTGGTCCTGCAGGTCGTTGATCACGATTTTCTCGAGCTCGGCCGCCAGCGACTCGATCACGTTCCCGAGCAGATCGTGCGTCAGCGGACGCTGCAACTGAACGCCCTTGATCCGGCGGTCGATCGCGAGCGCCTCGGTCAGCCCGATCACGATCGGCAGGGCGCGGCTCCCGTCCCGCTCGCGCAGCACGATGATCTGCGTGTCGCGCGTTTCAGAGATCACAATTTGCGCCAGATCGACCCGGACTTCCATGCCTTACCTCGCAACGATAGCTCTCGTTGAGGCTATCCGTGCCCAAGGCGGGTTGTCAAGCAGAGAATCAACCGCTCGGCGACGTTGCAACAGGTGGACAACCTGCCGCGATATACGATTGAACGCGGCCACGGGCGCAAGTCCATGTGAAGTAGTGCAGTCGGTCGCGCTGTTCGCATCTTATTCAGGGTGGCACAGGCGTCTCGCCTGTGGACTCACCGGCCAAAAGCCCTTGGCACCCATGATGCAGAGCTTCCGCGAAGGTACAGCAGGTCGTGGCCTACATGCACCTGGAGAGACGATTGAAACGCCGAGCAACACGCCCAATCGCCGCTCCGCGGCTCGCGCGTGCCGCTATTCGGCACGAGAAATCTCGAGCTCCAGAACCGCGTAACCGTCGATCTCGAAGTGTTCGACCACGATTTCGACCGTCTTGTCGCTCGCCAGTTCAAAACTGCCGGTATTCCGCGTGGGGCCGTGCCAGGTCCAGTTCTCGATGACCGGCTCACCGTCGATCGTCACGCGCACGCCGTCGTCGCTAGTGGTCGTGAATTCCCATTTGCCGGCGGGCAACGGCAGTTTCGCCGTGGCGATCATGCCGAAGTGGTTGCCGCCCAGCTTGGCCGCCGTCAGTTGCTCGGAGAGCTTCTGCTCGCTCGGGCCGCCCCCGCCGTACTTGAACTTCAGTTGGGGCGTTTCGACCGACACGGCGTCGCCGGCGTCGGCGAGGTTGCGCCAGCCGGCGAGATCCTCGCGTGGATCGAGTTCCTTGGTCCACTTGAAGAACGTGGCCGCCCAGGTCGCGGAAAGCAACGTGCCTTCGATCTGCTTCTTGAATTCCCCTGCCGCGACAAGCAGGCGGTAGGGATGGACCCCGGGCGAACGCGCCGCCACCGTGTACCTGGGCGCCTCACCGGCGCCGGCGGATGGGACCATCGTCCCCCGCACCGTCGCACCTTCGACGCTCACCTTCGGCTCGCCGGGCATCTCGTGCAGGTCGTAGGTCACCGAATCGCCGGTGTCCTCCACCAGCCGGATCAGCGGCGAGGTGTGATCCCACGGGCCCCACTCGGTCATGACGATGTTCTCACGGCCACGCAAGTGCGGACGCGCCCCCACCGGTCGCGCCTCGCCGTAGGCCTTGTAGAGTGGCGTGACCGGCTCAGCCTGGTAGGCGGGTTTACGGACCACCTCGACGCCGGGATCGACCTTGAGCTCCTGTTCCACGTCGGTGAGACGATTGTGACCGATGGTCACCGCGCTCTGGCCCAGCTCCGGCTTCGCCCCGTCACGGGCCAGGCGGATGTGGTACGCGAGCTTGTCGCCGATGAACTCATTCGACGCGATCAGGTTCTCGATCGACTCGGTCCCGTTGACTTTGGCCCACGGCTTGTCGGCAAAGCCCCCGTCCGGATCCCACCACAGGTGCACGCCGCACTTGTTGTTCTTGAACGTGTTATTGACGATGCGGTTGCCCTTACCATGCTCGATGTTCACGCCGCCGCGCTCGAGGCCATAGCCCATCTCGCCGTTGTCGGCGAATTCGTTGCCGGAGATCAGCGTGTTCTGCGAGTAGCCGCCCCACACGCCGCAGATCGCGTTGCCGACCAGGCGGTTGCCGATAAACCGATTGCCATGGGAGAAGGTCATCTCGATCCCGTGCGCCGGAGCGTACGAGAAATCGTTGCCCACCAGCAGGTTCTCGCGGTTGCCGCGGGCCTCGTACCACTCATCCGGATGCTGGCCGACGTCACCGAGCGCCTCGCGCCCGGCGAAGCCGAAAAAGCTGTCGCCCCCGTGCGTGGCCGAGTTCTCCGCGATCACGTTCTCGTTGTTCTGCTCGAACATCAGGATGCCGGCCGAGTCCTGCCCGCGGTTGTAGACCCCGTGGCTGTAGCCGCGGACGCAGAAGTCGATCGCGTTGCGCGTAATCACGTTGCGGCTGGAGCGCCACATGGCGATGCCCCAGGCCGAGTTGAACGAGAAGTCGTTGTCGTAGATCTTCGAGTCGTTCACGCGATCGATACACAGGGCGTTCTGGCCGTGCCAGACCTTGCAGTTGCGCACGGTGACGTTGCTGGAATCCTCGACGTAGATTGCCGCGCCGTAGTTGGTCAACCACTCTTTGCCGTCGTTGTTGTGCGGCCAGAGCCAGTCGCTGCCGTCTTCCGCCACCGGCGTCGATTTCAAGTACGCTCGGCGATTGTCCGAGGCGTCGAGGCCGTCGAGCGTGAGCCCGTCGGCGTGCGTGGCCCACAGTCCGCACCAATAGCCACTGATCCGTGCGTCACAGATCGAGACGTTGGCGTGGCCGTTGAGCCGAATTCCATAACCGCGATACTCGTCCGGCCGCGTACGCGCCGAAGACCCACGGAGCACGGAGCCTTCGGCGAATTCGATTTCGACGTCCGAAGCCCCGATCTGGATCACGCCGTCGTTGTTGACGTCCTCGATCACCACGCCGGCGGGAATCACCACGCGACAGGACTGCGCGATGACCGTGTCATCCTCCGTAATCACGATCGTCGGCGGTTTCTGCAACGCTGGCAGCAAACTCAGCACGACCGGCAGACACAGGGCATAAAACATCGTCTTGATCCTCGCCTGTTGGATTCAGGTTGGCGGCGCAACTTAACGCCGCCGAAACTCATACCCACTCCGCCAGCGGACGCGCGTGACGCGCGAATTCGGCGGCGGGCAAGTTTACCGTGCCCCATTTTGGGCTGCGGACCCGGGCATGCAAGCGGTATTCCCCCGCCTTTATCCCGACAAAGACGTAGCGGTCGTCCCGGAAGCTGTGAACAATCTCGGGCGGCGGCTCGGTCTGCTCCCGGAGCCAATAGGCAAAAACGAACAGCGCCCCGAAACCGGTGCCGAAGACCCGCTCCCATTGCTCCAGCCCATCGAGGTCAGCCTGGGTGACCCAGTTTTCCCAGGCCGGCTTGCGCTGACCCTTGCGGGCCGCCCAGCGCCGCCCTTTGACGTCAACCAGCCAGTTGGTGTTGCTGTCGGAGTACACGATGAAATCGAAGCTCTTCAGCTTCGCGTCCCGAAACGCCGCCCGCTTGGCCTCGTCCACCGCGACATAAGGAATCTGCCTGCGACGCAGATAGTCCTCGAACGCGGCTTCGTAGTGAATGTGCGATTTCAAGACTGTGCCCCCGGCCGCGGAACACGCTCGGCCCCGTACGACGACACCAAACCCCGCGGGCATACTAGCTGGGAATCGCTGGGTGTGCCACGTAGTCGAGCGTAGGCCGCTGACGCCGGACGCATCCGCCCAGCGCACCTGTCACGGACAAACGACCCCGGCAACTTGGCTCTGGGGCAGGTACGCCCGGACTAGCCGAATCAGCTTCCGCCGTTCGATCGGTTTGGCGGCGTAATCGTCGCAGCCGGCCGCGAGGCACTTCTCGCGGTCAGTCGCCATCGCGTGGGCGGTCAGGGCTATGATCGGACCTGTGTAACCCTCCCGGCGCAGCAAGCCCGTGGCCTCGTAGCCGTCCATCACAGGCATTTGCATGTCCATCAGGATTACGTCGAATGGGTGGCCTTCGTGGGCGGCTGCCAGCGCCGCGTCGACCGCGAGCTCGCCGTTTTCCTTGACCGTTACCTCCGCCCCGGCTTTCTTCAGAACGTGGGCGATAAGCCGCTGATTGTCGGGGCCATCCTCGGCCAGCAGAATGCGGCAGCCTTGCAGGCCCGGCTGGTCGGCGTTTGCCGCGGCGGCCTGGTTGGGCACGACGGTAGCCGCCATGGGGTCGTGGATCATCTTCACCCCATCGAGCGATCCCGTGGCTACGGTTGCGCGGAAGCGCGTCCCGACGCCTTTCCGAGCATCGACCACGGTGATATCCCCGCCGAGCATCTCCGCAAAGCGTTTGCTGACGGTCAAGCCCAGTCCCGTCCCGCCGAACTTCCGCGTCGTGGAGGTGTCGGCCTGGGTGAACGGCTGGAACAGCCTGGCGACCTGCTCCTCGGTCATGCCGATGCCGGTGTCCAGCACGTCGAACTGCATGACCGGTTTGTCCTGGTCCTTGACGAGCCGGGTGATCAGCCGCACGCCGCCGACCTCGGTGAACTTGATGGCGTTGCCGATCAGGTTGATGAGTATCTGCCGCAGACGCGAGGGGTCGGTCTGAACGGTCTCGGGGATCTCGTCGATATACTCGACGTTGAACGAGAGGCCCTGGCCATCGGCCTTCACTTTCATGAGCAACGCCACGTCGGCGATCAGCTTGCACGGGTTGCAGGCGATCTGCTCCACACCCATCTTGCCTGCCTCGACTTTGGACAAGTCGAGGATGTCGTTGATAATCCTGATCAGGTACTCCCCGTTCTTCTTGATCGTCTGGGCGGCTTCGATCCTTTCGGGCGGAGCGTCCTTGATGTTGCCGCGTTCGAGCAGGACATCGGCGAACCCCATGATAGCAGTCATCGGCGTGCGGATCTCGTGGCTCATGTTGGCCAGGAACTCGCTCTTTGACTGATTGGCGGCCTCGGCGCCCTGCCGGGCGGCTTCGAGTTGCTCCATCGCCGCCTCCAGCTCCATCGAGACCCCTTTTTCCCGTTCCAACGCCTTGACCATCGTCGCGTTGCTTTCAAGCAGCTTCCTCTCGGCCTGCTTGCGCTCGGTGATGTCGGTGATGATGTTACCGACCATCCGGGGCGCTCCCCGCTCGTCGCGGATGAGGAAGATGTTCTGCTCGGTAGCGACCAGATTGCCTTTTGAAGACAGGAGCGGGAATTCTCCCACCCACTGGCCCTGCTCCTGAACGATCGGCAGGATCTCTTGTTTCAGGCGCTCGGCGTCCTCCGGGGTGTAGTACTGGTAAAACGTCTTGTTGGTGAAAGCCGCTTCTGATTCCTCCTCGAGGATCCGAAGAGTGGCGGCGTTGGCGAAAATCAGTTGCCCGGTAAGCTCGCCCATCGCAAGGCCATAGCCCGAGGCCGCGGCGAACCGACGGAATCGTTCCTCGCTCGCCCGTAGCGTGCCCTCCGCCCGCTGGCGATCGGTGATGTCGATTCCCAAGCCAACAAGGTGCAGCTCCCCATCGATCATGACCCGCTTGCCGGAGAACAGGTGCGGAATCGCGGTTCCGTCCTTTGATATGAGACATGCCTCCGGCATGGCCTGCCCCCCTGCGAATACATCCTGGATACTCTGTTCGATACGCTCCCGGTCCTGTCCACGGAAGAGGTCGAGCGGGTGGATCTTGGACATCTCCTCGGGCGAGTATCCCGAGACCTGCTCGAAGTTCTCATTCCATCGCAGGAACTTCCCCTCGTTGTCAAAGAGATAGAAGATGCCGGGCAGACTGGTGATTGCCGAATCCGAGAAGTCCTTCTCTCGCAGCAGGCGGTCCTCTGCACTCTTGAGTTCGTCCAATGTCTGGTTCTTGGCCGCCTCGTACAGAAGGGCGAGAGCGAGTATCAGCACGATCAGGCCGATCCAGGACAGCAGACCGAGCAACTCGTAGTGGTGGGGAGCCAGATCGTTCGGGAAGGAGTAGCCGCCGTAATCAATCACGTAGAACGCGGCCAGGGACGACGCGCTGGCAGCCAGCCAGTAGGCGGCGGAGCGCCGGCCCGCGGTGCTGAGGGCGACGACCGGGACGCCCGCGTACCACGGGAGCGCGGTAGACCCCTGCCCCCCCAAGCGGCAGGCCAGGGCGGTCATCACGCCGAAGAAGGCCGCCGTGAGCAGATTGCCCGCCGCAAAGGGTGATCCGGTCCGGCGCATTACGTACAGACTGGCGAGTCCCACGCCGGCGCCCGTGCCGAGCGCGGCGGCGCCAATTGGGCTGTTCATCGAGAAGAAGAGTGCAGCGTAGGCTATTGCGAGCGCGATGAGGGTCCAGGCAAACGCCACCACCAGCCGGGCGCGGCGGAGCACGTCCACATCGCCGCCGCGGACCTGGGCGGGTATGAACCAGTCAATACCCGAGCTCATCCGGCACCGAAACGCGTGTGCCGGGTGATGCGTTTCGCTTGGGTTGCTCATGTTCACCATCCGAATCCAACGCCAATGATCAGGCCATGTTGCGTCTGCTCGAGGCTGCTTGACCGCTGTCGATACCCAACAGGATGCTGCTGTGGGGGCTGGCTCGAGCGTGCTTGCTCGCCGGTCGTGCTGACCCAGGGGAGCATGTAGTGCGCGGTCCGGCTGCCGTGGCGTCGTAAGCAGTCAGGCATCGAGTATTTCACCAGCAAAAATGGTGCGGGATGGGCCGTAATGTCCCATAAACCGCAGCCCGCCGCGCACGATTCCGCCCGCCGACGGGGCCGGAATGACGCCCGTGGCGAGGTCCGTCGCCCGGCCGCTACAGCCGTTCGGCACGGAGACCGAACGCTACAGGCCCAGGCGGGGATGGACCGCTCCCTGTAGTAAGAGATCGGCTTGCGGGAGTGGGGACATCACTCCCCGGGGCGAGGCCCGGGCAGTGCGGGCCGTTCGGCACGGAGACCGAACGCTACAGGGGGTGCGGGGCCCGGGCGGCGGGCACGGCGGGCCGGTCGGGCTGGGGGGCTTCACCGGCCAGTTGACGGCGCAGGATGGTCAGCAGCGTTGGCGCTTCCAGGTAGCGCCGGCCCAGACGCCAATGGACCGTATGCGCGTCAGGCAGACGCGGCGAACCGGGGCCCTCGGAAAACAGCGTTTGGGCTCGGTCCAGGTCGTCGACCGCGAAGATTACGTCGGGCGGGTCCAGCACGATCGAGCGGATGCCCCAGGGCTGGGCCAGCACGCGGATCTCCGCCAACGCCAGCAGCGTCTCGACATCCTCGGGGACCGGACCGAACGCGTCGCGCGAATCATCCCGCAACACCTGGACGTCGTCCACGGTTCGCGCCGCCGCCAGACGCTTATAGACCTCCATGCGCTGACGCTCGGCGCGGATGTAGGTCCGCGGAATCGACGCGTCCACGCCCAGGTCGAGGTTTACCGGACGCCACAACTCGGCCGGTTCGTTGCGCATCCGCCGCACGGCCTGCTCCAGCAACTGGCAATACATCTCGTACCCGACGGCCTCGATGTGCCCGGATTGCTCGGACCCGAGAATGTTGCCCGCCCCGCGGATCTCGAGATCGCGCATCGCGATCTGGAAGCCGGCCCCAAGCTGGCTGTAACGCTCGATCGCCTTGAGTCGACCGGCGGCCGGATCCTTGACCGGGTACTTCGGTGATAACAGCAGGTAGCAATACGCGCGGTGTTTCGAGCGTCCGACCCGGCCGCGCAACTGGTGCAGATCGGCCAGGCCGAAGCGCTCGGCCCGGTTGATGAAGATCGTGTTGGTCGACGGGATGTCGATCCCGGACTCGATGATGTTGGTCGAGACCAGCACGTCCACCTCGTGGCGCATGAACTTCAGCATCACCTCCTCGAGCTCGCTGCCCTTCATCTGCCCGTGTCCGACCACGATGCGCGCTTCCGGCACGAGCGCTCGCAGGCGATTCGCGATCGCGTGGATGTCGCGCACGAAGTTGTGCACGAAGTAGATCTGCCCGTCGCGGCTCAGCTCACGCAGGATCGCGTTGCGGATCAGCTCCTCATCCCACAGCCGCACCTGCGTCACGATCGCCCGGCGATCCAGCGGCGGCGTCGCCAGCGACGAAATCTCCCGAATCCCCAGCATCGCCATGTGCAACGTGCGCGGGATCGGCGTGGCACTGAGCGTCAGCACGTCCACCGCCGACCGCAGCCGCTTGAGCCGCTCCTTGGCGGCGACCCCGAAGCGCTGCTCCTCGTCGATCACGACCAGCCCGAGATCGGCGAAACGGACGTCCTTCGAAAGCAGCCGATGCGTGCCAATCAGCACGTCGATCCGGCCCTGGCGGGCGCGCTCCAGGATCCGGGTCTGCTCGGGCTTGGAGCGAAAACGCGAGAGCACGTCAATGTTGAACGGATAATCCACCATCCGCTCGCTGAACGTCTGGTAGTGCTGCTCGGCCAGGACGGTGGTCGGAACGAGGACGGCGACCTGCTTGCCGTACTCGATCACCTTGAACGCCGCCCGGATCGCCAGTTCGGTCTTCCCGAAGCCGACGTCCCCGCAGAGCAGGCGGTCCATCGGCCGCGGGCGGGTCATGTCGTTCTTGAGCTCCGCCAGCGCTTGGACCTGATCCTCGGTTTCGGTGTAGAGGAACGAGCCTTCAAACTCACGCTGCCAGGCGGTGTCCTGCGGAAAAGCGGTGCCCTTTCGCGTGGCCCGTTCGGCCTGGAGCGCCAGCAGGTCGGCCGCCAGATCGGTGACCGCCTCGGCGACGCGCTGTTTGGCGCGCTTCCACCCGCTCCCACCGAGCTTGCTCAACCTCGGCTTACCGCGAAAGCTCCCAATGTACTTCTGCACGACGTGGATCTGACTGACGGGAACGTGCACGACGGCGTGGTCGGCGAACTCGATCGCCAGGTATTCATCAGACCGCCCGGACCGCTCCAACGTCTTGAGCCCGCGGAACTTCCCGATCCCGTGCAACGCGTGAACCACGTGATCGCCGGCCTCCAGATCAAAAAAACTGTCGATCGGCCGGGCCGGCTGCACCTTGCGCAGCGTCCGCCGCTGGCGATAGCGGTGAAACAGCTCGTGGTGCGGCACGATCGCGGTGCTGCCCCACTGGAACCCGCGGTGGATTATGCCGATCTCCGTCCGCACTCGTCGCGGCCGCTCGGGCAATTGGTCCAGCAACTGCTCGAACCGCTGGAGCTCCGGGGCGTTGTCACAAAGTACGACGACCGCGCACTCCTTCGCCAGCGCCGCCAGCGTCTCGAGCGACTCGCCCGATTTGGGCTCGAAATGCGGCAACGCCCCTGCCGCGAAATCCACGCCGCGTTCGAGCCCCCCGGCGAAACGCTGCAGGTGCAGTTGCGCAAAGTCGGCCGCCCGGCGGAAGATCGCCTCGGCCGGCACGATCCCCGCCCGCTCACCCAACTGCTGCCAGTACGTTCGCCCCAGCTCCTGAATCTCGATCGGCTCGTGAAACGCGATAATCGTGTCTTTCGGCAACAGCGCCAGGAAGCTGGTCGTGGGACACCTGGTAGCGTCCCCTCCGTTCAGAATCGAGCGCGACGGAATCCGGATCGACCGCAACTCTTGAGATGACCGCTGCGTGCCCGCGTCGAACAGCCGAATCGACTCGATCTCGTCACCCGCGAACTCGACCCGCACTGGATCGCTGTGGCCGTCGGTGTAAAC
>SDBT01020404.1_pt1 | contig 10362 bp, 11 predicted proteins | sample 2277101 | NCBI WGS metagenome assembly SDBT01 (sample SAMN10404973, study PRJNA504765) | marine sediment metagenome | isolation source: marine sediment core GS10_PC15, 103 cmbsf | place: Arctic Ocean: Southern Knipovich Ridge | collected 2010
CGGAATAACCAATAACCAAATACCAAGTAACAAATAAGTTCCAATAATCAATGACTGAATTTCCAAAACCTTTTGGTGATTGATTATTTGATCATTGGTAATTGTTTGGATACTTGGTTATTGTATCTTGGTTATTTCCGTACCGAACGCAGTGAGGTACGGTCAGGTTTAGACTGTTCCCTGTTCGCTCGCCGCTACTAAGGGAATATCCGTTGTAAAAAACAACGGTTTGTTTTCTTTTCCTCCGGGTACTAAGATGTTTCAATTCCCCGGGTTGTCTCCTCGCAATTTGAATGCTCAAATTCCCAAATCTCAAGCTCTAATCTTATTTGAAAATTGGAAATTGAAAATTGGAAATTTAAGCAAAATGCGAGGTACGAGCGTTTTGCGCTCGTGGGTTTCCCCATTCGGAAATCCCCGGATCAAAGCTTGCTTGGCAGCTCCCCGAGGCTTATCGCAGCCTGCTACGTCCTTCTTCGTCTCTAAAAGTCAAGGCATCCACCATACGCCCTTGTAATTTTGTTTAACCATTTTCCCGCATAAATAAATGCGGGGTTGACTAGCAATTAGTTACTGCTAGTAATTATTTTTTTGTGATCGGATATTCAATTGTCAATGATCTATCCTTAAAGGTAAAAAGTGATTTTTTAGGAATAAAATACCAGTTTTTACTTTCAAAGAGCTTTTATCTTTCTCGGGAAATCAAAAAACCGCCTGGCGAAGCGGTTCTTTTGTGGGACAAATAAAATCCATCAAAGCTCACCCGCTTCGCTTAAATAGTAAGATATTTAAACATATCATAACCAAAGCAGTTAATTTTTATTTACACTATAATAATTATACTCCATCTAAAAATCATGTCAAGAGTGATCTTGCTCGGTTTCCTGCCTATTTTTTGTCATCTCCTCTTCTACCAAGACTAGCTATCCTTTTCAAGAGTTTTTGGGCTGTTTCTTTTCCGCCCAAACCAAAGGCAATCCCGCCAGCTAAAGCGACCATACCGACAAAGCCGGTAAAGAGAGTGCGGATTAGATCGACAGCTACTTTGAGTTGAATCAGAGCGGCCATTAAAGAAAAGACGAGTACAGACCAACGCGTAATTGCGGCTAAAAAACGGCTCGCACTGGAGAAGTTAGTCGCTTCCGTGCTTTGGCGCACTACTTGCCCTAAGAAATTGGCCAGAATAATACCGACAAACATGATTAAGACTGCGACAATAACGTTGGGAATATAAAACAAAACTTTAGCTAAGAATTGCGATACTTGCGGGAGATTCACGATTTCCGCCGCGGCCATGAAAAAGACAATAATTAAAAACCATTTGACCAGCCAGTAGCAGAATTGGCCGACATCGAATTTGACCCCGGTTTTTTCCACAACTTCGTTAAGCCGGGTTTTTTTCAAGAGGCCGGTAATTTTAAAGGCATTGATTATCCGGCGGAAGATTCTGGCAATGCCGATTGAGATAAAGACCCCCAAGATGAGTACGAGTAAGGCGCCGAATAATTTGGGAGCAAAAATAATAAAATTAGCCCAAACCTTGCCCAAAGCATCAACAATCGCGCCTCCCCATGAACCTAGTGTATTCATTTGTTTTTCACCTCCTTTTTAGGTTTTATTTTTTGTTTTAATTCTTTTTAGATCCTTATAAATAAAATAGAAATAGATGTTTGAGAAGGGCAGGATAAAGAGAGTAATCGCCATATTTGCCAAACTGCCTACCAAAGGAATCAGGGACAAAACCATGGAGACGAGAGACACGGCCAGGGTTAGAATCAGCGTACGGAGGATCAGAGGCCAAAAGTAGCCAGAAACCAAGATTTTGCTTGCGCGCAGAGCCTCGCGTCCCTTTTTCTTTTCTGTTAGCAGAATGAAGATACTTAAACTGAACCAGATACTGAAGATTATGCCGGGGATGATGAGCAGGACATAGCCGCCTAAGACCGCAAGCGCGACCAGGCTATTGACCAGGATAATTGACTTTCCTTTTTGAAAGACTTCCTGCCAGACTTTTTTGAATTCAATCTTTTTGTTTTTATCTCCCAGAATGATCGCCCAGACCACTGTCGCTTGGGCCAGAATTTGGAAAACAAAGACGGCAATGATTAAGACAGCGCCCAAAGTGATAAAAAGGATAATCGCAATAAGGAGAGCGACTTTTTCTCGAGCCAAGGCCAGCCAAAGCCCTGATCCTCCCGCGATCACGCCCAAGACCAAGCCAAAGGCCAAAACAATGCCGACCGAAACAAGACTTAGAGGGAGGAGGGCGTTAAAATGTTTTTTAAAAAAATAGAAAGAATTCTTAAAAAGGTCTTGAATGCCGATTAGAGTTTTTGGGGCCGATTTTGTTTGCATTTTATTTTTGTTTTTACTTCAACTCTATTCTACCATAAAAAAGACTCTGACAAAATGCTGTTTTTATTTAGGATATTTGGCCTCCTTACGAAGCGAGGAGTGAAGTAGTGCTTGCGCTCCGAAGCTCCGAGGATAAGCGAGGAGCGAAGGGGTGGGCGCACCTGGATTTGAACCAGGGACCTCCATCTTATCAGGATGGCACTCTAACCAGCTGAGCTATGCGCCCGTTTTTAGTTAAAAGTTCCTGCCTACCGGCAGGTAGGCAAAATTCAAAGTTAGAATCCGGAAATTTTGAACTTTAAACTGAAATTGTGGGCGCTCGAGGATTCGAACCTCGGACCTACTGTATGTAACACAGTCGCTCTAACCAACTGAGCCAAGCGCCCGTCTTTGTGCGGTATATTAAAGATAGTTCGAACACATTTCGCCGCCTGCGGCGGCGATGAAAGCCCCTCGCGAAAATCCGAAAATGCGACGGAGCCGCACCGATGACAATTTCAAGTTTTTCTTTGGCGGCAAATTCTTGCTTATAATTTTTCCATAAAGAAATAATTTCCAATGTGTTCTACGCCAGATTTTCCTCCAAACATTTTAATTATTTTAAATTCAATTATATGAAAATATGGTTTGAACAATTCTTTAAGTTCGTTTTGCGATGAATAATATACTTTTGTTCCCAATGGGCTTTTTCTGTATTTTTTTCCAGCGCCTCCGAATTCAGGACTTTGTTCATTAAAACAAACTGATAGATATTTCCCGCCTTGATTTAATAGTTTGTTTATATTTTCTACATATTTTTGTCTTTGTAGCGGCATTATGTGATGCAAGAGACCCCATTCTAAAACAAAATCAAACCTTTCTTTTGATTGCTCTAAGTCATCTATATCCATTATTTCAAAGTGAACATTAACTCTACGACTCGTTGCATTTTCTTTTGCATACTGTATGGCCATTTCTGATAAATCAATCCCAGTTATATCAAATCCTTTTGAAGCTAAATAAATAGAATAATAACCCTCACCGCATCCAATATCAATGGACTTACACGGTTTGATTTTTTCAGTTTCAATCAATTCTACTAATTCTCCTGGTGCTTCAGTTCTGGTCCAAATCGCTCCTGGCTTTTCATATATTTTCTCAAAAATTTCTTTTTCTTTATTCATAGTTCAATAGAATATTTCAATATTTATAAGACGCTTAAAATTTTCGGGATGCCAAAGATATAAAAAATAAAAAATTTTCTTTTACTAAAATATGGTTGAGTCGATATTTTTTACAGGCTCTTTGGCAATTTTTAATAAAGAACGCGACGAAGCCGCTCCGAATTTTTGGGGGGTTCCTCGCCGCCGCAGGCGGCGAAAAATGTTCGAACTATCTTCAATATAGTGCCCGGGGCGGGACTCGAACCCGCACGCCAAAGAATTGACATAGAGCCTCAGTCTATTGCGGTTACCAATTACGCCACCCGGGCTCATTTTTCGTGTGGTAATTGAATTTAATTTTTATCTTTAGCCTTGTCCTTGGTTTTTTCTTGCTTTTTATTTTTATCCTTTTTAATTTTCGGTTCCTCTTTTTTTTCAGCCTGCTTTTCTTCCTTCACCCTCTCCTCTTTCCGCATTCTTTCCCGCTGTTTGCGGCGGAGATAATAGAGTTTGGCGCGGCGGGGCTGGGCTTTTTTCACTACTTCAATTTGGGCAATATGGGGAGAATGCAAAGGAAAAATCCGTTCTACGCCTACGCCCGAAGTAACTTTCCGGACAGTAAAAGTAGCATCCAGACTGTTTCCGCCCTTGCGCGCGATCACGATTCCTTCGAAAATTTGGATCCGCTTTTTCTTTTTTTCTTTGATTTTTTGGTGAACACGGACAGTATAGCCAGGCCGAAATTCTGGCAGGTCGGTTTTGATGTGTTGTTTTTTGAAGTCGTCAAGTAAGCTCATAATTATTTCTACCCTGCTCATGAGCAGGGGTGATAGTCTTTTTTGCCCGCGGGCATTTTTTAGAACCGCTGCCAAGACAGCGTAGAATTTCTTCTAGTTTTTTTGGCAAGGGAGAAGTAAATTTTAGTTTTTTGCCGGAAGGAGTGGAAAACCCAAGTTCAGTTGAATGTAGAAAGATGCGGCCGGTGCCCAAAATTTTCTGATTTCTGTTGCCGTAAAGGCGATCATTAACCAGGGGGTGACTTAATGATTTAAAATGGACGCGGATTTGATGCCGCCGTCCTGTCTTCAAATATACTCTAATTAAAGCCAAATTGTCAAACCCTTTTTTGTCATTGCGAGGAGGCGACCGTAGGGAGCCGACGAAGCAATCTCCTGAAGTATTACATTCGTTTGTTTTTATGAGATTGCTTCGGTCGCTTCGTTCTTTGGACTCGCCGCTCCCTCGCAATGACAGAAGGGGTGGCTCAATAGTGAAATTTTCTAACACCCTAAATTCAGTCAAAGCGGTTTGGGCTTTTTGAGCTAACCTATTCTTGGGATCGCGGACAACAACCATTTTGGCTGGGTTTTTTGGATTCTGGGCAATCGGCAGATCAATCTTACCTTTTTTCTGTTTGAATTTTCCCCAAACAAGAGCAGTATATACTTTTTTTACTTTTCTTTGTTTAAACTGTTTTTTAAGATATTGGAAGGTTTTGTTGTTTTTGGCAATAACCATTAAACCAGAGACATCTTTATCTAGGCGGTGGACGATCCCAGGTCGAATAGAGGGATCATCGCCAACCCCTTTGATTTTGGGGCAATGGGCAAACAAAGCATTAACCAACGTGTTTTTAGGGTTTTTAACCCCAGCATGGACCACCAGGCCAGAGGATTTATTGATCACCATCAAATCATCATCTTCGTCAACAATATCAAGTAGAATAGAGGGATTAGGCGCCAGACTCACCTTTTCCTGCGGCTTAATTTTTGTTTCAACCGTATCCCCGGCTTCAAGTTTATAATCAGGTTCCACGATTTCGCTCTTAACCTTAACCCTCCCTTCTTTAATATTTTTTTGTAAATAAGAGCGGGAATATTGAGGGAATTTTTTAACTAAGAATTTATCCAGCCGCTCGTTTTTAAATTTTTTTTGGATAACAAATTTACTCATAAGTGGACGATGCAGGATTTGAACCTGCGACCTCTACCGTGTCGAGGTAGCGCTCTAACCAACTGAGCTAATCGTCCAATGATTTTCCGCTTTGTACTTTCAGCTAATTTTGTGCCCCCATCAGGACTCGAACCTGAAACCTTCGCCTTAAGAGGGCGCAGCTCTACCAATTGAGCTATGGAGGCAATTTGTTTCTAATATACCTTATTCTTCCCTTTTTTTCAACCTTTTTTATTAAACAAAAAACAGGCTTTTTCCTGAATGAATTTAAAGTTAATTCCTTTTATCTTTTTTTGATTGATTCCTTAATCTTCTTAAGCATATCCTTTTTAACCATTTGCCAACTAGCAGTTTTTAACATAACGGGCTCAGGTTCCTGTTCTGCTTGTTCAAAATAGCTTAGGCTTTTTAAGATATGGAGTTGGTTATAGTCGATATTTTTGTATTTTTTATTAAAGAGTTCCAAAATTTCCATAAGAGACTTCTTTTTCAGAATGAAATATAGGTCAATGAAGTCTTTTTTGCTGCCGCGTTGTGAAATAGCATTGATTTTCATACAGGCAATATCTCTCCAGTCCGCAAGCTTGGTATTTTGAAATTTTATTTTAGGAAAAATTAATTTATGGGGATAATAGAAAAAACTTATTTTTGTTTGGTTTAAGGTTATTTCCAAAGTATCTTCATCCTCGGCTTGTACTTTAAATTTACTAATTTTTTTCAGTTCTTGTTTAAGATTTTCAGGAGAAAATTTTTTTCGAGAAAAAAAATCTAGGTCAATTGATCTCCGGTGGCCAAATTGCAGGGCGAGTGCTGTGCCGCCAGCAAGGTAAAATTTTTTTAAGAAATCTCCTTTTAATGATTCCAGGGTACCTTTTGTGTCTTGAGAAAGGGTTTTTTTGTACATCTAAATTCTTTTTTAGGAATATTAAAAATCAAGCTTAAGATATTCAAGGTTTTTTTGTCTAAATATTTTGCATTCTTGGCTGTTTGGATAATTATTTTTGTGCCGTAAAAGTCTTGAATTTCTTGAAAATCATTTAGATCTCCGCGCATCAAAACTCGGAGGATAATGAAGTTTTTGTGTTTTTCAAAATCAAGTTCTTTAGGATTGGTATCCCAGAAAACCGTGGCTTCTAATTTTGGTTTATTCCGTTTATTCATACCCTCATTTTAGCACAAAAATCTGGTCTAATCAATCTAAAAATATCAATAATTCTTTCCGAATCCATAAATTTAAACTTTTAACTTTTAACTTTTAACTTTAAACTGTTTTAGTGCCCTCGGTAGGATTCGAACCTACTATAACGGTTCCGAAGACCGTCGTGATATCCATTTCACTACGAGGGCGGATAATGAATTTTTAATTTTTAATTTTTAATCCTTAAAACACAATCCCTGGTCCACAGTCAATAAACGGCTCTTGGGGCGAATTCAAGATTTCAATCCCGCCGTCTTTTCTGACTTTAACCTTGGGGTCAAAAAATCCGGAGCGAGCAGTAGGGTCAAAGTAAATCCAAGTGATTATATAGTGATTTTCTTCCTCGGTAAGAACTTCAGTTATTTTTCTGTTTTTAATTGGTTTTGGGCAGTTGACATAACCATCTTCTTTGTCATATTGATCTGTGGTGTAAATTGTCTCTCTTACAGAACCATAGCTTGATCCGGAAAGCGTTACGAAGCGGAATTTAAGGTAAGCAATCGCGTCTTCGGTTGCAATCGGCGCAAAAAGCTTGTTCAGATTTCCTTCTGTAATTTGACAGTAATTCCCCTCCACGGCCAATATCTGTTCCGTTAGGACATCACCGCCCGCAAGGCCTGTAGGAATTTTATGGATGGTTACATTAGCACAATTCATCTTTATGGGTACAGCAATCGGATTTTTAGCTTCTTCAAGCCAATTCTGTTCCTGGCAGAGATCAATATCTGCTTTCTGACAGTAAGCCCTTAGAGAAGACGCTTGAACACACTGCTCAAATTCTTGACCTGAAGCATGAGGCCCTGGTTTGCCGGGGCTGGCAGTAGGTGTTGGTTTATCGGGTCCGTTGTTGGGTTTTGACTGACTAGACTTAATAAGCAACCAAAAGCCTATGCTTAATATAATAATGATGACCACGGACACGATCAGAATGATAATCAATTTCCTTTTTTGCATCGTTTCGTTTTAGATATTTGTTTTTTACAATTTTTTAATCCAAGCAAGGAGTATTCCCTTAATTTCATCTAGATGTTTTTTTTCACGAAATGTATGTTCCGCACCAGAAATTATATGCATTTCTTTTGGTCCAGGCAAGGCCTTGTAGAGAATTTTTTGATGAGCAGGCGGTGTGCGATCATCTTGATCGCCAACAATGATCAAAACCGGCATGGTTAATTTGTCTGCCTTGGGGAGCAGTGAATATTTCAACCGATCCTCCATGTGCTTCCATTTGAGTTTTTTGATCAAACCAGGGCGGGAGGAGCTTTCCCGTTCTTGCCAGCCGGTTTCTTTCCAATCTTTAAGTCCTTTTTTAGAATAGGTTTCAAGACTTAATTCTCCAGAAACCACAGTAGAAATAGGGGCCAATCCTTTTATTTTTTCAGGATTATTCTGGGCATAAAGCGCTGTGCAAATTCCACCTAAGCTGTGACCAGCTAAAATAAAAGGTTCTTGATACCAGCCTCTATTTCTAGCCCAGAAGATTACATCTTCTAAGTCTTCAAAATAGTTGGTAGTGGTTGCGTTTTCATATTCACCATCACTTTCACCAAAACTATTGGTTGTATCAAAGCGAACCACGGTATAGTTTGCTTTTCGGAAAGCAGAAGCAAAGGTTTCAATGTGAGCTTGTTCTTTCCAACCGCCAAGGCCGTGCATTACAAGAGCAAGACCAATTGGTTTCAAGCTTTCTTCAATTAAGATAACCACCTTTTTCCCTTCGCGGTTTTTAATAATTTTTTTTAGCATAACTATATTCTAACAAAAAATCACCAAATTGGCGATTTTTAAGTAAAATAAATCAGATATTTCAATTATTTTTTAGCTTTTTGACTGTGGGCTTGAGAGGAGTTGAACCTCTGACCTCTAGTATGTGACACTAGCGCTCTAACCAGCTGAGCTACAAGCCCCTCTCTCTATTTTAAAAACATTTCCACAATTAAGTAAAGACCAAAGAGAATTAAGATTAGGCCGCTTGCTAAAGATAGGATTTTAGAAAGGTTTTGGCGCACTTTTATTTTAGCGAGATTAGCAAATCCAGAAAAGATAGCAGCCAGAATGGAAAGCGTGATCATTGTGGCCAGACCAAAAAGAAGGCCAGAGAAAATGCCGATCGAAAGCCTTTGACTCTCTGCTGCAAAACCGTACATTAAGAGCACAGGTGCGCAAGGACCTAAGCCCAAAATCAAACCGTAAATTATAATTTGCGTTAGATTAAATGGTTTTTTTGGGGCCTTATCGTTGTGGCCTTTTTTATGGCCGATGTGAAAATGTGGGGTGTGGGAATAGATCAGAGCATAGCCACCCAACAAAAGCATGGCCAGGCCTAAAACAAGATGAAAGTAGACTTCCCAGGATTCACGATAAAATACTGTGCCCAAGATACTGAAAATAGCAGCAAGGATAATCCAAGGAATGGTTGCTGCTAGCGCAAAAAAGAAAGCAGTGTAAACTGCTTTTTGCATTCTTTTTTGATTGAGAGAGCTGCCAAAGATAACCGGCCAGGTATGTTCATCTGGGGTTAGACCATGGACAAGGCCTAAGATGAACACAGAAATTAGAGAATTAATTAGCATATAAGGTTTGTGAAACTAAAGACTATTGGTATAATTTGATCTGCTTCCATTAATGGTTTTCAAGAGAGGTTTTTTCTTTTTTCAAAGCAAACCGAAAAGCATTAATATCCCAAGACCGAGCATTACTATTCCAGCCGTAAGATGAAGGTATTTCATATACTTTGCCTCCCACATGGTTACATCCTGAATTCGGGCAATGCCGAAGTAAACAATCACAGTGATCAAAAGCATGGGTAGGACAAAAACGAGGTTGTAAAGTAATAGCCAGGGCAGGGTTTTTAAGATCGCGATCGCGGAAAGAATGCCGCCAGCAACAATATAGGGGCCGATTGTGCAGGGCAACAGGAAAATCGTGACCAAGAAGCCGATCAAGAAAGCGCCTTTGGGACTAGTGATTTTATTAATAAATCTGTTGATCCTCGGGACAGTTTTGCATTTTCCTTTGTTTTTAATAAAATCTCTGATTGCAAGGATTCCTAGAATAATCGCGCCCGCACCCAAGAGCCTATAGAGCCAGAACCTGATCAAAGATAGAGCCTGAATCAGCTGGAAGATTTTGATAATCACCAGGCCATAGAGGATATAGGTTAAAAAGACAGAGAACGTGAAGGCAAGCCCGGCCCAAAGGATCTTGTTTTTTTTCTTAGGATTGTAGGCCAGGATCGCGATCAGCATCAGGCCCAAAACCGCCATTGCGCAAGGGTTAACCGCGTCAGCAAGAGCGAGTGAGATAATTTTGGTTAAAGTAAGAGGAGTGGATTTTTTTTCTTCACCTTTGACCGCGACCGTGCCTTCAGGCAGATTGCTTTTGATCTCTCCAGAGATTCTTTTCTGATTTTCGGGCAGACAATCCTGGATACAAGCCTCAATTTTTTTGCCTGTCGTGTTGTCGCTTCTATATCCTTTGTGCGCATTTTCACCAATAAAAATCATTGGCACCCCCTTTATCTCTACACCATACTTTTGACCGAATTCTTGAAATAATTTTTGGTTTTCAGGATGGGTATAAACCTCGTAGCTGTTAATAACAATATCAGGATATTTCTCTTGCATTTTTTCTAAAAAAACATTGGCTTTCTCGCAGTGCGGACAGCCTTGACCCCAAAAGAAATTAACCTCCAGCTTCTCCTCTGCATTAATT
>SDBT01020406.1_pt1 | contig 10362 bp, 8 predicted proteins | sample 2277101 | NCBI WGS metagenome assembly SDBT01 (sample SAMN10404973, study PRJNA504765) | marine sediment metagenome | isolation source: marine sediment core GS10_PC15, 103 cmbsf | place: Arctic Ocean: Southern Knipovich Ridge | collected 2010
CGATAGGCGTTTGTTCAGAAAGTGCAGACAGTTCGGTACGCGGGAAGAAATCGCCCGCGTGCTGAACGCCTGCCCGGATCACCATTGGCGAACGATCGTTGCCCTGGCTGGCTGCGGCGGCCTGCGATGCCCGAGCGAAGTCCTTTCGCTCCGCTGGCAGGACATCGACTGGGAGGCCAGCCGGATCGTCGTAACGTCACCCAAGACGGAGCACCACCCTGGCAAGGCAAGTCGCACGATCCGGCGCAGTCAGCGCACGCAACGGGGCGCAGAGACCCGCAGGCCGAACCCGTCACGCATGAGAAAACCCTTGTTTTGCCGGGGTTCGCAAGTAGTTGCGATTTACTGCAACCCCCCGAAGGTAGCGGCGCAGGGATTCGAACCCCGGACACGCGGATTATGATTCCGCTGCTCTAAACCAACTGAGCTACGCCGCCAAGTTGTTATTATCAAAGGACTTATTGATAATTTCGGACTAGGTGATAAACTGTAGTGACACCTTTAATGACACCTGCCCGCCTACTCGTTCTGGATATTCTGGTCGAATTCATTGATGGTGATACTACTTTGACGAAAGGGTTATCAATGTCCGAAGCGTCTAAGTCTACTAGAAAACTGTCGGCTGGAAAACACCCGAAGCCTTACCCAGATTTCCCGCTATTCCCGCATGCGACTCGGCGGTGGGCGAAGAAGATCAGGGGCAAGTTTCACTACTTCGGACCGTGGGATGACCCCGAGGGCGCGCTGCAACGATACCTTGATCAGAAAGACGACTTACACGCCGGTCGGACCCCTCGCACGCAACGAGATGGTGTGACAGTTCGCGACTTGCTCAATCAGTTTCTAACCACAAAACGTCATCTCGTTGACACCGGCGAACTGACACCCCGGACGTTTGCCGACTACCACTCCACGTGTGATCGGATCGGCAAGGCATTCGGGCTGAATCGCTTGGTGGACGATTTGGCTACCAACGACTTCCAGCACCTCCGGGCGGATATGGCAAAGAGCTGGGGGCCGGTGACGCTAGGCAACGAAATCCAGCGAATTCGCGTGTTGTTCAAGTTTGCCTACGACGCTGCACTGGTGGACAAGCCTGTTCGATTCGGCCCCACATTCAAGCGCCCAAGCCGAAAAACGCTCCGCAAGGCCCGGGCTGCAAAGGGGCCTCGAATGTTCGAAGCTCAAGAGGTGCGGAAGATTCTTGAGGCCGCCGGACAACCCTTGAAGGCAATGGTCTTGCTTGGAGCTAATTGTGGCTTCGGAAATGCAGATGTGGCCGCCCTGCCTAAGTCGGCAGTTGACCTAGCCCAAGGGTGGATAGACTTTCCCCGACCGAAAACAGGCATTCCGCGAAGGTGTCCAATCTGGCCCGAAACCGTAAAGACCCTACGGAAGGCAATGGCTGACCGCCCTAAGCCCAAGAGCCAGACCAACCATGGGCTCGTTTTTGTCACAAGGCGCGGGCTACCCTGGGGAAAAGATACCTCGGATAATCCTGTCACTAAGGAGTTTTCCAAGGTGATTCGCAAGCTGGAGCTTCATCGCCCCGGCCTCGGGTTCTACGCCCTTCGCCATACGTTCGAGACAATCGGCGGGGACGCTCGCGACCAAGTGGCCGTTGATCACATTATGGGCCATGCCCGCGACGATATGGCCAGTGTTTACCGCGAACGCATCAGCGACGAACGACTGAAGGCCGTCACGGACCATGTCCATCAATGGCTGTTTGGCGACGATCCAGATCCTGAGGCGGAAACCGACTAAGGGGTTCCTTGCCCCTGTAGCCGGATAATCTGCCAATCATCAAAAGTACTCGATTACACCATCTGAAGTTGCCTTTTGCCGACGAGGGGCAGGAGGAGTCGTAGTTACCGAACGTATCTTCTCGAACGCCTCGATATCCTTGGCGTCGATCAGGTACCGCGGCCGTCCACCTCGCTTCGTAGCGGCGTTGATTGCACGTAGCTCGCCCGACCGAATCCAGGTGAGCACCTTGTCTGCACCGATGCCCCAGTAGCGGGCAAGCTCCGGCGGCGACAGCTTCTTCCTTGGATACTCCTTGATCAGGGACAACTTCTTCGGTAGATGCCGCCCGCTCCCCTCGCACCTTGCATTTTGGCTGTCAGCGAGCTCCTTCCCGGGGCAACGCAATTCCTCATGCGGACGCCTGATTCCGTCTCGGCAACGCAGACCACCGTGAACCTCTCTATGTATGTATGCGGCTGCTCCTTCGCGGCCCGCGCCCAACCCTGCCAGCGAGGAATCTGAATCGCGAGGGTAGTGGCGTACACCTCGGCCGGGACCAGCGGATCGTCGCCGGTCCCGATGCTGGCAATGCTCGCACGCGCAAGATACTACCCCGCACAGACCGCATACGCAGTAAAGTCGACGCATACAGCGCCGATTACCCAGTTCTGGGCGACACCTGCCGAGCGGAACCAGACCTTGGCAAGAAAGAAGAACGGGCGGCCCCGCCGTTGCGAGGCCACCCGAAATGCGTTTTTGATTAGGATAGCCGCTGTCGGCGGTTTGCCCTTAGAAGGTGAAGATCACGTCGAATCCGCCGGAGAACTGCGTGTTGCTGCGGTTCTCGTTGAACGGCTGGCCGCCGGCGACCGAGCCCTCGAACGTGTCGTAACGCAACTCGGGTCGGAGGACGACATTGGCGTGCGGGCGGTAGTTCAGCCCGGCAGTCACACCGTAGTAGCGGCCGTCGTTGTTAGTGATGACACGCGTGCCGTCGTCGTCGCGGAACCACTCGAAACGCAATCCGGCGCCCCAGCAGTCGTTGATCTGGTAGAGCAGGTATTGGTTGATGCCGTACCATTCGTTGTCGCCGGCGCCGAGGTTCGAGTTATCGCCCAGGTCGTGCTGGAAGATGTAGGTCAAGCGGTCGGTCAAGGCGTAGTCGAACACGAGGCTGTTCATGAAGACGTCGCCGGAACCGACGCCAAAATCACCGGCCGTCACGGCCCAGGTCAGCGAGGCCCGTTCGGTCAACTGGAAGCTCAAACCGCCGAGGAAGGTGGATGCATCGTTGTTGTTTTCGAAGCCGCTATCCCAACCCATGGTCCATCCAGCGTAACCGGTGATGTCCTCACCCAACGGATGCTCGGCAAGGAAGCCCGTGTGTGTAAACGGCTCGGCATAGTACATCGTGTAGGCGTGGGAGTAGAAGAAGTTATCCGGGGCGGGAACCACTTCATAGCCAATGAGCGTGTAGAAGTGTCCAAACTTCACCGAGAGATCGTTGTAGGCCAATTCGAGGTAAAGTTGCGGGATCGCCGAACCGTAGGTCGACGAGCTGTCCCAACCGAAGTCCCAGCCTTGGTCGCCGAAGGCCTGAGTATCGGGGCCGTCGACACCGAACACGTAGTCCATCCGGAATCCCCAAGCCGTTCCGCATCCGCCATTGTCGGCCTCGCGCTCGGCGTAGAGCCAAAGCTGATTGACGTTGAACCCGTTGCTCAGGTCGTTGAATCCCAACGGGCCGTTGCTCTGCCTGTCGCCATGGGCGTTGCCATAAATGCCGGCCTGAATCCAACCGCCGACCGTGATACCGCGACTCTGCAACGCGCAAGGCTGCGGTAGCGTCCAGGGCTCACCCAAGTCGCAACAGCACCGTTGCTGGCGACACGAGCCGCAGGCGTCCACTGCACACGACTCACCGCAACCGACGTCCGCCAGCGTGGTCTCGTCCACCGCCGCCGGCTGATCGCTTGGTGAGTTCTCTGCATCCTCGGCCGTTGGTGCGGCCGGATACAGATAGTTGTCATACTCGTAAGCAACGTGAGTCGCCGTAACTGGTTGGCGCAACGGTCTCGACGAACCGCCATCCGCCCATGCGGTTCCAGCCGTAAAGACCGCCAGCCCCAAGACAATTTGAGTTGACCAAGAACTCTTCATGCTATTGCACTCCAATCTCTGAATAAACGTTTCCGAAAAATGGGCCGATCCCTTGGCATTCAGATTACGCGATATCGTGCCCTAGGCGGGCACGACGCCGCCTTCTGCCGCCAGTCTACGCATCGGCCGCCTTGCGTCGGTGCAGCAAACCAGACCCCGAAGAATCGATAACTTGAACAACTCGATAAAGCCTTGCGACGATTGTAGTAATCTGTCCAACAGCGCAAGGTGTTCGGGTAACGGACGGCGAGTTATCGGAATAGAGAATCTGGCGAAAAAGAAGCGATTATCCCGGCCCGATGTCCCCCCGCGTTTAGCGGTCGGACTTGCCCGACGTTCCGGAGGCTGGCGCGGTTCCCTTCTTCTGCGGCGGGCGACTTGGCGCCGGGGCGGACGACCTGACGTGGGCCAGGTATCGCCGCTGCAACTCGCGACGCATCGCGTCGGCCGGGAGTCCCAACAGGTAGCCTTGTTCCTTCTCGCTGAGCTTAAGTTCGAAAAAGTCGTCCAGCTTCTGTTGGAGATCCGGCGTAACAAAACCACTCCGGAAGCGACGAGCCGCCATCTGGTGCCGGAACGCACGGTGGATCTTGCCGCCGACCATTCGCCATTGCTCCTTCGGCGACTTCTGCTCCATCTTGGCCCGGGTCTCGGACGAAAGCTGCCCGCGCAGGGACGCTAACTCTTCGTCCGGCAATCGCGGGGCCAGCAATCGCGAGGACTGGCCCGGCTTGCGGGCTTGCCAACGTTGCATCATGATCCACATCACGCTACGCCGACGTGTCGCCGGGTCCGCCTCCTTGAGTCGAGCGGCCCACTGTGGCGCATTCTCCAGGATCTGGGCTTCGTGATCGGCGGCGTACTGCTCCAACCACCGAAAGATCCCCTCGATGTCGGTCTTGGCCCGCGCTTCCTCGCGACGAACTCGACGAATCTTTTCCACCCGCTCGGCCGGTTCCAACTCCAGGAGCCCCTCACGCTCGTAAGGCGAAAGGGTCATCAACCAGCCGTAATAACGATCCAGGACCTCGCGAAGTTCCGGGGTCTCGTCCAACTCCCGGTGCAAGCGACGCAGCCGCTGCTGTTCGGCCGAGTCGAGCTTGGCAAATTGCTCTTGCCGTCGCCCCAACTGTTCCTTCTCGGCCGCGGGCATGGCTTCGATTCGATTACGCGCCGAGGGGATGTCGTCGGCGAAAGCGGTTAGAAGCAGTAGGCAGTAGACAGTAGGCAGTAGGCAGAGAAGCAGTGGGGAGTGGATGGTGGATAGTGGGTAGTGGGTCGCCGTGCCGGCGACCGCTAAACGGCGAAGCGCAAAGCGAAGTGCTGAACCCTGATTACTGCTCATCTTCGCCCTCCGCTTCATCTTCCTCGGCGAAGAGATCTTCCTCTAGCAGCATGTGAATGAACTGGACGTCGTCGACCCAACGGTACTTGTCGAGGTTCTCCAGGACGGGTAGGTCGTGGATCAATTGGTGGTTGGGATTGGGGGCCCAGAATAGGACGCCTAAGAAGCCGGCCGTCCCGGCGACCAGCAAACCGGCAACGACCAGGGCAAGGCGCCGGCGTCGGCGCCGCGGGGCGGCTGCCAGCGAACTCTGAAGATCCTCGGCCGCGGCCGTGCTAACCATCTCCAACGTGGTGTGCGTGAAGTTTTCGACACAGGGTGAGGTATCCAAGGCGCCCAACAGTTCCCAAGTGCGGTCCAACTGCTGCATTTTCTCGCGCAGCTTCGCGTCCTCGGCCAATTGCCGTTCGATCTGTCGGCTGGTCTGGGCGTCCAATTCGCCGTCCAGATAGGAGACCAGTTGGTCTTTCAGCGACGCTTCGGCGTTGGCATCTTGTTCGGACATGGACTATCCACCGGTAGACGGTTCGGAAGAGCCATTCTCCATGGCCGGGCGATCCCCCTGCTGCAGATACGGCTGCAACACGTCACGCAGGTTGGCCCGGGCTCGCGAAAGCAACGACTTGACGGCTTGTGGCGAGACTTGCATCGTTTCGGCTATGTCGGCGTAGCTTAGGTTCTCGAATTTACTGAGCACGACGGCCGAGCGCTGCCGCTCGTTGAGCGCGCCTAAGGCCATCCGTACAATTTCTCGCAACTCGGCTTTGGCCAAGCGTCGTGCGGGCATTTGGCCGCTGCTGGCTTGCAAAAGAGTCTCCATCGGCCTGCCGCCCATCGACCCGCTGTCACGAGGTTGCAACGTCACTTCATGTCGCCGCGAACGTCGACGCAACGCATTGGACGCCACGTTGTTGGCAATCGTAAACAACCACGTGGCGAACTTCGCTCCGGCTACATACGTCTTTCGGGCACGATACACCCGAAGAAAAACGTCTTGGGTCAAATCTTCCGCCAGATCGCGGCTGCCGACCAGATGCTCCAGCACCGTGGACAACCGCTCCTGGTAACGCAACACGAGTTCTTCGAAGGCGGCCGCATCGTCGTCGCGCACGCGTAGCATCAGCCGCACGTCGGGATCTCCGAGCGTGTATCGTCGGGCAGAAGATTCACTGACGACCAAGGCAGTCCCCATCTCGGTTGCGGAAAGCGACACTCAACGTCTACTTCCAGCTTAGCCGAGCCGGCCGCCGTCAACTACCCTTCGAGACCCTTTCGCCGGAGATCCTATTGAAATGAAACCCCGTCCAAGGGTCGAGGTTCCGCCGCTGTGCCGTGTGCCACTGCTTCTGCGAAAGGGTGTCAGGGCTACGGAGTTCCCGGATGCCCTTCGTGGGTGGTGCGTGATTACCCCGAAGAAAAAAGCCCGCCGACAGCGTCGGCGGGCTTCTAGTCGCAATTCACGCAACGTTCCCTAGAACATGCCGCCTCCGGCGTTGCCCACTGCTTGGGCCATCTGGATGGCCATGCCGATCAGCTTCAACACGCCCTCTTCCAATTCCAGGCGAAGATGCTGGCCGTTCTCGATGCCCTTGGCGACCATGGTCACGTGGTCCTTGCCTTGAGATTCCTCCAACATGCTGACCAAGTCGTCGATCATTTCTTTGTCGCCCTCGCCGGCCGCTTCGGCGGCGAACTTCAAGATGGGGGTCAAGGCGGCCGAGATCCGCATCGGCGGAATCTCCTTGCCCCCCTCAGCCTTCGAGGCGTCGATGATCTGCTTCAGGACCGCGGTCGCTTCGCCGCCGGCGGCTACGTAGAAGCTCTCGTCCGAGAGGCCGATCACCACTTCCACGGTCTGGCCGAGCACGGCCGCGGCGTCCTCGTCCGGCACCGGCACCGTGATGTTGTGGAACGTGACGCCCTCGTGCGTTTCGGCATCCAGTTTGATCAGGTTGCCCAACTCGGGGGTTTCGCCCTTGGCAATGTCGGCCACTCGCTTGAGCACCTTCTCGAGCGTCGCTCCTTCGGCAATCGCACCGCCGATGACCACGGTCGGCGCGCCGGGCTTCAACACCAGCGCCAAGCCACCGTCGCTCTTCTTGCTTTCGACGGTCTTCTCTACGACATCCAGCAGGTCGGAGAGCAGTTCCTGGGCCACCTTGGCTTCGTCATCCGGAAGGCCCTGGTTTTCGAGTTCCTTCAATGCTCGGGTGCGGACAGTCGCGAGCGTACTCTTGATCTGGGTTACGTCGGCGTCGGAAAGCACATTGGCCCAATTACCGACCACGGCTGCTTCGGGCAGGTTGAAGCCGGCAAAGTTGGTCGTCGTCCCCTGGAGCTGGGCAAACTGGGCCGCCGTATCCGTGCCTTCTACGGCCGTGATTTCGATGTCCAGGAAGCTGGTGCCCGACTCTTGATCGATGCTGAAGCCCAGCAGCACTTCGTCCAACTCGTTGAACATGTTGACCAACTGGTCGATCCCCTGCGTGGCAAAACCCGTGCGGATCTCGAAGTCTTCGTCGCTTTCGCCAGGCAACGGCTGCATGGCCATTGCGGCGCCCATCTTCAATAGGGCGGTGTACTCTTGGCGTTTCGCTTCGGGAACGTTCTGGACCGACGCCTTGACGGCCAGATCGTACTTCTCGTTCAACTTACCCAGCAGTTCGGTCGGATCGCTCGGCACGTCGTCCAGGACGTCGCGCTCGTTACTGATGAAGGCCCAACCGCTCTTCTCGGTCACATAGACCGTCGGGCCATCGATGGTGATCTCATAGACACCGTCCTCAGCTTCCGGCGCTTCACCGGTCTGGGGATCCTCTATCAGCCCGATGAGCTGCCCGAGGTCCTTGACCGGCAGAAAGCCGAGTACCGGGAACTGCTGGCCGTCGGTCTGAACGATCGCACCCCAAGGCCGGCTTTTGTCCAACCCTTCGATCCCTTTGCCCTGAGTAGCCATCATCAGGAGCCCTTCGACCATTCCCTTCAGGTTCGGGTTGTCGGCCAGTTTGCCGAAATACTCGATATCCGAGAGCACCTCGTCGTAACCGGAGAACGAGACGGTCACCACGGTTTTCAGATCCGCGGCCACCCCTTGGGTAGGAGCCAGGCACGAGATGCCCAGCAGGACTGCGACGAGCAAAGTCGATAGGAAGGTTCTCTTCATCATGGAATTCTCCTTTTCGAGCGAAAATGGTAATTGAGTTCAGCCTTGCCGTTTTCGCTTGCACGGCATGCCGATGTCAGTCTAGCGAGAAACGGCCCCGGTAACCAGAGGCCCCAAGACGGATCAGATGCCGAGCAATCACCCTGAAGAAAACACCCCCGGCACATACTCAGAGAGTCATTCGCTTCAAAGCAGCGGATCTTGCTCCTGAGAGGGGCTGCGCGAGCTTAGGCAAGACAGGCAGCTTGGGGTGTCACTTGATCGGCGATAGGAATCGCCTCCTACACAGCGGCCCCTAGCGTTCGCGGTAGGTGATTCGGCCTTTGGTCAGGTCGTAGGGCGAGAGTTCGACGCGGACCTTGTCGCCGGGCACGATGCGGATGAAGTGTTTTCGCATTTTGCCGGCCACGTGGGCGATAATCTTGTGGCCGTTGTCCAATTGCACGCGAAACCGCGTATTGGCCAAGGCCTCGGTCACCACGCCTTCGACTTCGATCGCTTCTTCTTTTTTGGGCATACTTCTACGGCATACTTCTATCTGGAACGCGTCGAATTCCCCCCCGGATATCGGGCGGGCAATCGACCATAATCACGACATCCTAGCATTTTCCGGCATCCCCTCCAACCCCGGGGTGACCAAAAAACGCCCCGCCCCATCAGAGGGGAAAGAAAGCCGGGCCGCAACGACCCTTTTCGCGTATACTGGGAACCTCGGCCCGCGCAAAGCCGCAAGCGGCGCCCTATAAAGCCGCGACCGGTGGTCGCGGCTTTATAGGAGCGAAAGGAGACCCCCATGACTAAACCATCTGCTCTCTTCATTACGACAATCATCCTAGCGGCCGCGTCGCTCGCCCTGGCCGAACCCGGCCCGCTGACGCTCTGGTACGACTCGCCGGCGCAGGACTGGCAGAGTCAGGCTTTGCCCATCGGCAATGGACGACTTGGGGCCATGGTCTTCGGCGGCGTCGACGAGGAACGCATTCAACTGAACGTCGACAGCTTGTGGACCGGCGATGAAAACACCTCGGGTGACTACGGCTCCATGGGCGCGTATCAGACCCTCGCTGACGTCAGTATCGAGTTGAGGGGTGTTTCCCCGGCACAACGAGGCGCCGAGGAGTATCGACGCGAACTCGACCTTTCCCGGGCAGTCCACCGTTTGCGCTACACAAAAGACGGCGTGAAGTTTACGCGTGAAATGTTCTGCAGCCATCCCGATCAGGTGGTCGTGGCGCGGCTGACGGCGGATCGGCCGAAGCAATACAGCGGAATCATCCGGCTTAAAGACGGGCATCAGGCCGCGACGGAAGCTCACGGCTCGCGCCTGGTCGTTGCCGGCGCTCTGGGCAACGGACTGCGTTACGAGACTCAGCTTCACGTGGCCGCATCCGGCGGGACGATCGAGGCCGACGGCGATGTGATCCGCTTTGCGCAGTGCGATGAGGTGACAATCCTCATTACGGCCGGGACCGACTACGTGATGGACTGCGAAAAGCAATGGCGGGGCGAAGACCCGCATCGGCAAGTCGCCGCGCAACTAGCCGCGGCCGTCAAGACGAGTTACGGCGAACTGCTTCGTCGGCACGTCGAGGACTATCGGGGTCTGTTCGATCGGGTGGCATTGGATGTGGGTCAAACACCCACGCAGCGTGCCTCACTGCCGACGAACCGACGGCTCGAGGCTTACCGCGAAGATCCTCACGATCCCGACCTGGAAGAGATGCTGTTTCAATACGGCCGTTACCTGCTGATCGGCAGCTCGCGGCCCGGCTGCCTACCGGCCAATTTGCAGGGGCTTTGGAACAACAGCAACCAGCCGCCCTGGAACAGCGACTACCATACGAACATCAACGTGCAGATGAACTACTGGCCGGCCGAACCGGCCAATCTGGCCGAGTGTCACGAACCGTTGATCGGGCTGATCGACGCCTTTCGCGAGCCGAGC
>SDBT01020407.1_pt1 | contig 10361 bp, 6 predicted proteins | sample 2277101 | NCBI WGS metagenome assembly SDBT01 (sample SAMN10404973, study PRJNA504765) | marine sediment metagenome | isolation source: marine sediment core GS10_PC15, 103 cmbsf | place: Arctic Ocean: Southern Knipovich Ridge | collected 2010
TCGCGCAGGTTGTAGAGTTCGTCCACGCCGCCGGGGCTGAAGACGTACTTCCAGTCCCCGTGCCACGTGATCCGCTGCGTGTAGACGAACCGCTGCCCGAAGAACTCCGCGTAGGCGTCCTGCCAGTCGGCCGGATCGGACGTGCCCTCCAGCACCGGCCGCAGCGAGCGGCCCTGGCACGGTCCCAGCGGCCGGGCCCCGCACAGGTCCAGGAGCGTCGGGCCCAGGTCGACCAAGCTCGCGCGGTGCTCGACGTCCTCGCCCGAGCGCAGTCCCGGCACGCGCACGATGAGGGGGGTGTTGTGGACCTCCTCATATGGCGTGCCGACGCCCTTGGTGGCGAGGCCGTGCGCGCCCAGCATGTCGCCATGGTCGGAGGTGAAGACGATGACGGTGTCCTCGTAGACGCCCGCCTGTCTCAGCGCCTCGATGACGCGGCCGACCTCGGAGTCCAGGAAGCTGACGACGGCCCAGTAGGCTGTGCGCACGCGTCGCCAGTCGTCATCGGTCAGGCCGCGCCAGACCTGCGCCATGCGGCGGACGACCTCCGGCTTGTCGGCGCAGTCGTCGCGCAGCGACTCGGGCAGCGGGGCGGCAGCCGGGTCGTACATGTCCCAGAAGCGCGGCGGCGGGACGTAGGGATCGTGCGGCTCCAGTGTCGAGATGAAACAGCAGAACGGCGCGTCGCCGTCGGCCGCCTTTCGTATGAACTCGATGCCCCCGTCGAAGGCCGGATGGTGCTCGGGCGTGTCCTGCCGGCCGACGGCGGCCAGCAGGCAGTCGCGGTAGCCCTCGGTCTTGACGATCGATTCCGTGCCCGGCTCGCACTCCACCCTCACGCCGCCGCAGCCGGTGTCGTGCTCGTGCCAGCCGAAGTCCCCCAGCCGCCCCGACTGCTCCACGTGCCACTTGCCGAAGTAACCGTTCATGTAGCCCGCCTCGGCCAGCCGCTCCGCCCAGTGGGTCAGGCCGCCGCGCACGTCGACCCATTCCGGCCGCTGCGTGTGCGTGCAGTCCCAGACGCCGTGCGTGGAGGGGTAAGTGCCCGTCATGAGCGAAGCGCGCGCCGGTGAGCAGATGGCGTTCGGCGTATAGGCGCGCCCGAACCGCAGCCCGTCCGCCGCGAGCGCATCGAGGCACGGGGTCAGGCACGGGCCGCCGGCCGCCGCGGCCGCGGCGTTGGTGTGGTCGGTCATCACGAACAGGACGTTTGGTCGCGGCATGGGGGGTCTCGTGTTGACGGTCGCTGCGAGTGCCGACAGAGGACGTCAGCTTAGTGGCGCCGCCGCGCCCGCGCAACGGCGGGGCGGTCGCCAGGACGGCAAGAACTGCCGGAACCACTTTCCGCCCGGCAACTCTGTCCGGGTCGGCTGCCTGGGGCCGCAGCGACCATGTTACGCCATAACGTATGGGTTGCCGCCACTATACGACGACCGGCGGTCCGTTTGTCACGCCTTGGCACGGCCGTTGCGACATGTGCAGCGGAGCTAGGATCCCCGGTGCCGATGGGGCGCGGAGCCCGCTTCCGGTCGGCGCCGGTGGAGCATGGGACGAGGACGCCGCTGGTGGCGGCGTGAGCTGGGGAGGTACACGGGCTCCCCATTGCCCTCGCCGGCCCGGCCGGCTTCCTCGTCCCAGCGGCTCCCATCGCCGGGTGGCCGCCGCCCGGGCAAACGCTCACTGAAGAGGAACCTGACATGCGCTCCACCAGGAACTTGCTCGTAGAAGTCGTGGCCGTTCTGGTCGCGCTGGGTTCGGTCACGGTCACCTGCAGCATCCTGCTCGCAGGCGAGCCCGGCAGCCGGCTCACTCACATGCAGTCGGCGCTCTGGCAGCCCGCCCCCCTTTCGGGGCAGGTGCTGTTCCCGGATGCCACCAGCCCCGCAGGCGGCGTCCCCGTGCGCATGTGGAGCGTGCGGGACCAACGCTTCATCTACGAGACCGTCACCGATGCTGAGGGCGCCTACTCGCTTCCCGCCGTCGGCCCGGGCCGCTATTGGCTGGTGTTCGGGGACAAGGTCACCGTGGAGGTGGAGGTCAGTGAAGAGGGCGAGGATGCCCCCAAGACGTTCACCGTGATCATCCCCCGCGGTTCGGTGGCGCTGGCGCGGATGCCGGCGGAGCACTGGGCCGCCGTGCTGCAGGCCACTGCCGCGCCTGAGGAGGGTCTTCTCAGCGGGCTGATGCCGAAGAGCCGCTTGATGAAGAGCGTGCTGGTCGTGGGCGGCGGTTCCGCCACGGCCGTCGGCGTTGCGGTGGAGGTGAAGAACGACGACGACCATGAGAAGGTCGTCAGCCCGTGAGACTGCCCTCAGACGCGAGGGTCCCGTGTGATCCAGGCTTCCCCCAGCTCCCTGTGGCATGAAAACCCATGAAGCCATCCTTCGTCGTGTCGGTCCTGTGTGCGATAGCGTTGGGATGCAGCCAACTGGACATGCAGTTGGCGTCTGACGACGACTTCAGCAGCACTTCCCTGCCGCGCCGAACCACGGACCCCAACCTGAGGGCGGAGCGCCTGGCCCGGTTGCTCTCCGAATACGAGGCCGAGCACTCGTCCGCCCCCGAGGACTACGCGATCGGCGCGGGCGACGTCCTGGCCGTCGACGTTTTCGCGCTGGAGAAGCCCGACGAGACGGCGAGCCTCCAGCGCGTGGTCTCCCACGGCGGGCAGATCACGCTGCCGTGGATCGGCGAGGTGAAGGTGGTCGGCCTAAGCCAGTGGCAGGTCGAGCAGCGCATCGTGGCCGCCTACGAGGACGGCTATCTGAAGTCCCCTCAGGTGATGGTCAGCGTGGCCGAGCACCGCAGCGCGGCCGTAGTGCTGACCGGCGCCGTCAAGCACCCCGGCGTCGTCCCGCTGACGGCCAACAGCAGCACCGTCCTGGAGGTGTTGGCACTGGTGGGCGGGCTTGCTGAAGACGCCGGCGACGAACTGGTGCTCATAAGGGGCAGGCGTTCTGCCGAACAGGCCGGTCTGCCCGCCGGGACCCAGCAGCCGGCCAAGGTCGAGTCCATCGACCTGAAGCAACTCCTGGACGAAGGCAACCTGACGCTGAACGTTCCCGTCTACGGCGGCGACATCCTGACCGTCCCGCTGCAGACGGAGGAGTACATCTACGTGCTGGGCTACGTCAGGCACCCCGGCGTCTACCAGATAAAGGGCGGCATGAAGGTGGACGCGCTGCGGGCCGTGGCGTTGGGCGGCGGGCTGCTGCCGTCAGCCCGGGCTGAGAAGTCCTACCTGATACGCGAGACCCGCTACGGGCAGAAGACCGTCAGGCTGGACCTGACCCAGGTCGGCAATCGGGAGCCGCCCCTTTACTTGGAGCCCGGTGACACCATCGTCGTGGGGTCCAGCAACGTTGCGCGCCTGGCGGAGGTCATACGTCCCAGCATGGGCCTCTCAGCCTCGGCAAGCATGGTTCCGTAAGTGGGAGCGGGCCGCCGTTCGCGCCACGCTCGGGAGACTGCTCTGTGATGAGAGAGTACCGAAGAAGGGAGGCGGGCCCGGACGGGCCTCCAGGCCCCGGAGGGCCTGCGAACCCCGGTCCGGCCGGCCAGCTCGACTTGAGGGCATACCTGGGCGTTGTCCGCCGGCGCCTCGGGGCCGTCAGCGTCATATTCCTGGTGGTGGTCACCCTCGGCACCCTCTACGCGTTCCGCGCCCAGCCCGTCTATCGCGGCGAGGCGCGCCTGCTCATCGAGAGGCACCGCCAGCCGCTCGCCACCTTTGAGGATGCGGCGGACCTGCAGACGTTCGGCCGGGAGCACTACAAGACCCAGAAGGAACTGGTGACGGGCCGTCCCGTCCTGGAGCGGGCGGCCGCCGCGCCCGAGGTGGCGGAGATCCCCGAGATCGCCGGCACCGATGACGGCACGGCGCCGGGCCTGATGGGCCGCCTGAAGGCGACCGTCCTGGCCGCCGCAGGGGCGCCGCCGCGCGCCATGGCCCCCTGGGAGCGGCTGCGCGAGATGCTGTCCGTCGAGCACCAGCGCGACACGCACCTGTTGGTGGTCAGGGCGGAGAGCGCCAGTCCACAGCGGGCCGCCACGATCGCCAACGCCGTCGCGCATGCCTTCGAGAGCTTCCACGTCGAGCGCAGGCGCAACTCCGGCAACGAGGCTTTCGTCTTCCTGGAGGAGCAAGAGGCCGAGCAGGAGCAGAAGGTCGTCGAGGCCGAGAACGCGCTCCAGCAGTTCCGCGAGGAGGCCGAGGCCGTCTTCCTGGGCCTGGGCGAGGAGGGCAACCCGAAGCTGGCCCGCCTGGCCCGCCTGAGCGAGGAGCTGACCGAGGCCCAACTGGCGCGCGCCAAGCTGACGGCCCGCCTGGCCGTGATCGACGAGGTCGCCCATGCGCGGGCGGACGGCGTCCGGTCCGACAGCCCGGCCCTGGTCACCGTCGCCGAGGCATATGCCGATCCCGTCATCAGCAGCCTGCGGGCCGATCTGGTGTCGGTCGAGGAGCAAGTTGCCGCCCTGTCGGGTACCTATGGGGCCGAGCACCCCCAGTTGCGCGCGGCCGGCGCGCGGCTCGAGTTGCTGCGCCGGAAGGTGGCCGAGGCCCTGGGCGACATGCGCCAGTCACTGCAGCTCCAGTTGGGCACGGTCCAGGAGCAGGAGCGCGAACTCGCGGCGGCCTACGCGGACCAGACCCGGATATCGCTCGCCCTTTCGAAGCAGTCGCTCCAATACGCTCGACTCCAGGGCGAGGTGGAGCGCCAGCGGAAGCTCCATGACGTGCTGGTGGAGCGAATGCGGGAAGTGGACGTCACCGCCGACTTTGCCGGCGCCAACGTCGAGGTCGTCGAGGAGGCCGCCGTCCCCCGCAGCGCAGTGCGGCCCAGGAAGGCGCGCATCGTCCTGCTGGCGGCCGCCCTGGGACTGCTGCTCGGCCTGGGGGCCGCGCTGCTGCTGGACCACCTGGACGAGACCATAACCACGCCGGAGGACCTGGAGGCCGGCGTCGGCGTCCGGGTGCTGGGCTTCGTGCCGGTGATGGCCGGTCCCAGGCGCAGGAAGGCCCCGTTCAGCCGCGGGCTGATCACCGCCCTGGCGCCCAATTGCCAGGCGGCCGAGGCCTACCGCAACATCCGCACCAACCTGCTCTTCAGCCCGTTCTCCCGGGAGGCCCGCGTGATCGCCGTGACGTCCGGCGGACCGGGCGAGGGCAAGACCACCACGGCGGCCAACCTGGCCCTGGTGATGGCGCGGGGCGGCAAGCGGGTCCTGCTGATCGACGCCGACCTGCGACGACCCATGGTGCACCGCGTCTTCCGGCTGAAGGGCCGCGCCGGGACCCTCAGCGTGCTGCGCGGCAAGCGCTCCCTGGCGCAGGCCGTCCAGAGGGCCAGGTTCAACAAGCACCCCGTCCCCGACCTGGACGTGCTGACCGCCGGGGCCGGAACGCCCGCCTCGGCCGAGGCGTTCGACACGGATGCCGTTCGCGAGCTGTTGGCCGCGGCGCGGCGCGACTACGACTGGGTGATCGTCGACTGTCCGCCCGTCCTGTTCGCGTCCGAGGCGGCCATTCTGGGCGCCGTCAGTGACGGGGTGATCATGGTCGTGAAGTCCGCCGTCAACAAGGGCTCCGTGGTCGTCCGCACGTGCCGGCACCTGGAGGACGTCAACGCCACGATCATCGGTTGCGTCCTGAACCACGTGCGCTCGTCGCACCTGGGCAGTCACTACTCCGGCTATTACCACTACGGCTACTCCAGGTCCCACGACGCTTACTACACCGAAGACAGCCGCAGAAAGGCGGGCTGATGGGTGCGCAACCACGGTGAGCGGATGAAGAGCACAGACACTGCGAGGCGCCCGGCAATGCACCGTCGGCTGCAGGCCGTCAGTCGCTGGACGGTGCTGGTCGCCGTCGCGGCGTCGCCATGGCTGTTCGGGTCGGTCGAGCCCTGGGCGTTCCTGGCGGTGTGCATGGCAGTGGGCGTGGGCACGGCGGCGTGGCTGGGTTCGGTGTGTGTGGACCCGTCGACCGCGCTCCGTGCGCCCGTGCTGACCGCGTGCATGATCGGCCTGGTCGTCATCGTCTGCGTGCAGATGCTGCCGCTGCCCCGGTCGCTGGTCGCCTCTTTGAGTCCTTTCGCTGCGGGCGCACACGAGCGGGGGACCGGGCTGCTGGACGGGCCCGGCGCGGACGCCCTGCCGCCGGCCGCCCGCGACCGGCCGGCCGACCGGGCCGTGCTCTCGGTCAGCCCCGCCGCCACGCGCCGGAGCCTCTGTCTGCTGGCCGCCTACGCCGGCACGCTGCTGGTCGCGGCGAACGCGTTTCGCAACTGGCGGCAGGTCCGCCGCGCCGCCCTGGTGCTCACCGGTTCAGCGTTCCTGGTGGCGCTGGTCGGCATATTGCAGCGCCTGTCGGGCACGGAGCGGATCTACTGGTTCCACGTCCCCCGGTTCGCCGGCTCGACGTTCGGCACGTTCACGAACGCCAACCACTGCGCCGCTTACCTCAACATGGCGCTCGGGCTCGGCGTCGGCCTCTTGCTGGCCATTCCTGCGTCCGCTCGTGCCGGCCGCGGCGCGGGCCTTCGGCGCGCCCTGGTGCGGCTCTCCACGCGGGGGGGCAGCCGATCAGTGTTCCTGGCGTTCGCGGTCGTGACCATGGCCACGGCCGTCTGCCTGTCATGGTCGCGGGGCGCGATGATCAGCCTGTTCCTGGCCGCCCTGGCCATTGGCGCCTGTGCCATCGGCGCCGGCCACGCACGCCGGGCCGCGCCCTGGATGGGCGCCGGCACGCTGCTGGCAGGGGCGGGTGTGTTCTGGCTGGGGTGGCAGCCGGTCGCGGCGAACCTGGGATCGCTCGGCGCCGTCCTGGCCGACCCGATGGCCAACGAGCGCGCCGTGGCGACGCACGACACGCTGAAGCTCTTCACGCTGGCCCCGGCGTTCGGCGTCGGGTTCGGCGCGTTCGAGCACGCCTTCCCCGTCTGCCAGGGGCCGGCCATTCAGGCGGGACGCTGGCTCCACGCGCACAACGACTATGCGCAACTCCTCGCAGAGGGCGGCATCATCGGGTCGGCGCTCGCGGCCGCGGCAGTCGTGGCCTTCGGCACGGTGTTGGCTCGCGGGTTCCACAGCGCGGGCCGGCCGCTGCGGTCATTCGTCGTCGGCGCTTCGATCGGGCTGGCCGCCATCGCGCTGCACAGCGGGATCGACTTCAGCCTGCACAAACCCGCGAACGCCTTCCTGCTGGCGCTGATGTGCGGGCTCTGCCTGGCTGCCGTCCACACGGGCCGGCCCGTCCCCTCGGGCCCCGGGCCGGCGGGCAGGACCCGGCGCGCACTCGTGCGACTCGCCGCGCTCGGCGGCATCGCCGTGCTGGCAGCGCTGGGTGCGGTGGCGGCGGGCGACATGCTGGACGACCTGGCCTTCGCGCGGTTCCGCAGCATGGCGCGACTGGCCGGCGCACCCGTGGCCCCCGCGGTCCGCTCCCGGGCAGTGGCGGCCGCCGCAGAGGAGATGGCGCTGCTGACGGCCTCTGGCGCAGACAACTCGGACGCCCTCTGGACCATGGCGGCGACCAGTCGCGAGTGGGTCGGCGCGGATGACCTGGACCCCATCCTGCGCCTGCGCATCGCCGACCAGGCAGTCGGCGTCGCAGCGCTCAGTGCCCTGGAGGCGCCCTCGAACTACCGCGTCTGGCTCTGCCTGGCCCGCACCCAAGCCGCCGTGGGGCGTTGGGCGGCTGCCCGGGCGTCCCTCGAGACGGCCGGCGCGTTCGCGCCCCGCGGGATGGAAGTCGCACTGGAGGTTCACAGACCATGACCAAGACCGCCTACGTGGCCATGAGCGCCGACCTGCTCCACCCCGGCCACCTGAACATCATCCGCGAGGCACAGAAGTACGGCGTGGTCACCATCGGCCTGCTCACGGACCAAGCCATCGCCGGCTACAAGCGGCTCCCATACCTGACCTACGAGCAGCGCAAGACGGTGGTCGAGAGCGTCGTCGGCGTCGCGCGCGTCGTGCCGCAGGAGACGCTCGACTACGTGCCCAACCTGCGGATGCTCAAGCCCGACTTCGTCATCCACGGCGACGACTGGCGCACCGGCGTGCAGCGCCACGTGCGCGACGCCGTCATCGAGGTCCTGGCCGAATGGGGCGGCCGACTCATCGAGCCCGAGTACACCGAGGGCATCTCCTCGACCGTCCTGAACGCGGCCCTGCGCCAGGTGGGGACGACGCCCGGCGTGCGCTTGAAGCGGCTGCGGCGACTGCTGGCCGCAAAGCAGTTCGTGCGCGTCATGGAGGCCCACAGCGGCCTGAGCGGCCTGATCGTCGGGCGCGCCCGCGTGGCGTGTGACGGCGTGCAGCGCGAGTTCGACGCCATCTGGCTCAGCAGCCTGACCGACTCGACCGCCAAGGGCAAGCCCGACACCGAGTGCGTCGACGTGACCTCACGCCTGCGCACCGTCAACGACATCCTGGAGGTCACCACCAAGCCCATCATCTTCGACGGCGACTCCGGCGGCATCCCCGAGCACTTCGCCTTCATGGTCCGAACGCTGGAGCGTCTCGGCGTCTCGGCCGTCATCATCGAGGACAAGGTCGGCCCGAAGCGCAACTCCCTGCTCAGCGCCTCCGTGGCTCAGACGCAGGCCCCGGTCGAGTCGTTCTGCCGCAAGCTGACCGTCGGCAAGCGCGCGCAGGTGACCGGCGACTTCATGGTCATCGCCCGCATCGAGAGCCTTAACACCGGGGCCGGTATGGCGGACGCTGTGCGCCGCGCGCGCGCCTACGTGGCCGCCGGCGCGGACGCCGTCATGATCCACAGCAAGGCCGCCTCGCCGGCGGAGGTGCTGGAGTTCTGCGGTCGCTACAGCGACCTGTCCCCGCGCGTTCCGCTGGCGGCGGTGCCGAGCACCTACTCGCAGGTCACCGAAGACGAACTGAGCGCCGCCGGCGTGCAGGCCGTCATCTATGCCAACCACATGCTCAGGAGCGCCTACCCGGCCATGCTGCGCACGGCCGAGCGCATCCTGGAGTCCGGCCGCGCACTGGAAGCCGAAGAACTGTGCATGCCCGTCAGCAGCATCATCAGCCTGGTGCCCACCGACGTGCCGGGCACCATAACCCTCGAGGAGCCTAGTGATACACAGCGGCCAGTTCATCCGCACGCTCGACTCTCACGGGCTTGATTTCTTCACCGGCGTGCCCGACTCGGTGCTCAGTGGGCTCACGTCCTACCTCACCGAGTCCGTGCCCGACGACCGCCACGTCATCGCCGCCAACGAAGGGGGGGCTGTGGCACTGGCCGTCGGCCACTACCTGGCCACGGGCCGGCCGGCGCTGGTCTACATGCAGAATTCCGGCCAGGGCAACGCCGTCAACCCCCTGATGTCGCTGGCGTCTCCGGACGTCTACGGCATTCCGATGCTGCTGCTGATCGGCTGGCGCGGCGAGCCCGGCCGGCCGGATGCCCCTCAACACACCGCGCAGGGACGGGCCACGCTGCCGCTCCTGGATGTCTTGGGGCTGCCCCATCGGGTGCTGCCCGACGATGAGCAGGGCGCCGAGCAGGCCGTGGCCGAGATGCTGGCCGTCGCCGTCGAGCGCCAGACGCCCGTCGCGCTGGTCGTCCGCGAGGGCACCTTCGGGCCGGGCGAGCAGCACCCGTCCTCCCTCGACGACCTGACCCTCACGCGCGAGGAAGCACTCAAGACCATTGCCGGCCGCCTGGACGCGCGCACCGTCGTCGTGGTGACCACAGGCAAGGCGTCCCGCGAAATCCACGCCTACCGCAGGGAGCAGCGCCAGTCCAGCCGCCCGGATTTCCTGACCATCGGCGGCATGGGTCACGCCTCATCCGTCGCCCTGGGCATCGCCCTGGCCGGCCCGGCCCGCCGCGTGGTCTGCCTGGACGGCGACGGCGCCGCGCTGATGCACCTGGGTGCGATGGCCATCATCGGGTCGCGCAAGCCGCCCAACCTGACCCACGTCATCATCAATAACGGCGCCCACGACTCGGTCGGCGGCGCGCCCACGGTCGGGTTCGCCGTCTCGCTTCCGGACATGGCCCTGGCCTGCGGGTACCGAGGCGCGCTGTGCGTGGACACGCGAATCCCGCTGGCCGCTGCCATGGAGGTGCTGCGGCGCCGCAGCGGGCCGGTGCTGGTGGAAGTGCGCGTGTGCACGGGCTCACGCCCGGATTTGCCCCGACCTGCCCAGAGCCCGCAGGAGGGCAAACGCCAGCTCATGGAGCTGCTGAGGGCATGAAGCAACGCGAACACATAGGCCCGGGCGCCGTCGGCGAGGTCGGTCCCGCCCTCGACCGCCTGGGCGCCAAGTGCGTCTTGCTCGTGACGGGCCGGTCGTCCTACGAGGCGTCCGGCGCAGAGCAGGCG
>SDBT01020408.1_pt1 | contig 10361 bp, 9 predicted proteins | sample 2277101 | NCBI WGS metagenome assembly SDBT01 (sample SAMN10404973, study PRJNA504765) | marine sediment metagenome | isolation source: marine sediment core GS10_PC15, 103 cmbsf | place: Arctic Ocean: Southern Knipovich Ridge | collected 2010
TGATTTTGAGGATAACGATATTCTTAGATTCAATAACACTTTGTACTGGACAGCTTCTATGAAACCAATATTACCTCCCTCTGTTAGTGTGGAAAATACATGGTATAACGAACATCTCGTTTATACCCATGTTCCCAATGGTTTTCTTACCTTAGAGGCTACTAAAGGTCAGATTGTTGATAGCAGCGAATTCTTCAAACAAAGAACGATCTATTATGGTGAAGGAGGGTTATTTGGACAAACATGGACCGGATATCCAATAAACAGGGGAGACACCACTGATGAACTAAATTCCGCATTTTATGATGGTATAGGTGGTTTGGCATTACCACCGCCATTAAGCTGGGTTTTTGAACCCAACTTTATGATATCATACCCCACAGAATCCATCCATATAATGCGCTACAAGGATATCGAGCAAAGAATGCAAACACTCTATCCATACTTTTTGTATAATTTGTTTGGAAAAGAACTAGATTCCATTCCAGTTTCCGATGGAAAAAATTCCTATTGGCTAATGCCGCTTATAGTGGCTTTTGATACACAAAATGTTCCTTGGTCGGCAAATAATCCATATCTAAGGTTGGTAGGATATGCATTGATTGATACCTATGATGGAAATATCCGTCTACTAAAGTATGGAGATGATTTCTTTGCTGAAATGTTTGCAAGTCAATATTCGAGTCAATTAGAACCAATACCTGTCTGGCTTGAAGAACAAATTCGTTATCCTGTAGAGCTGTTTAATTGGAAAACTGAGATGTACAACATATATCATGTTGATAAGGTTGACACATTTATTCAAGCAAATGAGTTCTATGAAATTCCAAGAGGCTTAGACACCTACTTTATTGAAGCAAAACCTCCAGGATTTGATCAAATTGAATTCATTGGATTACTATCTCTTGAGCTAAAAGGTTCGCAAGGAAGAAACTTGGCTGGATTTATGATTGTAGAAAATGATCTTTCTAATCTTGGAAAAATGCAATTTTATGAAATTCCTTTAAATTCAACTACCAAACTTATTGGACCTACCGCGGTTCGTGAAGCACTTGATCGAGATCCTGATTTTGCACAACTAAAAACTCTATTGAGAAATCCTAGAATTGGTGATAACATCTTATATCGTGTAGGTGAACAAGATACCTACTTTATCCCAGTTTATACTGCCGGTGCAGGAGGTGTTGTAGCTCAACTAGGTACTATAGCTGCAGTAGGTGCTGCATTCACAGGAGAGTATTATGTTGGTCTTGGCGATACGCAAGAAGAAGCGTTTGAAGCTTACCTACAAAAACTTTCAGGAGTTGTAACTTCCTCTCCTGTGTTAAATGGTGAAACAATGGAGGGGTTAGATAAAGCAGATAGAATAGAATACGTCAAATCTCTTTTTCAACAACAAGACATAGAAATCTTAGAACCAACTTCCATTCAATTTCCATTATCATTCAAAGAAAGTGAAATCATCTTTTTCACCACAGTGGAACAAAGTGCTACTGAGACTCTAGTCACAGACTTTATAGATGATTTTGTAAAACCTCGGACTGATAGAGTATATGTATGGCAAGATGATAATATTCTCAATTTTGGTACAATTATTGTAAGAAATAGTGTACCAGAAATGCATTACATCTCAATTGAGTTTGGTATCTAATTGTTATAATAAATGAAAACCTAGCGTTCAGATTCTAATTCAGCTTTTATTCTTCTACATGGATCTTGAACATTCCTAAAATATTACTAAGGGTTAAATTAAGTGAATTTTTTTACGTACTAATTGTTATTAGTTGTAGACAATGGTTCTGTATACACCAAACATCTCATTGATTTTCTTATGAAGAAAGTTCAGTTTGAAGTAATACAAGAAAATAAAGTAAAATTTTCTAATCTAATCAATTATGAATCATTTATCTTGTCAGGCAGACGTAAAAATAATCAATTAATGAACAGCTTAAACTCAAAAATAATAAAACATGCTATCCTAGAACGAAAACCACTTTTAGGAATTTGTTACGGAGCAGAGATTTTAACACTTACTTTGGGAGGAACAATAAGGAAATCAATTTTACCTCAAAAAGGTCACCAAATTGTAACTATTTCTAAGAAAAATCCTCTATGTGAAGGCAAAATAGATGTCTTTGAAAGTCATCATTATGAGATTTCAAGATTGGGTGAATCATTGGAACGTATTGCCTATTCTGATACTTGCCTAAATGAAATCATAAAGGTAGAGGGTTCAAACATTTTTGGAATCCAATTTCATCCAGAAATGACAAGCGATGGTAAAGACATAATTAAAAATTTCATCAAAAATTAATTTGTAGTATATAAGTTGAAATATAGTAAAAAATTATGAAAAGAAATTGATTAAAAAATTAGAACTTAAAGTAAACGAAAAAGGGGAAATCACATCACCAACTTATCCTGAACTTATTTCAAAAATAAATGAACTTATTGAGAAAGGTAACAAAGAAAGTAAGCAAGAATAGACAGTAGCTCTAGAAACAAAATTATTAAAATGCGGAGTGCGAGATTTGAACCCACGGCCTTCAGCTTGGGAAGCTGACGTCATAACCAGACTAGACTAACTCCGCGTAAGACCAATTTTCAGCTTAGTGTTATATAGATTGATGAGGAAATAACAACGATGGATGCAAAATGTCCCGAATGTAAAAAAGTAGCTATCTTGGACGACGATTTGAAATCTGTAAAATGCCCACACTGTAATTTTGAAGCAGACTATGAAAGTTATCTTGAAATTATGAAAGAACATGCACTTAACATGGCAGCTGATTATATTCCAGATAGACCCGGATTCTAATTACAAGTACTTCCTTTTTTAGAACAATCAAAAAACACATTACACTTTGGATAAAACACATAACAAGATTGCAAATTTATTTCCATGTTGTCATATTAAGATACTTGATTTGCTCAACTACAAACTTTTTGAAGCGTTTTAGTTTAAAAATAATGTCCAAACGTTAATTAGTAGTTCAAATTTTTTTGTGAATGCTTGGCTAACTTCAAGTTAACTATATCTGATAAAAAAGGAAAGTCCCAAACAAAGGAATTGAAAGATAATGAGGCTAATGCATTATTGGGTTTGCAAATTGGACAAGAAACCGATGGAGCAATTGTAGGACTAGGTGGAAAATTGAAAATTACAGGTGGTAGCGATAAATCAGGAGTTCCAATGAGGGCTGATATTCATGGTGGTTCAAGAAAATACGTTTTATTAACTAAAGGAGTTGGATTACAAGATGCCACTAAAGGAGAGAGAGTTCGTAAATTAATTCGTGGTAATACAATTTCTGAGGAAACTTATCAAATTAATTGTAAATTTGATGGTATAATAAGTGTAGAAAAAACTCCAGAAGAAAAAACTCCAGAAGAAAAAACTCCAGAAGAAAAAACTGATTCATCTCCTAAAGATAAAAAACAAAAGAAAAAAGAATAGGTTAACATAGCCCAATTCTACATTTTGACCATTGCACTGGAAAGAAACTCTACCTGATTGGTACATAAAAAAATATGGATATCAGCCCTGTGTAAATATTGGAACTACTGGACATGTAGATCATGGGAAAACTACTCTTGTTCAATCAATTACTGGAACTTGGACAAGCGTTCATAGTCAAGAGCTCAAACGGGGCATAACAATCAGGGTAGGTTATTCTGATGCTGCTTTTTACAAATGTAAAAATTGTGAAGATCCATTAGGCTATTCAACAAGCCCTAAATGCTCTAATTGTGGTAACGAAAGTGAATTATCTAGAGTAGTGAGTTTTGTTGATAGTCCAGGTCATGAGAGTCTTATGGCCAACATGTTATCTGGCTCTGCCCTAATGGATGGTGCCTTGTTGATAATTGCAGCAAATGAGAAAGTTCCAAGACCACAAACAAAAGAACATTTACTTGCTCTAGAAACCCTTGGAATAAAACAGATTGTAGTAGTACAAAACAAAGTGGATTTAGTTTCATACGAAGAGGCCATGGCAAATTATTCTGATATTGCAAAATTTGTAAAAGGTACAAGTGCTACAAAATCTCCGATAATACCGATTTCTGCTCAGTCAGGCCTTAATATTGATGCTCTAATTGGTACAATTGAAACAACCCTTGAAACACCAAAAAGAGATGAATCTAAAAATGCAGTAATGCACGTATTACGTTCTTTTGATGTAAACAAACCTGGTTCCGAAATTAAAGATATCAAAGGTGGTGTAATTGGAGGAAGTCTAACACAAGGGAAATTTACGGTAGGAGATGAAATCGAAATTAAACCCGGTTTTTTGAATGAGAAGAAGAAAACCTATCAAACCATACAAACAAAAATTGTGTCTCTAGGAACTGGTATTGGCATTGTTGATTCTGTAAAGCCTGGTGGTTTAATAGCAATTGGAACACAACTAGACCCTTCAATGACAAGAATCGATTCGTTAATTGGTTCTGTGATTGGAAAACCTGACACACTTCCTGAAATCTCCTCTACAACAAAACTTAGTATCAGCTTATTTGATTCAGCAGTAGGAATGACAGGTGAAACAAAAGTGTTGCCAGTTCAGATGGGAGAACTGTTAAGGCTAAACATTGGTACTGCACCCGTACTTTCTAAAGTAATAAAGATAAAAGCTGACATCATTGAAATAGAATTAAGAAGACCAGTATGTCTCTTTAAAAATGAAAATGTTGCAATTAGTAGAAGAATTGCAGATAGGTGGAGATTAATTGGAGCAGGAATAGTTGGTTGACGTTATTTGTGATACAAGTTTTCTCATACACCTAGCCACAAAAAAGATAAAAAACATCAACAGTTTTGAAACGGAAATAGGACAAATTCAATTTGTTGTTCCAGAAGTTGTTAAGATCGAATTGGAAAAACTTTCAAAAAATGAAAATAAAAAGCATGAAGTAACTTTAACACTAAATCTGATCAACAAACTACAAATAATTTCAATTTCAGGAAATTATGTTGACGAATCACTAATTTCATACGTTAAAGATCACGGTGGAATAATTGCTACAATGGATATAGAATTAAAAAACAAAATAAAATCACTTGGTGGTAGCATAATAACGCTATCTAATGATAGAATTGTTTTAGACTCCTAGAAAAATTTAACTTACCGATGAATAATCATAAGAATAATGACAGGCTTTGAATTAGAAAGTTCTGAATTTTCTAATGGACAAGAAATCCCAAAAAAATATGGATACAAAAACGATAATGTAAATCCTCCTTTAACTATAAAGGGAGTTCCCCCTGAAGCAAAATCATTAACACTAATAATGGATGATCCCGATGCTCAAGCAGCTGTTGGAAAGGTTTGGGTGCATTGGGTTCTTTCAAACATTGAACCCACAATTGCTGAAATCCCAGAATCTTTTATACCCTCAGGAGCAACTGACGGGAAGAATGATTTTGGAGAATTAGGTTATGGTGGACCAGCACCTCCTGACAAAAGACATACCTATATCTTCAAACTTTATGCATTGGATACAAAACTAGAACTACAAAAAGGAGCAACGAAAGCACAAGTCGAAAGTGCAATGAAAGGTCATGTGATTGAACAAACAATTCTCAAAGGCACCTTCACTCCATAAGCCAGAAAAACAATTTGGTAATTAAGAACTAATTTTACAATTTAGAATTTTTCATTTATTCCGACCTCCAATTAATGGTAATTCTTACAAAAGAGTAATAAACAATTTAAAATCACACACGATGGTTGATATCTAATTTAAAATTATATTCTATTGGAAAATTTGAATTTCGTTTACATCATCTTTTAATAATTGGAATTCTTGCAATTAGTTTCTCTATTTCTTTTCTTATTAGATCACAACCTGCTGCATTTGGTTTTGAATTAAATGAATTTGATCCATTTTTCAATTATAGGGCAACACAGTTTATCGTAGATAATGGCTTAGGTGCATATTATGAATGGGACGATGACATGTCTTGGCATCCTATCGGAAGAAATGTATCTGCAACGTCTCAAGTGATGTTACATATTACAGCTGCAGTAACGTATCAAATTTTTGGAAGCTCTTCAAGCCTTTACGATTTTACAATATTATTTCCCATTGTTTTTGGATCCCTAACAACCATAATCATTTTTGCTTTGGTGAGAGTAATTGGAGGTACAACTGCGGGTCTTTTTTCATCATTATTTTTTGCAATCTCTTTACCCATAATTGTTCGTGGTAACCTAGGATGGTTTAAATCAGAACCATTAGGGCTTTTTTATGGTCTTTTAGGACTCTATCTATTTCTAAGTGCTATAAAATCTGACAACAAAAAACACGCCTTAATCAAACTTATTGGAGGCGGAATCATCATTGCCTTTGGACTAGCTTCTTGGGGAGGAATACAATTCTTCATTATTCCCTTAGGATTATTTTTCTTAGCAATACCATTTGTTAGAAAAGATCACAGATTTTTGATTTGGTCAATTCCAGTTTTTGCTGCTATATTATTACTGACAGCTATGGCCTTTGAGAGACCTGGAATAGATTTTGTTTTTGGGGTGGGAGGTTTTTTGTTGATTGGACCATCCGCGTTTTTAGTATTTTGTATTTTAATTCAGAAAATCAGCAAAGAAGAAAAGAAACTACGAAATGGACTTGCTTTTTTAGCTGGCACAATCATTGCAGGAATTACCATAATCTCTACGAGTGCAATCTTTCCAATCATAAACATGCCAGCCTTCAGGTACCTAAATGCAATCAATCCTTTTCTTACAACAGTAGATCCATTAACTGATTCAGTTGCAGAACATGCAACCACAACGATTGACCAATCATTCTACTTTCTTTCAGTTTTTATGATTTTTGCGGGGTTAGCAATTTGGTTAATTTTAAGAAATCAAGAAAAACAAACAGCTTCATCCATTAAAATACATAATGATATGATTGCCTTTACATTAATTTTTGGATTAATTGGTGTTCATGTTAGCTCTGCATTTGTAAGATTGGAAGTCTTTGCAGCAATTTCTGTAATAATACTATCTTCTATCGGCCTTTCAATATTAACTAGTGAATTATTTAGAACTTACAAGCCATCAAAGAAAAAACTTATCAAATCTACTAGAACGATTACAAAGATTTCATATGTTGTAATTATCTTAATATTGTTTGTCTTACCTCTCTCAATTCCGGCTAAAGGAAATTGGATTAATAGTCAATTGATACCTGCCACTATTTTGAATGGAGGAACAGCTTTTGGTATAGCTACAGATGATTGGCTTGCAGCTTTAGAATGGTTAAAAAATAATACTCCACAGGACGCTGTAATTGCCTCTTGGTGGGATTATGGTTATTGGATTTCAACATTAGGTGAGAGAAAATCGTTGGCTGATAATTCGACTCTCAATGATCACATAATTAAAAATATTGCAAAAATGTTACTCAGTGAACCAGACCGTGCATGGCAAATGTTGCAAGAAATGGATGCTGATTATATCTTAATTTTTATTTCGTCACAAAAAATACAAAAAGATCCCACTAGCATTTATGTCCTCTCCGGCGGCGGTGATGAAAGCAAAAAACAATGGTTCATGAGGATTGCAGAGGAACCTCTTTCGAAATTTTTACAAAATGATGGAATTAGTGGAACCGATCATTTTTGGCAAAATACTCTATTTGGTAAAATGATTCCATACTCTCCTATTGGTTATATAGATAAAAGTGGCTCTGGCCTATTTTCAGAAACTTATCAACCAGGAACTCTTGGAATTTATGCAAAGGACATAAAATTTCCATCTGATGGAAATGGACCTTTGAGATTAGCTTACTCTTCCACATCTTTTGAAGACGAAAACATTGGACCAATACTGGGCATCTTCATTTATGAAATAAACAAAGATTACAATCCTAATTTAGAATCATAACAGGAATTAAATTACTTGTATCGTTCAACAAGTCTATATCGAATATATTTATCATCTGGAGAAAATTTTGCAGGGTGTACTAAAAAAGTATCTTGTCCACAATGTGGACACTTTAATTTCAAAGTGTATTTTTTACATTTGTCGCACCTTCGTAATTGAAAACGCATTCTAACCCACACGTGTTTTTCGTGATTCTTCTCTAGTAAACTTGAATGTGCCTTTTTTATTTTCTATTATTCGTTGAATTTCTTCCAGAATTGGCTTCATAATTTTCTCAGCTGACTTGAAATCCTGAGCTTTAACAGCTAGTCTATACTTTGGCGCACCTACATAAGTGATTTGTATATTCTTATCCTTATTTTCTTTCAATACATCAAGAAGTGTGTTTTTAATAATTTCAACTCCATCAGATTTGTTGTTAATGATTTCTAAAATGCCTCTGATTTCAACTGACGGGAATTTTATTTTGGAACTTATTTCTTCAAAAGCAGAAAGAGTCTTTTTGGGCACGTTTAAATCCTTAATAACTGATATTCCGCTTCGAGCTATTTCCATAAAAGCATCATAAATAGAATCATATTTTGAATAAAGAGAATCTTCTAATTTTTCTACATCATCTTTTGATAACTTTGCTTTTACTTGAACATTTTTCATTAAGGTTTGTGCTTTTTTCTGTCGTTTTACATCCAGTAGTTTTTTCTTTTTTTGATCAGTTGAAACCTGTTTTAGTGACAGGTCAATATCTACTCTTTGAGGATTTACTTTTTTTACAAGAAAAACCTTTTTCTCGCCCTTTTTAACAAATTTGCCAACAGATCTAATCCATCCTGGTGCAATTTCAGATACATGTAAAAATCCTTGTAAACCATCGTACTCATCAAGACTAACATATGCACCATGTTCCATAACTTTAGTTATTGTTGCAATTACAATCTCTCCCCGCTCAGGTAATTCTTGAACTTCAGTTGACATTGGCTCTAAATTTTGTAATGTGTAAATTAATGTTGCTAATTAAAAATCAATTCCTTTTTTTGCTTTTATTCCCAACTGAAATGGATGTTTTACTTCTTTCATTTCAGTTACTAGGTCAGCTACTTGAATAATTTCTCTTTTTGCATGATTTCCAGTAAGAATGAGATTGAGTTCTATAGGCTTTGACTTTATTAAATCCAAAACAGCTTCAACATCAATCAATCCAAGATTTATTGCATAATTTACTTCATCTAAAATAATGATATCATATTTTCCAGATTGAATTTTTTCTTTACTAATCTTAATGGCTTCTTGTGCGACTTTTTTATGTTCTTCTCTTGGACTATTATCATCTATGATTCCAACAAAACCTTTTCCAGCTGTTATTATCTCAAAATCTGGTTCTAATCTTTTAAAGGAATTCAATTCACCATAATGCCATGAACCTTTGATAAGTTGAATCATGCAAATTTTTTGATTATATCCTGCTGCCCTTAATGCTATTCCCAACGCTGCAGTTGTTTTTCCTTTTCCCCCTCCAGTGAAAACTATTACTAAACCTTCTTTTCCCATCCTAAACACTTCTCCAAAAGACTAACTAAAAAGATAAGGGTCCAATTTTTTCATTCTGCCACAATTTAAATAAAAAACTGCTCTATTGATACGAATTGAAAATTCCAAGATTGATAATTGGGGGAACAACTAGTGGAGTTGGTAAAACATCAATCTCATGTGCAATCATACACGGAATGAAAAAAAGAGGATATTCTGTTCAACCCTTTAAAGTAGGACCCGATTACATTGATCCAAGTTATCTTTCTTCAATTTCAAAAAATAAAACAAGAAATCTTGATGCTTGGTTAATGGGAGAAAAAGAACTAGTTACTTCATTTACTAAAAACTCAAACTCTGACAGTTCTATTATCGAGGGAGTTATGGGATATTACGATGGATTCACAGGAGCATCAAACTATTCCAGCACTCATCATGTAGCATCTTTGCTAAAGGCTCCAGTAATACTGGTTTTAGATGCTAGCAAAACTGCTCGCTCAATAGCTGCAATGGCATTAGGATTCAAAAAATTTCATAAAAATTCTCGAATTACTGGTCTTATTCTAAATAAGCTTGGAAGCAAAAAACATGAAATCCTGTGTAAACATGCTCTAGAATCTGTAAAGATTCCTGTTGTAGGTTCAATTCCTAAGGATTCAATTCTTTCGTTACCATCAAGACATTTGGGACTTGTACCTGCAACAGAACAAAAATCAATGAAAAACAAAATTCTTACAATTGCAAAAAAAATCTCAGACCATATTGATATTGACAAGCTAATTGACATTAGCAACAACACTTCATCAATTTCAAAACAAAATCTCAAAAAAATAAAAAAACCAAAAACTACAATTGCTGTTGCACTTGATAACTCTTTTAATTTTTATTATCAGGATAATTTAGAAGCATTAAGGCGTGAAGGAGCAAAAATCAAATTTTTCAGTC
>SDBT01020409.1_pt1 | contig 10361 bp, 11 predicted proteins | sample 2277101 | NCBI WGS metagenome assembly SDBT01 (sample SAMN10404973, study PRJNA504765) | marine sediment metagenome | isolation source: marine sediment core GS10_PC15, 103 cmbsf | place: Arctic Ocean: Southern Knipovich Ridge | collected 2010
CCACGGAAAGATACTGGCAACCATGCAAGTACACATATCGAATGTCTCAGCTCGTCTAGGAGATCTTGAAAAATGACACGTCTTATTATTATTATAGCGTTAGTTTGTGTATTCGTTCCTAAAGGTTGGCAGTGCATTCAATATGATTTCGTAACTCAATGTTGTACTAAGATAAAGAGGTACTAATAAAAATGCCATCATCTGACCAGGGTTTAATGCAGTGGGCTCTTGGCCTAGGAGTAACAGGTTATATTGTAACTCTAGCATGGGTTAATAGTAAGTTTAAAGAGAAGGTCTCCAAGGATGTATTCTCTGTGACAGTTAAGGGTATACATGAAAAGTTAGATAGGTTAGAAGAGACTAGTGATAAGATTTGGTCTAAAATAGATAAACTTTAAAAAAGATCGGAGCGCTTTATGAGAGTAGCAACGTATTACGAGACACGGCTTGGTAGGAATGATGGACCGCCACTGTATTGGACTAAGGCTATGAAGGATATGGGGATTGAGGTTGTCCATCTCTCCTCTCGAAGAGAACCAGATAAGTCGAAATATGGAGAGTTTGATCTACATGTATGGATAGATTGGGGAGAAGATGGTCTTACTGGGTTGCTTCCTTATAAACCCATAAGTATGAAGAACCTCCACCCCTCTGTTTATGTAACAAGTGACACTCACCTGGGATTTGATTATCGCTTAAAGAAGGCGAGGGAGTTTGATTATGTCTTTTGCAATCAGAAGCGTGCTGTTGAGGAATTCGCTGAGAAGGGCGTGGTGGCGGAGTGGCTACCCCACGCGGTTGATCTGGATGCGTATCCGAATACTCCAGAAGCGGTTAAGAAATATGATGTTGGGTTCGTTGGTTTCGTTTCTTTCGAGAAGCGAGCGATAGCACTTGATCGGATTTTCAAGGAGTTTCCCAATTTCTATTACGCAAGTGGGAAGTGGTTTGAGGAAGCGGCTGAGTGTTACCGTAAATGCAGAGTAGTATTTAACACCGCAGCAGTGGATGATATAAACATGAGGTTGTTTGAAGTGTGTGCTACTGGTAGTGCTCAGATTGTTGAGAGAGTGCCATTTATGGATGAGTTAGAAGGAATGTCTAGTGATATGAACCCTCCATTTTATGCGTATAAGGATATAGATAATGCTGTGTCTATTATAAAGTATCTACTTAATGCGGATCCTGGTGAAATAGAAAGGGTGCAGAATAGAGCTAGGAACTGGATATGTAGCCACCACACTTATAAGCATAGGGTTGAAACTATATTAAATGTTGTCAAATGTAACGGTGCGATTTCACCACAAATTATTCAGGATACAAAACACCCCTATGATCGTTCCGGTGTTCCGGTGGAATGATTCAATTGGTTATACCGTTTCAGGCGTCCATGTGGGGGTCAAATTTGCATTTTAAACCGCAACCAATGGTAACATATCAACAAAATAAACGGGGCAAATATCGCATTGAGGACACTATAAAATGGCAAAGCGTAACTATTTACAGCTAACAAACTTGATACTTGGACGGATCAAGCAGACCGCAGTTGGTGATATGACAGCTCTAACAGCGGCGAGTCATGCTGATCTTATTGCTGAGTATATAAATGATGCCCAGAACGTCCTGATGATAGAGGATGATTGGTACACTCTTATAACCGAGAGGAGCATTGCTAGTGGCACTACGGGAGTACTAGCTGTGGCTAGTGACTTTAATAAGTCCCTTGTTCTAGTTGATGCTACTAATAAGGTATATCTGATTGAAGGATTGAGCCGGGATTTTTTAATAAACGATAGGGGTAGGGATGATATTGGACCTCCTAGAAGGTTCTCCGCTGAGGGGGCTAACTATAGGTTCAACACCATCCCAGGTACTAGTGTCACGCTGACTGATGTATACTGGAGACAACCTACATCGCTGAGTGCGAATACTGATGAGAGTTTGCTCCCCTTAATATGTGAGCCTCTTATCATAAAGTGGGTAGAGAGTGAGATATATGCATATATGGGGAATAGTGTGAAGAGCGAGCTTGCACTCCGTCGATACCAGACACTCCTTCCTAAAGCGATGGATAAGAATCAGGAAGTTATTGATAGGATGATTATTATGGATAGTGAGGATTTCGACCATCATGAGGATTCTCGAACTCGCATTAGTACGCCTATTACTTAAGGGAGATAGATATGCCAGTAGAAGGTGATGCAAGGACTTTTCAAGAGTTCATCATGCCAATTGGAGGGGTTAATTTACGGTCCTCTCCACTTGCGGTTAGGCCAGATCAGGCTCTCTTATTAGAGAATTTTATATCTCTGGGTGGCTTAGTTCGTAGAACTGGGTATGCTAAGTTTGAGACAGATGAGGTTACCACAGGTAAGAAGATAACTGGTCTACACAAATTCTACCAACAGGATGGGACTAGTCAACTTCTTGTTGGTAGTGGTGCTAATATCAAGTACCATGATGGTAGTGACTGGGTTTCTATTGATGCTACTAGGACTGTTGATGCTCTGATGCATATGGAGACCTGGGGACCACTCGATAAGGTTTATGTAGGGAATGGTGTAGAGGAAGGGTTAAGTTGGGATGGCTCCACTGCTGTGACTCTAACGGGTACAAATAGGCCAACCAAGCCGATTCAGTTTCTTGCTTATCAAGACCGTCTCCTTCATATTGATAAGGCTAATCCTGGTCAGCTTGGTTGGTCAGGTTCATTTAGTGATACAACGTGGGAACCTCTTGCTAATACTAGTGTTAGGCCGGATACAGAGTTGTTTGGTATGATTGTTCACTCTGCTTCAAATGCAAGTGTTGGTGTTGATAGTAAGGTTCTCATAGCAGGATCGAATGGTATGTACCTGTTCCGTGCCACAGATATGAGACCTCCTAACATCACCACGGGGGATTATAGGTTAGATCAACTCTCCACCAAGGTTGGCTGTAACTCTCCATGGACGATGCAGTGGACACCTCGTGGAACGATATATCTAGGGATGGATCGTCAGGTCTATCTCCTTCCCTTCGATTCACTAAACCCAATTCCCATAAGTGACAATATACGGAGTGAGGGGCTTGTAAATGGTATAGAGAACACTCCTGCCTCCCAGCTTCCCATAGCAAGCGCAGTATATCATAACGGGTTCTACAAACTGAGCCTTGCAAACAGTGGAGCATCTATCAACAATCGCCAGTGGTGGCTTGATGTAAACAACCTGAAACTTGATCAGGAGAACCGCACCTTTGGTCCTTGGTTCGGCCCTATGACTGGAATAGTGTTTAGTGCCCAGATAACACAGGATGGTCCTGGGGATGGTGGTGAGTTGTTTGGGGGAGAGGGCGATGGCACTACTGGTAGTTTCGTGTACCAGGGTTCGTTCCCAGGGATTTACAAAGATAGTGGCTCCGATATAGTAACACAATGGAGGACATACCTCAACCCACTTGGAGAGAAAGCGGTAAACAAATCTATTCACCAGCTAGAGTTTGAAGTATCGTTCCTCACTGGTAATATTACCATTGACTATCATGACTTTGATGGTGTTAAGAGGACGAGTGATATCCTCTCTATAACAACGAGTGGGGTTCTTTATGGAGCAGAACTCTATGGGTCTTTTAATTACAGTGGCTTATCTCCTAGTCGTCACCGGTTCCCAGTTAACCCAGCTATCAATACTAGATTCCTCTCTTTGGCTATAAAGAACACAGGTGGGATTGCATTTGAAATCTACACCGTGAGAGTTCAGGTAGAGGAAGGAACGGAGGGTTTTGAATAATGACAGAACTATTTGAGGGTAATGGTAGTGGTTATCCATCGGCTCTGGATACTAACAATAGTCCCGTTGCTAATGCAGTTGATCTCGTAGATGCGAATCATCCTAATGATTTAGCAGCGGCGATTATCGCTATCCAAGGGGCACTTGGTATTAACCCACAGGGTAGTGCCGCTACTGTTGTTGCTCGTTTGTCAGCTCAACATACCACAGCTGGGAATCACTCTATAGCTAGTGTTGTAACGAGTGGGGACACCCAGCTTGTTACAAGTGATAAGGTTTTTACTGATATAAACTTTGAGGCTACGGATACGGGCAGTGCTAATACCTATGTCGGTGTACTAGCGGCTAGTATCAGCGCTTACACTGATGGCCTCACTGTTAAACTGAGGGTTGCAAATACCAACACTGGTGCTAGTACCCTTGACATAAGCGCGGTGAGTGCGGATGCTATAGTAAGTCCGAATGGGACCGCGCTGAATGGTGGGGAGTTGGTAGCTGCTGGTATATATACATTTATATATGATCTTACCAATACTAGGTGGGTTCTTCAGGATAATGATACAAAGATTAAAGTCTCGGTGAATGATACAACTCCTGGCTTTTTGAATGGTAAGGCGGTTGCTGGAGAGGGGATGAACCTCACAGAGAATAATGATGATGGGAATGAGACGCTTTCATTCACTCCTAGGACACTGAAGGTGTTTACGAGTAGTGGTACATTCACTCAACCTAATGGCGTTACTACGGTTAAGGTGCTTTGTATTGCTGGAGGCGGTGGAGGCGGTACTGGTGCTACTCCTGGTGGAGGCGGAGGTGGGGGTGGAGGAGCGATTGAGGCAATAGTAACAATTTCTGGAAATATAACGGTTACTATTGGTGCTGGAGGTGCAGGAGGAACAGCTTCAAACGATAATGGCTCAGCTGGTACTGATACTACTTTTGGCTCTCTAGTGACAGCAAAGGGTGGGAGTGGTGGACTTCATGGTAATAACACAGGAGTAGGTGGAGCGGCTGGTACAGGGAGTACAACTACCCAAGAGCGAATAGCTATCACTGATGGTGTTGCTGGGCAGAATGAGCAGAGTGGCAGTGGTGGAGATGGTGGGTATAATGGGCTAGGGCCAGATAATCTTGCGTCAGCACAAGGTGATGCAGCTGGTGTTGGCGCTGCTGGTACAGAAGCTGGAGATGGTGGAGCGGGAGCTGGAGATGATAATGATGGTGGTGCTGGGTTTAGGGGGATTTGTATAGTTAGCTTCTAGGGAGGTTTTGATGAGAATTAAGCGTAGCGATAATGAAATAAGACAGTTTGGTTTGCCTACACTTGAGGAAAGAATTATTATCCTTGAGAGATCAATTGAATTCCTTATGGTGGATTTAGGGAGTGGTAGAATGAAGGACTTTGATGATCTTCAGGCCAAGATGGATCAGGTAGATAAAGATAATCCTGGTAAGGGGAGGGATAGTTAATGGGTGAAATAGGCGCAGGGAATGGTACTGGGTATCCAGCGGCTCTTGATACTAATAACTCTCTAGAGCAGAATGATAATGAGTCGAATCCTACACTAGCGAGAGCTGAGGTTGTTAATGATCTAGCAGCTGGTTTGCTGGCTGTACAGACGGAGCTTGGACTTGATCCAGCTGGCTCCTTTGCTACCGTTCTCCTTCGTCTTAATTCTCTCAAAACTACTACTTCAGCTGAGAGTAGTGACTTTACAGTTGTAGCAACTGATGTTAATAAATATATACTTGTGACGGCTTCGACAGTTGCTGTTACTGGAACTTTATTAGCGGCGGCGACAGCGGGGGATGGATTTCGTGTAAGGATTATGAAGATGGATGCTACGAACTGGGCCGTTCGAGTGGATGGTGATGGTTCAGAGACAATAAATGGTGTTCTAACAATTGACTTATTTGCCCAATACTCATTCGTTGATCTCCTCTCAAATGGGAGTGAGTGGGTAGTTGTTGGGTCTAGGTATTTTGACTAAAGGAGGTTAAGATGGGATTATTTGGTGGTGGTTCTTCAACAAAGCCAATTCTTTTAACTGTACCAGGAGGGTTTGATGATCCTCAAGCAGCTAAAGCGGCAGAGTTTGCATCTCAAATAAGTGGGTTGACTGATACAAGGGTTAGCACTCCAGGTGTTAATATAGGTCAACCTGCTACTGAGAGGCCATTCTTCGATCAATTCTCTCAAGAATTGCAGAGTCCTCAACTTGGTGCCAGGACACAGAATGAGCAATCTATTATACAGCAACTTGTCTCTCAGGTCAACAACCAGAATACTCAGGCCGGGTTCAACGCTCCAGCTTCAAGTGGTACAGTTGCTCAAGCCATAGCTCCTCAGTTGTTTGACTTTAGACAGAGGGAGCTGGATAATATAAGGGGTGGAGAGCAGACCTTTGGAGGGACTGAGCTTACGGAACGGGGGCAGGATATTACGGCTGCTTCACAGGGCGGACAACTTGATCTTAACAACTTCAATTCTATCATAGCATCCTTAACAGGGTTGACCGAGTTTGCAAGTCCACAGAACTTTTTAGGGACTGAGACTAAAACTGAGGGGGCTGGTATCCTTGATAGTCTCATTAATGTAGCCGGTATCGCTTCTGGAGCTGGAGCGTTTAGTGGCCTAGGGGGTTCATTATTTGGTGGGGGTGGCGCTCGTGCAGGTGGATCAACTAATCCTTTTACTCAAATATTTGGGAGCTAAAAAATGCCGAGACCACCTAGGGCTACATTCGTAGGGAATATAAAGAGTGACATAGCTGGGAATAACTTCGAGCGCTCTCTTCAGAATTTAAGTCAATCCCTCTTCAAGAATCGTGTGCTCAATCAACGGCAGGAGAATGCTGATAGATCGTTTGATGAGCAGGTGAGGCAGTTTGATAAAACTGATGATACTGCTAGAGCAGCTGTTGATCTTAAAGCTAATCAAAATAAAGGCCTCCGGAATTTGATAGAGACATTCAAACCTGGAACCCTCGACCCAGATCAAGTCTACCCAACTGCAGCTCTTAATAGCCTAGCATCAAGTATGCAAAAGACATCTAGTGAGAAGACAGCAGCAGCTACACAGCTTACTTCTGCAAATAGCGTGATGGAGTTGTTTGAGGAGAATCTGAATGTTGCTAGGAGTGGTGCGATAGTTGGTAGGGATGGACAGTTCGACGCCCCTGGCTCTTCCGAAACAGCAACACCAAGGAAGCTGAGTGCTAGGGAGGAGAGGGATATTCTCATTAAGACTATGAGGGAAGCTGAGACGTTAAATGACTTTGATCCTACTATGATTGATAACCCTATAGTTAAAACTCGCCTAGATACTCTTAATAGGAGGGTAGTGGCGGAGGCTAAATCGGGGACTAGTAAGGATAACTTCCAACGGCTTACTCGTCAGAGGCTAGTGGCTAATGGTGTGATTCCAGAGAATGCTACCCCTGATGAGATTGAAACTGCTGAGAGGGAAGTTTCTGAATTGATGGCTCAGAGAGTAGGACAAGCAGAGACTAAAAGAGGGTTAGCTGATATTGGTACTAATGATGAAAAGTTGCTATCAGTCGCTATGCAAGCTAAGGCAGTTAACCTTGATGGAACTCCAGTATCAACCCCTCTCACTGTTGGTGATTTGAAGAGTGGTAAGTTTAGAATCCTCAGCACAAAGGATCAGGAGTTCTTGAAAGCGCATGTAGGTCTTGTCGCTACTTTCGATGAACTAAGGAGAATATCTGAGGCTGTCTTTACGGCTGAGGATTTTGGCCCTCGAATAATGCAATCAGTTAAACTGTTCTTCGCTGATAAACTTGATGTGAACTTAGTAGGAACGGATGCTGAAGCTACCCAGTTGAAAGCAATAGTTGGGCAGTTTAAGACCCTTAGAGCCGTGATACCCACTCGTATAGTTAGAGCCCTTGGGGAAGTTGGAACACTTACTGATGGGGATATTGAGAGAGCACAGACTATATTCGCTAAGCTGTACGGGGATGTAGGAGTATCACCATCACGCTCAACCGTTCTAAAGGGTATCAATTCATTCCAGGATTTCTTGGTGAGTGTTAAGAATAGGACAGTCGTTGATTTGAATAAACTGCTGTCTAATGGAGAGAAAAGGATTAGAGTAGTAGGTGATCTTAAACCTAAAGATAGGGGACTGTCTACTGGTCTTAAGAATACTATAGATACAATCGGAGCACCACCTAAGGGGTAAATAATGGCAACTGCAAATATTGACACACAGGATAAGGCAACGATGGATGCTATCGCTAACTTAACTATCCTTGAGTCAACTCGTGAAATTAGTGAGGAAGGGCAAGAGTGGTTGGATAAAGCGAGGGAGGCAAATCCAGATGATCCTACTCTAAAGATGGTACCTATAGAGGGGGAAGGGTTTGAAGGTCTAAGTACTACAGCTAAGCCCTCGACAGGGAGAGAGTTGACTGGAGAGGATGCTCTAACTAATCCCATCTTCGATATCCTCGGAGGGCGCTCCATTGATGGGAGGGGTGTTCGTGTACCAGGGATAGAGGGACAGAGCCAATTCCAAACTCCTACCCCTGAGCCAACTGGTAGCTTGAACAAGTTTGCATCTCAAGCGGGGTTAGAAGTAGCAGGTGGTTTAGCGGGGAGAACTGTTGGTGGGAGGTTGGGTGGAGTACCCGGGAGGGTAGCTGGTTCTGCACTTGGGGAAGCAGGTGGAACTGGGCTGGCTAAGGTGGGGCAGATGCTAGGGTTGATAGATAAAACCACTCCTATCACTGCAACTGACGCTCTACTTGCGGCAGGGTTAGGTGGATCTAGTGAGCTTGTTACTGAGGGAATCGCCCTAGCCATTAAGGGGAAGAAGCTTTCAAAGGGGTTGACTGAGGAAGGGAAGGAACTTGTTGACTTTTTAAACGAGGGAGGGTTGAAGACTGCGCCAGCTCTAGTTAATGATTCCAAGTTCCTAGGCTTCCTTCATAATATAGCAAACTCTGGTATTTTCAGTAACCAAATAATGAGTAACTTCATCCGTAAGGGGCAGGATTTTACACAAGGGATGTTGGATAGCTGGGCTACTAAGTTTGTGGCAGAGGCTACACCGGAAGCGAGGAATAAGGCTTTCACCCTCGCTATCAGACAGGGTGCTGTGTTGGCTAATAAGGCTATGATGACTGCGGCGTCTAAACTAGACAACCTCGCTGGGGTAACTACAGCAGGTAATCCTATGAGGCGGACTATTGATGCTAATGGAGAGAAATCCTTATTCCTAGATGCTATGGTTGATATAGTTAATGCTAAGCCGCAGGCTAGAATAAGGTTGATGAAGCGTTTTATGGATGATGTGGAGAGGTTTGGTTCTACTGCTAATAAAATGGGTAGAATGTTTAATGTAGAGAAGATTGGTAATATGATCGCTAAACTAAATGATCCTAAGACTATGAGGGGTATGAATAATGCTCTGGTCAATACCATAGTTGGGAAGGAAGGGGCGAATCCTAGGATATTTGCTAATCTATTCTTTAAGCCTGAGAAGGCACAGGAGCTGAGGGCGTTTAAGAAGCAAGTTTCCAAGAAGATATGGCAGAATGTGGAGGCAGCTTATGTCAAGCACGCTTCCTTCAATGCGCTAACTGAGGACCCTGAGAGCGCTGGGCGGTTCTTTATATCCGGTAAGAAATTATTAGCGCAAATTAATAAGCTGGAAGGTGGAGGGACTAAACTTCTGAATGACCAGACCTTTAGAGAGATATTTACTAACCCTGCTGATTCGGCTAAGTTTAAGAAATTTGCTCGTCTCCTTGATAAGAGTCAGGGTGGGCCTAGTACTGGCACCGGTTCAATGCTGATACAGATGCTCCAGGGTGGTGCGGTTGTGGGGATTGCAGGGTTTGGAACCAGGGCGGTAGCTACAGCTCTTAAGGTGTTGTTAGCCCCCGTTGGACTTGCTAAGATGATGACTAATGATGGGGTTATTAATCTTCTTACAACTGGAGCCAAGGGTGAGAATTTAGCTAAAACAAGTTTTATGAATCGCCTAGTTAATATTCTCACTAAGGAGAATATCCCTTTCTCACTCCACGAGAGTCAGGTTGATGCAGAGAAGGCGGCTGATGCTAAGGATAGGCTTCAGAAGGTAGATGGTAACCTTAACAACCTATTTACGAGTGGTTTGAACTCATTGTAGTACGTAGAGTAGGAGGATTAGCCCTACAACTGTTATAACATATATACCTACTACTAAGAGTATAAGTTCCATTTATTGTTCCTCACTTTTTCGTGTTCGATTATCACGGTGCGATTTGGGCACAATTTGTTCAGTTCCTTCACACTTATCTATATAATCATTCAGCCTCTGAATATATATAATCATAAGGATATAGCAATTATCATCCATCACACTAGATGGGCAGTTCTTTATATACTCCGCTAGAGGGGGAGGGCGTTCTATCCCTCTAGTGGAGTGCTTTTCTATGATGGCAACACCTCCCATTATTAATATCATGGTTAGTGTGATACCAGCTAGCACGGTGAATAAGTTCATTCCTTAAGCCCCTCCATATATAGTTCCACCTTCACGAGAACTTTCTTCATCCTAACACTATCCTCTATCAA
>SDBT01020410.1_pt1 | contig 10361 bp, 7 predicted proteins | sample 2277101 | NCBI WGS metagenome assembly SDBT01 (sample SAMN10404973, study PRJNA504765) | marine sediment metagenome | isolation source: marine sediment core GS10_PC15, 103 cmbsf | place: Arctic Ocean: Southern Knipovich Ridge | collected 2010
ATTGGTGCATCATTAACAGGTTGTACGATAATGAATTTTGTTACGATCTCGCTCATTGCATTGTCAGGATCTATGGCCAGATAGGTAAATGAGGTGTCGCTGTCATCGTCGGGACTCGACTGATAAGTGATATTACCATCGATCACGTCTTGCATGGTAAAGCTGTCCATCGCACCCAGCACCATGCCATTGTTCATCAAGATGCCATTTCCTGGCACACTTTGCAGCTGGATCGTCAGACTTGCCAATGCATCATCAACGTCCGTTACATCAAAGTCGTCCATAATAAATGTCCGCTCCGCGTCTTCATCCACAATGAAGTTGGAAGCTTGAGCCATTGGAGCATCATTAACGCCCATCACGGTAATAGCAACCGTTGCTTCGTTGGACAAGGCTCCAAATAAATCTTGCGCCTTATAGGTGAAGCTTACAGTTTCCATTTCACCAGCGCTTAAGTATTCAAACATACCATTGGGATCGTATTCAAAGGCCCCATCAGAGTCTAAAAGCACCCTGCCTTGTTGTGGTGAGAGATCCGTATGCATAACCGCAGAGAGTATATCATCGATATCAACATCACTGTCGTTACCCAATACACCTGAGGCACCGATCTGCAGCAAGCCGTCTTCACTGACGGTATACTCAAGATCATCCATTGCCATTGGTGCGTCATTCTCTCCGATCACGGTAATGCTGACTGTGGCTTCGTTTGACAATGCTCCAAACGAATCTTGAGCCTTATAGGTAAAGCTTACGGTTTGTGTTTCACCATCACTTAAGAATTCAAACATGCCGTTGGGATCGTATTCAAAAGCCCCATCGGAGTCTAAAAGTACCCTGCCTTGTTGTGGTAAGAGATCCATCTGTATAACTGCTGAAAGAATATCACCAACATCAACATCACTGTCGTTGTCCAGTACACCTGGAGCACCGATCTGAAGCAAGCCATTCTCACCAACCGTATACTCAAGGTCATCCATCGCAATGGGTGGAGAATTCACAGATATTTCCGCAGTTGTTTCCGCCATGCCCCCCAAGCCATCATTGACCATATAGGAAAACGAAAAGGACTCACCAATTGCAAAAGCGCCACCGTTACTGGTGTTGTCCAGAAAGAAGCTGCCATCAAAATTAACAATGAGTATTGATGTATCACCATTTGCATTTTCAAACTGAAATTTGCTGACTTCGCCACTGGTTGCATCATGAGCAAGGCGGCTAACTGTAATACCTTCAGGAACATCAAAATTCTTCAAGGGAACGTTGACAATCATCAACCCTTCCGGCGCTGTCAATTCAGCGGAAATGATACTGGCAAGGCTTGGATCTTGTGCCGTCATGTCCGGGTCTGAATCAACCCCCTGACCATTATCTGCAAAAAGATTTCCTGATAAGTCTGCGTTATGATCCATTGTTAAAGCATCTGCATTAACAATGGGAGCTTGGTTAAAGCGTACGGTTTCAAACAAGCCAGCAAAAAGATGCACATCATCATCGCCGTTGCCATCTACATCAATAAGGATATTGCTAAGATCGAATTTTTTTAGCAAGACATTCAAATCCGTGGCGTTATCAACAATGCCATTGTCAACCAGTGCTGAACTAATGATACTTTCTTGATTTGTGTTGGAATCCACCACGAACACCAACGTATCCCAGCCGCCTCCTGCATGATAAAAATCGCCAAAAGAATGTGACGAGAAATTTTCCACTGCATCAAGGTTCTCAGAGACCGTATGAATAACATAGTCATTGCCAGATCCAGCAAAAGCCAAATCAATTCCAGTGCCTCCTTTTAGGATATCATTCCCATTTCCTCCATGTAGAAAGTCTTTTCCGGTTCCTCCAAACAGTTGATCATTACCAGAACCGCCGACGAGCATGTCATGGCCTGCCTCTCCGAACATATAATCAGAGCCGTGCCCACCTGCTAATATATCATCGCCATCACCACCATAGAGCCAGTCGTCTCCTTTGCCTCCGATCAGGATATCGTCGCCTCCCTCACCAAATAGGAAGTCATTTCCTTTAAGACCGACAATAATATCGCTAAAAGATCCACCGCTGACTACATCTGAATTTTGAGAACCAAAACTGATATTCATATTCAACCAAGACATCTGTTCACCCTCCAAAATATAATTGTTTAATTACTACATTATTAGTGTACTATTTATAAATTAACTACACATTAAATCCATTTGATTATTATTTGTTATTACTTGTAATTAGTTGTTTTTAAAAGTTTTTATCTGTCCAGTATGGATACTGCAGTGATTCCTTTGACAAGAAACGACGATCGCCTTGCACAAACGATGGAATCGATACAGGCATCAATCCACTATTGCACTTTTACCCATTAAACTTCATACTGCTGCTGCAGTATAATTAATCACAAAGATAAAAGGCTCATGCACTCACAATCAGCTCAATCTTGTTTAAATTTAACAAAGGATTTTCAAGGCCTGGCCCAGCCATTAACTAATTATTTAGGGATCGAAGATTTTGGTTTTAAAAGAGTATACAAGAATGGAAGCAACTTCTTCTTAGCAACACATCTTCCTTATTTATCTGATTATTTCAACAATAGCAAGTACACTGTGGAAATACCAACCCAGGCTACTGACAAAACCAGCCTGTATTGCCCTTGGAAACAACTTGCCCAAAATGATAAAAACTTCTCAAAAGCTCTCAATTACTACCACGACCGCTTCAATAGAGGTAATGGCTTTTTTGTTGTTAAGGATTTTGAAAAATATACCGATCTCTATATGCTAGTTACAACTGCTTGTAACGAAAAAGCAGATTTTAAATTCTTAACTGAAATAGAACCAATTGAAAAATTTATTGAACATTTGCAGTTTGAAGGAGCGAAAATAATACACTCAGCCGAACAAGCTCTAATACCTCCAACACCGAAACCTTTCCATTTACTCAATAATCAAACTCATAATGAAAAATTGCAACAATTTTACAACACCATTGGTGCTGGTAGAGCTCGAATTATCTGCAAAGACCAATCCAATATCTTGCTCACCCAAAGAGAATCGCAGTGCCTGCGCTACATAGCCCAAGGCAGCCCCGTCAAACAGGTTGCACAAGCATTGAACATTACCCCAAGCACCGTAGAATTACACTTAAACAGGATAAAACACAAGACAGGGTATCACTACAATTCTGATCTTGCTACATGTTACTGGCAACACAATTCCGTAGCTAATACAGGTTTTTGAATTGAAAGACTGAGTAACTTTCGCTCTAAACCGCGAAAAACTTAGCAAAGTTTTTAATTGATTTATCACGGGTATTCTGTCCCAATACAATGTGGAGATTTTGCAATGGTGCAACTGTCTCATTAAAAAGAAAGAACAGATATCACTTTTCACCCGCAAAATCTCCGCACCGTAACTTCACAACCCAACACCTATTGGAACCACCAAGAATATATAACCCATTCTCAAAGCAAACTATCTACATGGATAGTCAAACAAATTTCGCATCAACGCGCAATACAAAAAAAACCCAGTAGTTTTATACAAAAACCTGTGATACAATTTTGATCTTTAAATTATCATATCAGGTTTTAGGCTGCAGCCGCAGTTGGCTCTTTCTCAGATTCAGCTACCACTACAGGAGCCTCTAGCTTAATCAACCGGGCTCCCATCACTGCAGCAAACAACGCAAGTCCGGCACCTATCAACATGATAACCGACATTGCTCCCACAAAGGATTCATTTAGATACTCTAGAACTTGAGGATAACACTACGCTGTCTAAACCCTGCAATGCGGTAAAATCTTGGTGTAGATTCGAGAGTTGCGCTACAAGACTATTGTACTGGGTAGATGAAAGATCAATTTGCTGTGTGTTTAAGAGATCCATCAAGGTGTTTTTACCTAAAAACACCGTTAGATTGGTGCTAATTACAACGCCCAACGAGTTGCTTATGGCTGCCCCCATTATAAAGACACCTGAAGCCGTACTCAAAATTGCTGGAGGAATAGCTTTCATCATAGCCACTTTCAGGACTAAAAAAGAATACCTATCCTTCGATGACTACAGTACGCGCGCATCTCCTGAAGAAATGGCAGCCTTTTTTGGAACTGTAGGAGAGATCTCCCATGATCTTGGCGTTGAAGAGCAAGGATATCGCTTAATTGCCAACCATAGAAGCTTTGCTGGCCAAGAAGTGGAACATTTTCACGTGCATATTCTAGGCGGAAGGCCGTTAGGACCAATGCTTATGCCACAGTAGAATTGCCAGCACACAACCACTCCATACCGCCATTCGCGATGTTATCGCACCCTGGCCTGAATCTAAAGTTGCACTTTGCACTGCTAAACTGCATAATGGTTAGTCAAAGGCGCAATTGATTCTGACAACTATTAGGTACCCAAAGACAGTAGCAAAATGAATACAAAATCGTTCCAGTCCTTATTGACTATATCAAAGGATATTAAAGTATTAGCCAAACCTCTTGTAGAATATTTGGGGGTCCAGGATTTTTCGATTGCAAGATTCTATAAAGATGGCAGCAGTATTTTCTTAGCGACACACCTCGAATTCTTATCTTATTGCTTTAATAATGGGAAATACACAGTTAAAATTCCCACACAACCAGCAGAAAAAACCAAACTGTACTGCCCGTGGAAACAACTTGCCCAAAATAATCAAAGCTTCTCAAAAGCACTCAGTTATTATGATAGCCGTTTCGATCGAGGTAACGGGTTTTCTATCGTTAGGGATTTTAAAGAATATGTTGAGATCTACGCGCTCGCAACGACTTCAAGAAATGAAACCGCAGATTTCAAATTCTTAACAGAAATAGAGCCCATCGAAAATTTTGTCGAGCATCTAAAATTTGAAGGAAAAGAAATCATACAGGCAGCCGAGCAAGCAAAAATACTACCGCCTCCCTCATATGCCTCTTTAAATAGTCACTACCCCTCAAATGAAAAATTAAAACAATTTTACAGCAGCATTGGTGCAGGCAGAGCTCGCATTGTCTGCAAAGACCAATCCAACATCTTACTCACTCCAAAGGAATCTGAGTGCTTGCGTTATCTAGCCCAAGGAAAGTCTGTCAAACAAGTTGCGCAATCAATGAATATTTCTCCAAGAACCGTTAGTTTTCATTTAGATAAAATAAAACTTAAAACGGGGTATCATTACAATTCTGATCTTGCTACATGTTACTGGCAACACAATTCAGTAGTAGGTACAAACTTTTGAAAAGTTCTTCTATGCAGAAGCTGAATAAAAATGTTGGTTTCCTTACATACTCAAAGTGCTCATTTAGCACATGTAAACTACGCGCTTTTCGTTATCATTAAACTCAACATCTTGATTCAGAACGGGTATATACCCACGATAATTCAAGACCTGGGTTCGTCAAAATCTTGCTCGCGGTCCTCACGTACGCAATAGTACGCTGTGGCCGCGATCCCGGGTCCAAGCCCGGGACAAGTTTTTCCTGCCCATATCTTGAATTATCGCAGGTATAGAAACTTATTTTCTAGAATAATACTAAATTGAAATACTGGATGATTTTCAATCCAAAAAGATAAAAATTAAGACAAATTTTTGTTGATTTGTCGAGGTTATTCTGCCTCTATACAGTACGGAGGTTTTACAATGATGCAACTGTCTCAGTAAGAACAGATATCACCTTTCACACGTAAAATCTCCGCACCGTTACTCCACAATCTAACATCCATAAAAATAACAAGAACCTGAAACTCCATATTAAGAGTGAATTATTTAACATATCCATTAAGAAAATCAGCAGCTTAATTCGACTTCAGCATTAGCTACTCAAACAAATTTCGCAACCACACGCAACACGAAGAAAAACACAGTATTTTTTTACAAAAATCTATGCTAGAATTTTGTTTTTTTAATGACCATATCAATGACATCAAGTGCTTGTATATGTCACCAAAAAAATAATTTCTAAACTTGCTCTCAAGCTGCAGCTACCATTTTCTCTTCTCTAGATTGCAAATCCAAAGCATCTGCTGTTGTGGCTTCTAACTTGATCAACCAAGCCCCCATCGCTGCCGCCAGCAACGCAAGAGCAACCCCTATCAGCATTGTAACTGACATAGCACCTACAAAGGATTCTTTGCAATAACCAAGCACTTGAGCCAATATCACATCGTCCAACCCCTTGAGAGCAGACAAATCTTGATGCAAGCTTGATAGCAAAGCAACAAGACTATTGTACTGGTCAGGTGAAAGATCTATATTTTGTACGCTCAACAGGCTAGCCAGCTTACTTTTACCTAGGAATACCAGTAGATTGGCGCTAATTATGACACCCAAAGAATTTCCTATGGTCGCCCCCATAACAAACACACCTGAGGCAGTGCTCAACATTTCTGCAGGCACTGCCTTCATCATTGCGGCATTCAGGACAGGAAAAGAAAGTCCAAGACCCAAGCCTACTAGCAATAGAGCAGTAGAAACCTGGATTAATGTTGCCTCAACAGTAAGTTGCGAAACGAGAAACAGCGCCACCGCTAAAATAAGCATGCCACCAACAATAGGAACACGAACATCCATCTTGTCTGCAAGCTTTCCTCCGACAGGCGATAGCGCGCCCAATGCCAAGGTCATAGCCAGAAAAGTCATTCCAGCTTCATAAGCGCTATAGCCTAAGATATTCTGGAGGTAAAGAGCCATGGTGACTAAAATAGACGAAAAAGTAATCTGAAAAATGGCAAAACCCAGCATACATCCAATGAAAGCCGGATTAGTCAATAATCCGGCCGGTATCAGCCGATTGGAACTAATCCTTTGCCAGACACAAAATATAGCCAGACCAACTACACCGCTTATGATAACGGTCCAGAATAGAGGAGAGTCCACCCCCCATCGTTCTGTTTGATTCAAGCCCAACATAATTGCTGTCATGGCACCTGCAAATAGAACGCTACCAAATTTATCAAGTTTTTCATCGAGAAGACGGGCTGGCTCTTTTTCGGTTGCCCATGCCACCAGTGCAATGGCAACCAAACACAGAGGAACATTAATAAAGAAAATCCAATGCCAACCACATAATGTCAACAGCATGCCCCCTAAACTAGGTCCTGCAGCCAGCCCCAAACCAGCACTGGCTCCAAGCAACCCCAGAGCCAAACCCTGTTTATGAGAAGGGAATGAGGAAAATAATAAGCTATATACTGGAGGAACAAACATTGCCCCACCAAAGCCCTGTAAGACACGCCCCAGAATCAAAAACCAGGAAGATGTTGCCAAGCCGCACAGGATAGATGATATGGTGAATAACGTAACCCCATATATAAACAATCTGCGTTTGCCATAAATATCAGCCAAACGTCCCGCCGGAATCACAAGTAAACCCCAAGCCAAAACATAACCACTCAATAGCCATTGTAAAGTTTGCAGATCACCATGAACCTCTTCAGCAATTGAGACCATGGCGATATTGACAGCACTATAATCAATGTTGATGAGAAAAATCAGCACCAACATGGATGATAGAATACTCATACGCTGAACATTTGAAATCGTTTTATCCGTCATTTTTCTTTATCCTAATAATTCAGTGAATTAACCAAAGCATAGTAACACCGATATTTTGACATTGACATACCCACGCTGAACTATAGATGGTTGTTCTAGGATTGAATAGCAAGATGCTCACTACCAGACCGGACAATTTTTGATTTTGGATAAAAACACAGACTGCCGGCGTCTCGTGGTCGATGCTTACTTGACATGAAATCACCTCACATAATCGGGAAAACCGATTCATGAGAGATACTATTGTAGTACATCAGCACCTCACATAATCGGGAAATTTGATTTATGAGAGATATAACAGAAGCTTATAAGGATCTCACATGACACCCTTTATCGGTCGAGCCCAACGTCATTAAGAAGGCATTAAAGCCATTTCCCAAGCAAGTTAAATACGGCTCTGCCATTCCCACCTGTAACCCTACTCTATAAGAAGACTACCAGCATTTTCGTGATTTATAACCTGTTGACTGCACCCCCTTTGAATTACTCCATCCAACGGGCACACTAGAACTCACATAACTTCTCGTGTATGCTCACGCTCAAAGGGCCCGTAGTTCAGTTGGTCAGAACACTCCGCTCATAACGGAGTTGTCGCAGGTTCGAGTCCTGCCGGGCCCACCAATGATACAAAATCAGGCAAGACCTCTGTCTAGAAATTGAGACAATGACCCAAGCCAGTAGGCTAACGAAACACCCATCGGGAAGCCCTAGGGAAGTCTGGAGCATTTCATTTCCGCTTATGTTGGCTGCTCTTTCTGGAGCTTTGATGTTGTTTCTTGATCGTCTTATCTTGTCTCATTATTCGTTAGATTCAATGAACGCAGTAGCTGCTGTAGGTAATGTTTGTGCCATTTTTCAATTCAGTGCTGTAGCTATTGCCTCAATTGCTGAAGTCTTTGTAGGACAATATAATGGAGCCAAACAATACCACAAGATTGCTCAACCGATCTGGCAAATGATTTGGTTCTCTTTGGCAACCAGCGTCATATTTATTCCGATAGGAATTTGGGTAGGACCTTTAATCGTTCCTGATAATTTTGAGAACCTTGGCCTCCCTTATTTTAAACTATTAATGGTTTTTGGCCCTCTATTACCACTCATAGGTACTTTTGCGGCATTTTTCGTTGGACGCGGAAAAACTAGGTTAGTTATCTTCGCGGCCATAGTAGGAAACGTGCTCAATCTTGTTTTAGACTTAATTCTTATCTTTGGAATTGAGCCTTACATCCCATCAATGGGCCCCTTAGGTGCGGCTATTGCCACCGTGTTCTCGCAAAGCATTCAAGTATTGATCTTGGCGGTTGTTTTTTTCTTACCCAAATACCGTAAGCGCTTTAACACTCACAAAATGTCACTTAATTTTCCACTATTATGGCAATGCTTAAAAATAGGAACACCAAATTCCGTAGCACATGCCATGGAAATTGCAGCTTGGAGCTTCTCGTTCCTTCTCATGGACCGCATCAGCCAAGATCACGTAACTATTTTATCGATAGGACAAACCATCTATATCCTATTTGCCTTTCTCACTGACGGGATGGAAAAAGGCATAACTGCCCTTGCCTCTAATTTCCTAGGATCCAAGCAACTATCTATGTTGCCAAAACTCTTTAACTCATCACTTATCATGCTTGCCGGTATTCTTTTGTTTCTTGCCATTCCTTTATTGCTCTATCCAGCCCCTCTTATCAATGGATTCTCTGTCGACCCTCATCTCTATAATGCAACTATACTTTCCTTACACTTGATTTGGGTGTTTTTTCTTTTTGATGGCTTGGTTTGGCTTATAGCAGGTTTTTTAACCTCAGGAGGAGATACAAAATTTATCATGCTAATTAACACAGCCACGGTTTGGTTTCTTGCCATCATCCCAATTTACTACTTTGTGAATATCCTGGGCGGCCCGCCTCATGCTCTATGGGCAATCATTGCCATGTATGGAGCCCTTAACGCAGGTTGCTTTTACTGGCGCTACCGCTCCGGGAAATGGCTGAAGTTTTCGGTTGCATAAATGTTCGCATAGTTTGATCTATGTCCTGATCGCATGAGTCAAACGTTTCAATCGCTCTTTGTGCCGGTGTCTTTTTTGAATCTATAATTTCCTTCAAGACGTCAAGATATTTCCGAGCATCTTGATCTTGCATCTCTTGGCGTTTCAACCCATCATCAGCAAAGACAACCAATTCTTTTGCTAAATCAACAAGGGGAATCCCACGTAATTGAGCCTTGAGGCCATTGCGAGAGACATCTGCAAGGAAATCAGTCATCTCATCATAACGCCAACTTTCAACCATTTTATAAGCAGCTCTTAAACTTTCTGTATCGTACAAAATCCCTGTCCAAAAGGCAGCTAAAGCTAGAGACTGTCTAGGATCAGCAGCATCTACACCTCGCATTTCAAGAAATCTTTTTAAGCGAACCTCTGGAAATAGAGTAGTTAAGTGATCTTCCCAATCTTGTAAAATGGGATACTCACCTTCATAACCTGGCAAATTACCTTCTAAATATAATCTGAAAGGATGTCCTGCAACATCAACATAGTCCTCTCCACGCTTAATAAAATACATCGGTACACTCAAAGCATAATCCACATACGATTCAAAGCGTACGTTTTCCCCAAATACAAAAGGCAATAACCCACAACGATCAGGGTCCGTATTTGCCCAGATATGTTCACGATAACTTTTAAAGCCGGTGAGTTTGCCATTGTAAATGGGCGAGTTAGCAAACATTGCTGTTGCCACTGGCTGCAGTGCCATTGAAACGCGAAACTTTTTAGCGAGATCTTGTTCTGATGAATATTAAATCTTATT
>SDBT01020411.1_pt1 | contig 10360 bp, 6 predicted proteins | sample 2277101 | NCBI WGS metagenome assembly SDBT01 (sample SAMN10404973, study PRJNA504765) | marine sediment metagenome | isolation source: marine sediment core GS10_PC15, 103 cmbsf | place: Arctic Ocean: Southern Knipovich Ridge | collected 2010
AATTGAACGTGTTAAAATGATTGCCACACCCGATTAAAACTATTGCAAACAAGCAACCAACATATCAAAGGCGTCTCGAAAGCCCTCTATTTCAATTACTCTGTCAATTTATAATATCCCCAACCAACCTCCTAATTACTATGCAAGATGTGACCCCGGCCCCTCTGAGCCTGTTGGAGGGTTTACTCTGAGCTTGTCGAAGGGAAACACCGAATGACTACCAGAAAAGACGACAGGTGAATTGCGTCTGAAATTAGGATTAAACTTGAATTTGTTATTAGAAGGTTATAAATTATTGCTTTTTGATTAACATAAGGACTACAGAATTCCCCTGAAGCCGTTTTATATCAGATAAAATAGAAACTTATAATTTGATGGGCGTCCCGCAACCCAATTCGAACCGGCTTATCGATTGTCGCACTTGCTGCAGTTGGAATGAGTTAAACTGTGTTATTTCATAAAATGGACTAAACTATTACTTTCGTCAAACCAAGAATCAAATATCCACTCTACCTTACAATATAATGGTCTAACAATTGTTTGATTTTTCCGGAAGACACATTTGAGTAAACCTGCTCCTTAACTCTATTATCCGAAATCAAAGTCATAAAAACATTTTTCTCGTTATCAGACAATTTTTCATAAGCATTTCGCCAGTCAAAGGCCCCGTTGTTCTCATGCTTTCTTCTATAAATGATGTATTCTTCTGGCATTAGAACGATTTTCAGGAACTCTTCATAAGTAGATCCAAAGGCGGCTTCAAAAAAGTCTCTTTTCGTGGTTACCAATCCTCTTGTTGCCAAGAGAATACATTGAATGCCACGTATAAGCTTTTTATTCCAGTTTTTGCCAATATATTTCCGATCTTTTGCATCCAACGGTATGTACTTCATGGGAAAAGAATAGATTTGTGTGCCCAATTCTTCGTTGAGAAGCACATTTATTCTTAACCTTTGATAAAAATCTTCCGGCGTATCAAGGTAGTTATAGAGAACATAATTAGAGAGATTTAAAAGGCCATGATCTCTTGCGAGTTTAATCTTCGAAATGTAAAGATCTTTATCAGCTATGTGGTCAAAAGCAATTCTCAAGGGTTTGATGGCGGTTTTTGCCAAAAGGGCCATTTTCTCGGAAGTAAGATAATTAGCATCGGTACCCTGATTGAAATCAATGATGCGCATCCGTCCGTTCAATTTGGCACCTTTATGAAATCCTATATTACAAATGTCATTAATAATCCTTTCAAACTGATTTGATGCAAGGACGTTATTGTCCATCAGAATAAGGTTCTGTTTTTGGCCATATGTTTCATCTATTCCCATAATCTGCTTTTTTATAGGCAAGTAGTGAATAAATTCAGGCTCTATTTGATGAACTGCACAGAATGAACATCGATTGGGACAACCCCTTGTGACGTAAGTCAAATAGGCATCTTTAAGTGTATAGTCATATTCAATTTCTTGTAGAATCTGATAATCGGGTATTAGATAATCAATATTACAGTGGTTCCCTTCATCGAGGATGCCCGGTTTATCAAGAAGTCCGCGGATAACCCGTACACCTGTTTCTTTTTCCAGGTCATCGCCGATAAGGGTTGCCATTACACCACCCACAAAAACATCTGAGGGAACACGCACAGATCTAATGTAATATCGGATAGTTTTTAGCGTGATGCTCCAATAAAAGGTAAATAATGTGCTTATATATATCCTGTCCCACTTCTCTTTGCGTATATTGGGGTCACACCCTTTTACAAATCGGACGTAATCGCCTTTTAACTTGTGATAAGTTGATATCTTCATCAACCCAAGTGGAGGATATTTATTTTTATAGGCTGGTTCTATTAAAAGAATTCGTCTCATCACAAAATCTCTACCTATTACAATTGCTCATAAATAAAATGCAACAATGCCTTGGGAAGTGCTTTTGATATAGAAGAATCAAGTTTTAACCCTGAAGAACAATATTCGCTTAAAAAATCATCAAGGAGGATCTCCATTCCTGCATTGGCATATTTTTCCATTTCTGAAATGATTGTCGTGTCGTCTTTAATTGCCGATAAATCCATATTACTTTCTTCAAACATCATTGCATAATAACAAGTATATTCTTCTGGTGTTATTGTTCGTGACCAAAAACGGTCTTCACCATTGCCCCCTAAGTTTTTCTTTTTTTTGGCTCTAAACCCTAAACAGGAACATAGGAAAAAAAGTTCATGCATATCCCCAACGGCAAAGTTTTTTAAGTCATTGTAAAGATTTCTATATTTCTTATCTGTTTTCACTCTAATATCGCCCGACATGTTCATTAGCTTTCCTCCACATTATCGGATAGAATATGTTGCGAATCAGCCACACCACGCTCTTTTATGATAGTAATGCCAGGCCCATCACTTTGAAGAAGATAGAACTTTCCCCATCGATTATTCTTTCTCAAGAGGGCGGCTTCCTGTTTGCGGAATTCCGTATCAGTGGCGAGTAAAATCCACTGAGCACAAAAACCCGGGACCATTTCTATAAGATTCTTTCTGTGTTCAAAGGAAAGTCGACTAAAGGGTGTATCCATAAACAGAGGCATCTCTAGAATTTTTCCGGATGCCGCAATATTTGCCAACGCCGCAATAAATGAAATCGACATTATTTGCCGTTGGCCTGCTGAAATATTAGCCAAGAATGGTTTTCCCCATCTATCCAAAATTTGAAGAGAATAATCGTCTTCGACTAAAATGCTACGGAGGGTTTCACGACTTTCCTTATCAAGTAATTGTACAAAATATTTGTTGGCTTCGTCAGCAATCTTTAATTTTATCTCATGAGTGAATTCATCGTAAACATCCTGCAATGCATTGCAGGTATCTTCCGCCAGATGTACGCGTTGGACTAACTCATTTTTTATATTTTCCTCTTTTTCCAAGACCTTGCGTTGTTCTGATAGCCTTTCATATTCAGATTCAAGAATGTCCAAATCGGCTTTTAAATTGATTCGTTTAGCTTCCAATTTAATTAGCTTTTCCGCAATGTTTTCTCTATGTTTTTCAAGATCAGCCGTGTCTTTACGTTCAGACGTTCCAATTTGATTGCCAAGGTTTTCAATTTTTGAACGAAGTTTTTCAATCTCGTTTTTACAATTGGCATACTTAAGAAGTAATGTTTCAACAGTCCCGGAGATGTCGTCTCTATGGCTACGTATACCACTCAAATATCTCCACATGTCTAACACAGCGCCTTCTAAATCAGTGTCAGCTGTTTTATTTTTCCATAAAATGATCTGATTAAAAGATTCCGTCCCCGGTAAAATCTCCCGCGAACAAATACATCTTTTTTCTGTAAGGATTTTCTCTATTAGATCCTTTCTTATCTCTGAGGGGATCTCACCTTTTTGCTTTTTCTTATCTATAAAACCAAAAACACGGTCTATTGTTTTAGAAACAAGCATTAAAGAGGCTTTGCCGGTCCTCGTCTTCATCTCTGCTATGAGATTTTTAGCTTGTTCTTCTTCATCTTTTAGTTTTTCTTCAGTGTCCGTTCTCTTTTTAAGTAAGTGCAAGATTTCCTTGCATTCTTCAAGTTTTTTGTCTATTTGTTTTTTTTCAATATCTGCATGGTATTGTTCTTCTTCGGTTTGCCTTATTTGATCTTCTAATATGTCACGGCTTTCGTCCAATTCATTAAGTTGAAATATTACCCTTTTATATTCACCTGTTACTCTTTTACTAAGTTCAGTGTTTAATGTTTTCTTCAGTTTTTGTGTGGCTTTAATTGCTTTTTCGAGTGCATCGATATTGAGAAGATTTTTGATTCCTTTTGCTATCTCCCTTTTTTGCTCAACACTCGAAAGAGTCAAACGTTGTATCTTTTCACCGTCAAAAAGAAAATACTCTTTTACATTTCTGTCAAGGACGTCATTTATAATTCTTTTTATTTCATCAGGATCATTGTAATTTTTGGTATTACCGTCGCTTTGTATTCGAGAAAAGACAACTGGACCAAGTTGCTCCAACTGCTCATCTCCATCCAGCATACCTTGGAGGCTACGCTTTAACGAATAGCGTTCATTCTTGTGTCGAAAATGCAACTCTACGTAAGCTTCGACAGGTTTCCCTTCAGATGTTGCCTCTTGCAAAACCGGTGAATTAACCAGATAAAGCTCCTTATGGGTAACACCCTCATCTTGAGACAGGCATCGCTCCCCATAAAGACAAAACATGATAGCCCTGAATATACCCGTCTTGCCCCGACCGTTCTCTCCAAAAATGATGGTCACATTTTTACCACCCCCGTCAGCCTCATAAGCAAATATAATCCGTTGAACACCGCGAAACTGGCGAAAATTCTTCATAACGAGTTCATCAAGTATCACTCTTCACCCCCCCCTATTCCTGATAATTTTTCGCACAACATTTTCCAGATATTCAGTTACAGATGCCTCTGGCAGGCCTTTTTCAGATTTCTCTATCGCTTCCATTGCAAGCGTAACCACATCCGATGGAAAGGACTCCAACTTCTTTTTGATTAATTCGTTAATTTCAGACATCACACCACCTCTTCCAGCTTGATAAAATCAAAGGATTTCTTTTCTTCTGAGATTTTCTTATACATGTCCCAGGGTTTTTCATCAAACAGGTTTAATAATTCATAATGGTCTAATAATTTCCACAATTTTGATCTCGCATGAAATTCATTTACGGCAGCAGATGAAAATTCAGCAAACCGTGGCATTTCCCGCCTTAGCAAGCTCGCATCAACATCTCTTCTTAACGGTATATATTCAGGCCTCGGCACAACAATAAAATCATATAAGATAGCCTTACGCTTACCTTTTGCTAAGCGAAGAATCCTGCCCCGCCGTTGTACAAATTCTTTTGGATTACTTGTACTCGCTAAGAAAAAAGCAATTCTTGTCGAAGGAACATCTACGCCTTCATCCAAGCATTTTATGGCAACAACAATTTGAATCTGGCCTGACGCAAACTGTTCAAGAATTTTCTGCCGTTCACTTAGAGGAACATAATGAACAAATTCGTGACATCTTAAGCCGAGATCAGCAATAGAGCGAAGCACCTTCTGATGTGTGCCTGGAGCACAATAAATGAGAATATGGCTCAATTCTTTATTATGTTCCTGTGCCTGTCGTTGCATTTCCTGCAGAAGGATTAACAATCTATCCAGTTTTTCTTCTGCTGACGCAATTAGTCGAGACCGTTCCAACAATAATTTCTTTAATCTTTCTTCAACATCCTTTTTGGCGTTATCCATCATCCTGGCAAGTTGAGTAATTTTGCTTGTCAATTCTTCATATAGACCCATTTCATATTGAGTCAAATAAATTAACTCTGGTTTGTACTCATAGGGCGTAAGATATTTACCGATTGCTTTTTCCAAGGGATATTCGAAACATACTGGCCCAAAATACGAAAAAATAACCTCCGTGCCTTTATCATCGAACCATCGCCTTGGTGTTGCTGAAAGGCCCAACCGCATATTAGCATTGGGTATCATTGCCCGTTTCACAAAAGGCGCGCCAAGACCATGGCATTCATCGCCAATAATCATTGTGAATTCCGCCTTTAACCCGTTGGTTGCTTTTGCAAATTTTGCCATAGAAGCCGTTGCCTGAACAGCGAGTATGCAGATATGATCAAGAGCCCCTATATTAAAATCCTGAATCTTTGATCTCACTTCGATCTGCCAATTTTTATGTGCCCCGCTACATTTGATCGGATAAAAACCAATTTCTTTGCAATTTTGCTCCCACTGTTCAAGCAAATGCAGATATGGCACCAGTATGACAAGAGCAAGTCTTCCGATTGTTTTATAGCAATTGACTGCTGCCGCTAAAGATGTAAGGGTTTTACCTGTACCGGTTGCCATTTCAAACACACCCCGGAAATTAGCAGAAATCCATGCCTGAATGGCATCCTCCTGATATGGGTAAAGCTTTATATTGCAATTTGGTTCGCCGGAATTATTTATTATCGGTTCTGCTTTTGGGGAAAAAATTGAATATGGGCGTGCGTCTGTTGTTCTAAGCCTAATAAACTTTTGTCGAATAGCCTCGGGAATTGTATAAACCTTGAACTGTTGATTGCCGTTTTCCCACAGCTTAGTGAGTCTTTTGCAGTGCTGTTCAACAAAAGGCAAATGTCCATCATCCCAAGACTTGAAGACTGAAAAAGCCTCACCATTTAATGAGCCCTTAAGGGTATCGTTAAAGGAACCATGAATAGCAACAATATTGTCCTCATCATCTCTAAAAACACCTACCTTGTCATGATAATCACCCCGAGAATCCGCATTTCTCGCCACTGCAAATCTGAATTCAAGAATATTATCGGCAATCATCCATGCAAGCGCATTTAGCGTATCTCTCTCAAGCGCTGTGGCAATATTATCCAAATTCTTATGGAGAATATTTTTTAGAAGGTGGTTACATTTTGCTTTTTCCCCTATCTGAAATGCCTGCCAATCTGATTTTTCCAGCATAGGCGAGAGAACAATCTGGGCTTTCCCTCCATTTTCAATCAACCGAGATAATCCCTGTGCTGCTAATTTCAACCACCCCGACGTGAAAAAGCCGACACCCCTGGAATATGACGTGGAATGCTGGAGCAAAGGGACTATTAGATCATGAACAAGATCATGCTCAGCACTGTCATAAACTGGCAACAAATTGAGTGAGTTAAGCATGATGTGCCAACTCCGTCAGCATGATTTCATGGCCAACTATTGTCACTTTTGTGGATTTATCAAGCATGTTTTTAGTAACTCCTTTTGCAATTATGTCAGAATCCGCAAGTTCCTCATTAAGGATTTCTAAATTTATTGCGCCATTATAATCTCGCTTTAAGATTTCATATAAAAAATCCTCAAATGTCTGAATTCCAAACTCGTTTGGTAACGGAAGAAAAACATTTTTCCGACTACCAATAACTATGAAATTATTTTGACATTTCAGCAGATCTGATATCAATAACTGCGTCCAGTAAACATCATTTTTTAATTGTGGCAATGCATCGGATTCAATCAGCGTGTCAATCAAACCATAACAGCTACCTGCTTTAACCGATTGTTTGTATATGTCACGTGCGACCATTTCTATCTGCTCTTGTTTCTCTTCTGTCAAATCAATCGTATCCTTGTGAATTACACAACCTCGCAGGTAATGATAAATATCATCATCATACGTTGCCCAATAAATCGTTTGTTCGTTATATCCCAAGCGTTCAACATAATGCTCATATAATTCCTGGATGGAACACGGTGCTTTCTTATTGCTGATATATAAGGATATTTCCTTTGCTATTCCTCGTCTTGCAGTATCATTGCCGCCCATTAAGCGTATCTGTGGATAGCTTTGAACGTGTATTCTATCAGAAGCTTTTAATTGTAAAACTGAAAATAAGGCTTCCGGACTATTTATTCCCATTAATTTACAGTTAATTTTTTGATCATTGAATATCTTCTTGACAGAAACATGGTCTTCCTTGGACAAGACGTGCCTCACATAATATAAGATTTCAGATAATTTTTGTTCTTCGATTTTCAAATAATCCGTGTGTAAGTACGTGCCTCTCTTTATTCGTATAATGTTTGGAGCTCTATCGATATACTGGTTTAACATAAATTGCTTTACATTTATACCTTCTATGGCAAATTCACGTATCTCATTCATGTTTACCGGTCCACCAGCCTCCTTTATGAATTCCTCTATTATCAACGGCATTGGTATTCTTTCTATTACGCCTCTGTTTAAATATATAAACGGAAAGTGGGGAAAAGCAAATAGATGTTCTCCCGAAACTCTAAGACATGAATATAATGCATACTCTGAAGATATCCCTTCATGAATACACAGATTTTGAAATTCTTTGAAGGCCCCATGAACCGAAACAAATGGAATGTTTTGCTCTAATTTCACATTGACCCATTTCTCAACCTTTCTGATCAAGCTACATGGAACAATAGCATTTTTCTTATGAATGAAAGTTCCTCTATCCCATAAAAGCACACTTGGTAATCTGTCTAATGTTGCATGCACATTGTTTTTTGAAAACGAATCATCTGTTCGGTATTTTTTTATTTCAGAATAAACCTCCGAAAAATGCATGGCTTTTCGTGAATTTCTTAATATTGTTTCAACTATATTACTTAGTTTTTTAAAACGCAAACTCCATAGATCATATGAATATACCCTATTATCTATCTTTTTTACTTGTGAATCGCGCAATGATAAGGCAGCACGTATGACTGTATCTGATAATTCTAAAAGCTTGTTATTTGGATGTTTTACATTAAACCAGGTAGTTATCATTTTTTTGAGAGTCTCGAAATCTATACTCCAGAGATTTACATTTATTATCTCATCAGCGTTTTCACCAGCAATTTTCTCAATAACGGGGGCTATTGCAGTGAATGTTTCATCAAATCTATCTGTAAAGACAACTCCGTTTTCCCCAATTTTTAGTCCAGAATTTTCCCATTCACGTAAGCTACTCAAAAAATCAGTGAAAGGAGTTGCAAACTTCAGCATCTCCCCACCTGCGCCATGAGCTAGCAAAAGAGAAACCAATGTTGTATTATCAATTTTCCCACCTTTTGAGTCTACTATCTCCAACGCCCTTATTATCAATGGTTGAAGCCTTTTCCTGCGTATTGGATGACACGCCAATCGTTTCATTTTATTTATTATTTGTCTCACACGCTCTCTTGTAATGCCAATTTGCTCTCCGATTTGTTCAAGTGTTTTGGGCGGGCTTCCTAACATACCCATTCTGAGCATGAAAACTTTTTTTGTTTGCTCAGCCTTTCGAAAAAATTTCTGACTAATATCTGAAACCCACTTGTCAATTGAAGGAAATGGTGTATTAGGATCAATTAGCTTATCATTCCTAGAAAGTTCGGCTCGGTGTTGGTCTTTAATCTCCCCATGTTTAGACGCCTCAAGAGGTAATTTTCCTTCCTCTACTGAAGCTCCAGCTATTTCTAGATCTTTGTCACAAAACTGTTCCATTTTATACTGTGCTTCCTCATCGCCTTGTTCTGCAGCCATACGATACCACTTGTCTGCCTTCTTGAAGTCTTGAGAAACTCCATCGCCACACTCATACATATATCCCAGAGAATACTGGGCCTTAGCATGGCCTTGTTCTGCAGCCATACGATACCATTTGGCTGCCTTTTTGAAATCCCGAGAAACTCCATAGGCAAATTCATACTGATATCCTACATTTAATTGGCCATCAGGATTGCCTTGTTCTGCAGCCATACCGTACCATTTTGTTGCTTTTCTGGAGTCCTGCGGGACCCCTTCGCCATATTCATAAAGATATCCTAAAGTTAGCTGAGCCTTAGCATGGCCCTGTATAGCAGCCCTTCGGTACCATTTGGCTGCCTCTTTGATATCTTGATGAACACCTATACCTTTGCTGTATGAGACTCCGAGATTATACTGAGCTTTAGCATGGCCCTGTATAGCAGCCCTTCGGTACCATTTGGCTGCCTCTTTGAAATCTTGTCGAACTCCAATGCCTTTGCTATATAAAACTCCAAGATTATACTGAGCTTTATCAAAGCCCTGCTCAGCAGCCCTTCGGTACCATTTGGCTGCCTCTTTGATATCTTGATGAACACCTATACCTTTGCTGTATGAGACTCCGAGATTATACTGAGCTTTAGCATGGCCCTGCTCAGCTAATCGGGCCAAAGAGATGTCATTCAAAGTTAAACTTTTGACTGATCTTTTCATTTTTAAAGCCAGCAGGTTGCGGGACGGGTTGCGGGGCGTTCCTTGATATATTGATACATCGGTTTATTCCTGTTAGCACGTGTTTCGGGACATCCTTTAGATTTAAAGTTTCCAAAATTAATCATAAAAGGCAAGGGCGTCGTATCTTAAACATTACTTCAATACTCTTTACTGACTTTACCTGCAATAAACTTTTTCCCTATGCCACTCAAGATTATCCTGATTCGGCCAAAACTCTATTTTTTCTGGTCGAATGATATTCCGGTCAGATAGAGTCAGAATATGACCGGGGTAATTTTGATTTATGGTAACGACCTTTGATACAAGCACCTCATATTCAGTTCCGACGCTCATAAGCCCTTCGTCAAATGACCAGTGACACAGTTTGCATAATGCCATCCCGTTTGTCGGGCTGTCATTATGACTTTCACTCCATGGTTTGACATGGGCGGCCTCAACAATTGTATGACCTTCAGGCGTCAGCATCCTGATACCGCAAAGCGCGCACCGATGTTTATAAAGTGTTACAATCGCTTTTCGAAAGCCCTGGTCCCTGACTCTCTTTTCATTTTCCCTTCAACCTTTCCATAAGCCTGAAGGCGTCTTTCTCAAGCTT
>SDBT01020412.1_pt1 | contig 10360 bp, 17 predicted proteins | sample 2277101 | NCBI WGS metagenome assembly SDBT01 (sample SAMN10404973, study PRJNA504765) | marine sediment metagenome | isolation source: marine sediment core GS10_PC15, 103 cmbsf | place: Arctic Ocean: Southern Knipovich Ridge | collected 2010
TTCATTCTCTCCGGATCAACCGCCGGGGGAGCGGACTGGGCGGCGAGATGAGTTTTGATAGCCTCTCCTAGAACCACCTCCCCCTGATCCGTCTGGATCCTCATGTTAGGATCTAACTTCGGGTTCTACTCCTTCTTCTGCTCTCCTTCTACTGCCGGTTCTGTAGTCTCTGGTTTCGTTTCCAATTCAGTCCCCAGCGGGACCTCCTTTCTAAAACAGATTTTAGAGTTGATGTCAGAGACACGGCTCAGACGGACTCACAATGCAACACGACCCGCCGCTGCCCTGTTCCTGATAGAAGCATGTGTCGTCAGGACCGGAGCAGCTTTGGAACATGGCACAGCAGGCACACATGAAGTCGGTCTCTAGTTCTTCGCATTTGGCAATGCACTCCCCGACAGTTCCCCCGAACTCCACTCCCATTTCCACATTTACCGGCTCAGGATTGGGGGGGAGGCCGCGACAACACCTTACGCAGTTTGCCGCAACTCCAATAGCTTCTTCCTGACAACCCCCGAGGGTTTCACACGGACACCAATCGTCCGGTCCTGACCAGCAAGAGTCTTTCGAGTTTTTTGCCCAGCAAATCAGTCCACCCGCTGCACCACCGGCAGCGGCGACCTCTACGGTCATGGTCTGCGTTGATCCCTCTGCCTCTGGGGCCAGCCGGTCCAGATTAAACCACGCTAGGAAGCCGAGGGCAGACACACACACCACCAAAAATACTCGTTTTTTCATTTCAGTCCTCATCAGGATCTCCTTTCTGTTCCGGGATTGGAACTTCTACTAAAACAGGACCGGTAGATCCGTGAGAGATCAATTCGATCCTATACATAATTTTAGAGATTTCCTTTTCCGTTATCACCGCGGCCCCACATTCAACTGGGTCTGGAACTCCCCTTCATCGGTCTCGAAGTCCGCCTCTGCAGCGGACATGAAATTCTCTATTCCCATTGCATCGAAGAGTTCGGCATCATCATCGAAAGCGTTAGGTCCGGAATTCGTTTCCCGGAGACGGTCCTTATGGAATTTCATTTCGTTGAACAGAGCCTGCTTCACCTTATCCCCGTAGCTGAGGTAGGTATCCTCCAGGATGACGTTCCGCAACTGACGCACCGCCTCTCGATGATCCTCCAGAGACATACGGTCGGAAGGATCCCCCGGGTCGGCGGGCTGGATTGCGGGTGTCTGAGTATCGTTGATCAACCGGTTCACCCGGGACTGGATTCGCATCTCCGGACTATCGGCTAACTCGATCCCCGGCGGGATCAGTCCCTGGATCTGGAGACTACGGAGGAACTCCCGATCGGTGAGCAATGCTCCCGGCTGCCCGTTCTCCCCCGGGATCTGTTTCAACTGCATGAGCATGTTGACCAGGGTATTCCGTCCGTTGGGCAGCAGCGGAATTGGTTTGATGATCACGTCTTTCGACCAGGGGCGTTGGTCTTTGGTGTAACGGAGCATCCTGCCGATGTTGGAGAAGGAGGAGACCTGGATCTGTTTATCCTCCGGCCATACTTCGTGGAGCAGATCCAACACCACCGGGTAGACCCTAGCCAGAGCACCGTAGATTCGATCGAGTACCGGGAGGATAATGGACTGAGCGTTCTGCTGCAGGAGTTGGTTCGCCGGGGCTCCCTCGTTTCTGCCCTCCGCCTGACCGAAGAGGATGTTGCTGCGGTATCCAGCGGCGTTGTCGGCAATGTCTCTGGATAGAGCGAAGAGAGCCGGAACGTCCCGGGAGACCCGGGTGGGAGGAACGGGAATGAGTGGAGGGGTCTTCTGTTCGTAGGATGCTATTTTGAAGGGCACGAACGGTCCCCGGTCCTGGGACTGGATGTTATCCTTATCGATCATGTCGGATTGATAAAGGTACAGACCCTGGTTGTACTTCGCCTGATGCTCCCAACGCGATGCCTGACGATTGGCCATGTGCTGTGGAGCAATGATCTCCTCACAGAATCCGTCCCCCCAGAAATCATCGGGGCGTTTCGTATACCACACCAACTCAACGGGGATCCTACCCTGGAACAGACCATTGGTGGCGTTGTAGCGGAAGAGTTTATCCTCCACCATGAATGCGTACTCACCTTTGGGAGTTCTCTCCGTAGGTTTCATGTAGATGTGACGGACCAACGCTCCCTTTATCCGAGAAGCCTCACCCATCGAGGCTCCGAACATGGGGAAGTCCAACGACATCCCGGAGAAGGTCCGACCCCCGAAGGAGGCCATGCGGCGGAAGTTCCGGGCGTCTGCCTTCGGACGCTTTCCCTCCTCTACCTGTTGGGCAATCATCCTCTCAGTAGCTTCGTCCTGCTGCTCCAACCACTGCTGAGGTTTGAAGTCCACGATCATCAGACCGTAGAGTTCCCGTTCATTCTTCGCGTCGAAGGGGATGGGGAAGATCTTCGAGGCCGGGATGTCGGACATCCGAACCTGTTGGGCGAATGAATCCACGAAGTAGTGATAACCCACCATTCCTTCGATGAGCAGATTCTGGTTCGCGGAGTCGAAGAATTCGTGAGCCCGGGACTCCTCGATCCAGTGAGTGAGCATGTTGTAGGAACGATCGGCCTTCCCGATGGAATCGATGTCCTGGGACGCTGGTTGGGTAGTGACTCCCAACGTGTTCGCGTTCAGACGACCGAGTTCCTGACGGAAGAGCGGTTTCATTATGGGGACTACGGTGTTGATCTGTCCCTGCTTCTGTTTCAGAGGACGGAAGATTCCTCCCCGGAGGGAGTAGTAATGAATCCCTCTCAGGATGGCCTTTACCTTCATCCAACTGATCGCGTGGAGTTTCCGGAGAACCATTCCGTTCTGATGCTGACGAATGTAATACTGGGCCATCTTCTCAGCAGAGAGGCGATCCTCTCTGGGCAGACCGGCGGGGCTGTCGATGTTGGGGATTCGACCGTCGTTTACGCCGAGGGGAATTGGTTCTGAGAGGATGGACATTATTTTCTTCGGAACCTTTTCATACTAGTAATACACTCCCTCGGAATCGTCATGGAGCAGGAAACGGTACCCTCTCCCATGTTCTGAACAACGGAGATACTGTCTTCCTCATCATCTCCAGGCAGAAGATAACCCACAGTCATTATCCTCAGAACTTTCTCTTTCTTCTCAGAAGACCTCCACCCATCGTTAGAACAGGCGTCTCGCCACAGAATCTCCAACGGCTCATCCTTCTTTCCTTTAGGAATTCTAACCATGCGATCCATCCCCTCCATAGACATCAATCTCATCCGGGTTGGCGAACACTTCCTCACGGGGTAGAGCGGAGATCGGAGGTTTCGGGGTCTCTCCCTCTATAGCTGCTCTAGCGGTCTTTCCTTCATCAGAGATCTGGTGCATCCGTTCGTCGCGGTGGATCCGGGCAATCATCTCCGATCTCCCGGAGATTGATTTCTCCATAATCCTCTCGAAGGTCTGTAGGATGTCCCTTCTCTCAGAGGCATCTCCCCGGATGCTGTTCCCGGCCATGCGGGAGACGCTGCGGAAGATCAGCAGCATAATCACTCCGAACCCGATGATGAGCAATAGAGCAAATGACAGTATGACATAGGTGTCCATTATTCTCCCTTCCTCATATACCGATCTAGACGATAGAACAGATACACATTCAGAACCAGCAGAGGGAGCAGGATAACACCTGAACCTAAGACGTAGGTGTCCATCAGGGTTTCACCGCCTCTTTAGAAAGACCGAACTCTTCTAAGATTTTCTGGGAACACCAGTAAAGGGAGTTAGAGCAGCAGTAAGGATCATTCCCATGATCGTATTTCTCCACGAACTTAGAGATTCTTCTCACCAGATCATCCGTTGATTGGACTAGATCTTCTCCTGTAGGAACAGTTTCCGCCATCACATATCCTCCCAGAATTCCAGTTCTCTCCTGGAGTCATCCACAGCAGCAACCAACTCTCTCTCCTTCTCCAGAGCCATCTCCTCGGTCCACATGGAGATCGGAAGACGCTCCTCCATCGGGAGACCGGCCTCTTCCCACCGCTGCAACTGAGCCTTCGTGGCATCCAGTTCCGGGGCCTCTTCCACAGGCTTCACATAATGACTGATGCGGATGACCATTTCCAGAGCATCCACCGCATCATCATGGCCACTGATGCCCTCATCAGTATACTCTCTGATCTGGGACTTTAACACATTCAGATAACCGGCATGGGGGTGAGTAACGCTGGTGTGCCTCTTCCCAGTACGGTCGGTGAACTCCCCGGTGTGCAGAACACGAATCATCTCACTGCCGAACAGAGGACGCATCGATAGAACCCGGGAGATCTTCCGCTTCCCGGAGTTCTCCACCCCTTCCTGGATGGGAAGGTCCCGGCCCTTCTTCTTTATACGATCCCGATGACGTTCCGCCATGCGGATGACATACACCTGATTAGCAGCCCTCTCCCAGGCCATCCGCTCCCCACCCCACAGCAGGAAGAGATTCATGGCCTCTTCCACCAACTGTTCTGAGAAACAGACTCTCACATAGGCGTCGAGAACGAACCGCACTCCACGAGGATCGATCCCCAGAGTGACGATGGCCCCGGGGTCACTATCAGCAGAGACTCCATCCCCGACATCCCCGGCGTGGAAGATACGGAGAGAGTCAACGAATTTCTTCCACTCCACTTCCTCCCCGGTCTTCAGATCCAGACAGTAATCCTCCCCTCCGTCGGCCCTCTTCCCCTCTAGATCTATTGGCCCCCGGTCTCCCCTACAGTGCATGTAACCGTGGGGACCAACCTCGTCGAAGTGGAAGGCAACCGAACCGGGAGAAACGGGGAGGCCCTGGAGTTCTGCCATCGCGGTTGCCGGGTCGATCTCCATGCGATGATCGAATCCACCAACGGAGAGACGTTGGGGCTGAATGGAATATCGCTCTCCCTTTTCATTCTCTTCGATGAATCTGAAACGGAGTTTCTGCCAGTCCTGGAACCTTTTATCCCGGATCACATGATCCTCAGACTCGTCTGTCTCTGACGTTCCCTCCAATGCCTGACACAGAGCACTGAGACCGTGGATCACCGTTCCAATCCAGACGATCTTCCCGCCCTGATGAAACATGCTGATGTAGACCTTAAACAGTTTCTCGAAGAACTTCCTACGCCAATCCCGACTGTAGGTGGTCTCATCATCTTCCGGATCATCAATGACCCCGTAGATCGGGCCTCTTCCCCGCTGAGAAGAGTTAATCGAATGAGCCAGGAGAGTAGACCGAGAACCCGGGAAATCCAGACGGGTGTTCTTCCATCGTTGGGAAGGATGGTTTCTCCGGGGCCACAGTTTTCCGTAGCCCCCGAAGTCCTGGTGGATGCGATCGTTGTTCTCAATCTGAACCTTTATCCCATCGACCTCCTCCTGGGTCCGTTCGGCGTTGACCTCAGAGAGCAGGAGGATAGAACCCGGGCGGGTGATGGCCATGAGTGGAAGCTGTTCCCGGATCAATGTGATGGTCTTTCCAACTCTCCGCGGAGCATGAAGAACCGTCTTCGCTGGGGATTCCAGCCCCAGAGGGGGAGACATTGTGGTGCGGACCATCGTGTATTTACACGTCGGGTCTTCGTAGTGGTAGACCCCGCGGTTGATCTCGGCGGGTTTATAGTACCACTCGCACCACAGGAAATGAGCCCGCACGAAGGCATCCGGGTCATTGCATAGAATATCCGGGCGGGAGGAATCGTACCAACCCTTCAGCGTCCTCATGCGGGCGGAGAGACGACCGGCCACAGTCAGATTCCGGTAGTTGGCGGGCAGACCGGCTCTGCTGAGGAATTCATCATGGGTCTTCCCGGTGAATTCCTTCTGCAGTTCATTTTCCAGTTTCGTCGCTGCTACCATCACTCTCCGTCCACTGCCTCCTCGATGGCTCCAGCCACTGCATCCAACGGAGCAGAGAAGACCCGGTCCTCTTTCGGGGTCTCGTCCCCACACATCGAATCCACTGTTTTCTCAATCACCCGGGCAGGGATGTTCAATATCCTCACCGGGAGGCTCAACAGTTTTCCGAACATGATTCTCTCCTTTTATTCTACAACCTCATAGAGTTTCTCGAACTCCTCTTTCGTCAGTACGATCAGATCACCCGCCGGTTTCGTGATGACCCAGTCGTTGTTGTTCACATGACGAAACCCCGCCAGGGTGTAGATCCCATGACGACCTTCGTGGATGAAAACTCCCGTGGGCCAGTCCGCCTCCTCATCTTCTGAGGAGAACTGAACAGCATCAATCTCCCTCTCATCAGGTTTCTTCCGAAATCTCATAACGCTCTCCTCTAGAGACCATCATCCTTTTCGCCAGCCCGAATCGCCATCTTCAGCTTCATCGCATCGAGTTCCTTCTGGGCACGGGACTTCCCGAAGAACATATTGTAGATAGGAATCAATGAGCCGAGTCCGAACATGCTCAGAAGCGAAGGGATCATCCCACCACCAAGGGAGTCGAGACTTCCAATAGAGGGACCTTCTACTGCAGCAACCTTCTCAGCAGCGAGAGCCTTTAGAGAAGCTGACATATCTTTATTCTGGGCCAGGATGACAGCGAAGACCGCTTCCAACTCCGGGGCTAGAGCGGTGTGCTGGTCGGTCATGGTCTGGACCGTGGCTTCCTGGAGGCCACTGCGGTGTTCGTTCTCCGACTCCGCCAGGGTCTTCACGTCGGAGACAGTGGGGTACATCATGCTGTCGCAACTCCACAGACAGACGGGCAGGACGGCAAAGAACCCGAGGAGCGTGAGGGACATTTTCTTATTCTGCATTTCAATTCTCCAGAGTTAGAGACAACCACACATCACAGATAGAAACAGATAAATCAACAGACAGAGAAACACCCACTCCCCGATACGGTTGATGAGGGTTCCTCTGGACATGGCAGTACATCATCATCATTTCATCATCACAGACCGAATGAACTCAGATCGATCCCTAGAACAGTCAGAAAAAACCAGGACAGCAGCAGGAAGAAAAAACTCTCGAAACTCATAGTCAGTCTCCTAATCATAGAGCCAGGGAAACAGGAAATGAGGAACATGGTTGGTCAACACATCATAGATTCTCTCCAGGAGTTCCATCATTTCTCCGGCGGGTTGGGCAGAGGTTCATCATATACTCGTTGCCATAACAATTGAATTAGACGATCCATGTGTCTAAACTGGGTTTCAACCTCGATCAGATTCTCCTCAATCGCCGTAAGTTTTGTTGCTGCTTTAGGATGCCCGTCAATGAGTTCATGCTCTCTTAGAGAAGCAATGGTTTCCTGACGCCGTTCCTCCGAACGATCATCATTCTTATGCACCATTTCCTGAAGAGTTTTTATCGCCTCTGTATGACGAATAGGATTATCCTCTCGGTCAATAGAAACGTGAACCTCTTTCTCCATTGCAGATAATCTCTGGTTAGTCAACCGTTCCAGAGTCTCCGTGCTGCTGTTCTGTCCCTGCCAAAGCATCCACCCAAAGGCAGCGAGGGTTACCACGGACATTACCGCCACAGCACCTTTTCCATTCATTTTCTTCTCCGGTGGGCAGTCACTCATTTCTTCTTCCTCTTCGTCTTATCCGCAGATGCGAATTCACACGCTACCTTCTTTGGTATCTTCACTTTCTTCCGGAACTTCGGACTGCGACACGCCGCTGCCATGAACTTCTTCTGTTTCTTCGTCTTCGATGGCATCTGCTTCCTCTCTATCTAGGGTCTGAGCCTGATAAACTTCTTCGGGAGATGGAACCCTCAGACTTTCCCTCTCCTTTCTCTCTAACTGCTCCGCGATGGTGGGGAAAGGAGGTTTCAGAATCTCTCTCTGTTCTTCAGGAGAAATCTCGGTGATCCCCCCCAGGTCAGAAACCTCTCCATCGAGGAGCGACAGTCCTTCCTCCTGCTCCCGGAGGTATTCACAGACAATGGTGTCCATGACATCCATCATCATCATCGTAGTCCGAGCATAATGATTCTTCACGGGGTTGTGAGAGGTAGGCTTCGGGATGCCGGGGATGCGGCCTTCCATGACAGCACGGAGAGAGGAGCAGCACAGATGAGGAGTTCTCTCAGTAACCACCTTCAGCATGAACGCCTTCATCTCCGCAGAGATCAGATTCATGCTGAAACCGAACATACGGGATAGGGCAACGCAGACGGAGTAGACCACAGACTCCGGATCAGAGTACCTCCCGGAGTATTCATCCGCCTGACCGTCAGGGACATCGAAGGGAACATAGATGGATCGGGAGGAACGGTAGGCCGAATACCTCTTCAGATCAGGAACCCACCTCTTCCTCTGTCTCTTCGGCTTCACGGAAATGGTTGCTGTACCCGAAGCGTTCTTCGTCTTCCCCTTCTTCACCGTTACTGTGGTTGGCATCGTCTCTCTCCTAATCAGTGAGCCATGTGGCAACGACCTTATTCACCGGGGAGGTCGAGCCCCCCGTCCCTCCCGCTGTCGTCGCAGCAGCGTAGAGATTGGTGGGGAACAGGATCCCTATCGAATCGAGAGAGCAGATACCGTCCTTCTTCCCCGCCGGGATCTTAATGCTCATGTTCGGGTGGGTGGTTCCTACAGTGGGGGAGGCGTCATAGAGATGGATCCAGGTGTCCGCGGAGTTCGCAGTGTTGTCGAACATCGCATCGAAGAGGACCGTTGCTCCACTACTGATGAGTTCAGCAGTGGCGTTGAGTTCCTGGTCCTCAACAACATTCGTTTCGATCTGTCCTATGATCGAGACCGCCATATCATTTCTCCCCCTGAAGGATCTTATTGAGCATCAGAATATCCTCTTCTGAATAGGGAGGAAAGATTTTTACTCCCTCATCATACCTCTGAATTACTCTCCAGGAAGAACCGTCTTCCCTCCTCGCCAGAAGAACTTTAGTCTGAACCGATTCATCGAAAACAGACATATCATTCTCCCGGTTATGGAATCAGAACTACGAAAGTCAACACACTGCTGCCGTCCGCCTGGGCGTCGTCCCCATCCGGATCAGTAGAGATACCGAAGGACAGACCCTTCGTGATCGGGAGCCCTCCGCTAGAAGGGTTGATCAGGAATTTACTCTTCCCGTCATTCGATGTCTTATCCCGGGCCAGGAGTTTCACGTCCTCCGCTGTCCCCGAAGCAGACATGGTGGGGTCCAGGTCATCGTAGATGTGGATGTAATGATCCACCGTCCCGGTCTCAGCATTCAGGTAATCAACCGAGAGCAGGGTACATGGACCGTGGGCAATGTCCTTCTGTACCGTTCTGTCAGTGACCGTCTGGGTGATGATCTTTCGTTCCGGAATTCCGTGGGTACTGTTAGGCATGATCAGTCCTCATCGAAGTCTTCGGATTCTTCGTATACCTCTCCGGCATCCTCCAGCCGGAACCCCGAGGTGTACCACAGATACTTCCCCAGAGGAACCACACAGTTGCATCCGGAGAGGAACCCTTTAATCCATCTCCTGTAGACAGATCTTTCAGGAGACCCGAGAGGAACAGACTCCCTCCGGATCTTCTCCAACATCTCTGCGTATTGAGAAGTGGTGAACTCCCCACCATTCTCCACACCAAGATTGGTCAGAACTTCCATCAACTCAACGCACTGAGACTCTGTCACCCGTCACTCCCCGTTCCTCTCAGAATCCCAGTGGGTCCGGGGAGTGTTTCTGTTCCTTCAACAGCAGGATCGAAGATGTCCTTCTGCGAAGTTCGGTCCTCCATGGGAATAATGAAATCCCTCAGTTCCTGGAGGATCTCCAACTTCACCTTCGGTGCCTTCCCCGTTTCAATCTCATCATAGATCTCCGACAACCGCTGAACATACCACTTCACGGCGTCAGAGAGATCCTGTTCTTCCAGCAGCAACAGAATCCCTCCGATGGATTCCTTCTCTACTACGTTCGGAATCAATTCCGAACGGTCCCTATCGACCTTCGATCGATCGGCTGCCTTCTTTGGTTTCCGTTTCGGTTTCCGTTTCGGTTTATCAGAGGGACTCATAATCTCTCCATGATACCACCCAGTCCAGTTCCGTCGTGGTCACTACTCCTGCCAGCTTTATCTCCAATGAATCCACGGATGTCAACACCACCGAATCGTTGAAGACGTCAGACACCAGTGTACCGAGACTCTTCCGATGGAAAACCCTCTCCGCTGATCCATTGTCCTTCTGCAGCAGGATAACCGCTGTGGCACTATCCACATTATAAACCAGGATCGACTCTACTCGACGAAGAAAACCCGTTGCCGGGGCAGCAACCATCTCCACCGCTGTCGTCCCGTTCGTTACTCCATCCGCCCCCCCGAAGTTATGACCTGTCTGGGAACGAATCTCCTCTAACACCTGGATCAGTGCCTGATGATTATGCAGGACAGAGAGAT
>SDBT01020413.1_pt1 | contig 10360 bp, 9 predicted proteins | sample 2277101 | NCBI WGS metagenome assembly SDBT01 (sample SAMN10404973, study PRJNA504765) | marine sediment metagenome | isolation source: marine sediment core GS10_PC15, 103 cmbsf | place: Arctic Ocean: Southern Knipovich Ridge | collected 2010
AAGTGTTGATATGCTTGAAGAGCTTAATATCAAAACTCATAAGATAGCTTCTTTTGAACTGGTAGATTTGCCTTTGATTGAATATGTCGCAAAAACCAAAAAGCCGCTTATTATGTCCACCGGCATGGCCAATGTCTGCGAAATCCATGATGCCGTTTGTGTTGCCAGAAAGAATGGCGCAACAGATATTACATTATTAAAATGTATATCCAGCTACCCGGCTGAACCTGAAGGTATGAATCTGGTAACGATACCACATATGAAAGCTCTCTTTGATTGCCCAGTTGGGTTCTCTGATCATAGTTTAGGAATAGGAGCTTCTGTCTGTGCGGTAACATTGGGAGCTACTGTGATCGAGAAACACTTTGTTTTATCAAGAGAAGAAGAAACACCTGACAGTTTCTTTTCTATTGTCCCGGCAGAGCTGAAAATGCTTGTCGAGAATGTAAGAGTCGTTGAGAAAGCTATTGGCAGGGTCTGGTATGGGCCCAATCAGCAGGAAGAAAAAAACAAGACCTTCAGGCGATCTTTATTTGTAGTTGAGGATGTCAAAGCCGGCGACAAATTCACCACAAGGAACATCAGATGTATCAGGCCTGGCTATGGATTAAGCCCAAAATACCTGCTGAAAATTCTCGGAAGAACCGCCAAAACGAATATAAAAAGGGGAACAGCTCTCAGATGGGAATTGATATACTAAATGCGTTCGCCAAAAAACTTTATCCGGCATCAAATCACTTTTTGAATCAAGACGCAGACCGAAGTCGCCAGGAGATCTATATCACACACAGTTGGATAGTTCGCCTGTACTTGTCTGAGGACTTTTTCGTCAAATCGTTTGAGACCATCGCGACTTATCCATGGAAGAATAGACACCGTTTTAAAGCCGGCCAGTTGAAGGTATGAGTTCAGGTCTGCAAGACTCATCCTGTTGAGGCTATGTTCGTAAAATTCTATGGCCATCTTTTCTTCTTCAGGCCGAAACTGTTTGATGTAATTCTTGAAATCGGTAGCTGACAATCTACAATGGCCGTAAAGACAATCAAGTGTGCACAAACTATGTCCACCAGTGTGGGAGAAGAAGGGATTGTATTCGTGAAAGCAGAACCCACCGTTCTTAAGAGCCCGAAACATCCGCTTGAATGCACGCTCAGGATTTTCTATGTGCTCCAATGTCTGCCAGCTTACAATCGCGTCAAATTCATCCCGCGAACTTAGCTTCTCAATACTGATATCATCAAAACTCACCCGTGAGGCAAACTCCTGCGAAAAGTATCCGCTGACACCGCGGCGAAGCTCACCAAGCAAATTAGACTGAAATGTCATGCTATCAGCACTCACATGCATATCCACGGCCTGGCGGACTCCGTACTCCGGAATATCAATACCATGGACTGCTGCTGCTCATTTTTTATATAAATCAAATAACTCATAACTGATTTTGACCCATTGTCAAATCTCGCACAGGCTTGGTGATGATGCAACGTGTCGCATAAAATCTAATATCTTCATCAGACATTTCTTTGAATCTTCCCTTCAGATGTTTATGAAAACCGGCCGGCACAGGAACATAATTCTTATTACCCTCGAAATGTAGAATCTCAAAACCGGCTTGCTCCATACATTCTCTTATTTCACTATAACGCAGACGATTGCATACACCATCCGACCAGTCATCATCTTCAGCAAGAAACGACCAGTAATGATATTTGTCGGGATTTGCATAATACCTGTGGTCCGCCAAATCTATACTGTGGAACGCTATTGCGCCCGGCGACATCATCCTTTTGATTTCCGACAACGCTTTCGGGAAATCCAAAAAATGTTCTAACACAGCTCTTGACGACATAAAGTCTATTGAATTGCTCCGAATACTACTTGTATAAATATCATCGACCACGTGTTCGATTGGCAAGCCAGCTATTCCCGTTTTCAAGTCACCTTCCTTCAGAGCAGGGATATTGAACCTATATATATTGTTGAGGAAATCCTGACAGCTTATGCTGGAAAAACGCCAGCTATCCGGATCAGCCGCGCAATTGGCGAGAAGATCATATAAGGCCTCGGCGGCTCTTTGTTCGTCCGTTTCTCCCGCATCGAAGGCAATTGTTCTGGCCGCACCGTTTAGAAACATAACCGCACAAGTTCCATAAGGATGATGACTACCGCAACCGAGATCCATGTACGTTTTCCCAATCATTGACCCGTAACGTCGAAGGTTGTAAAAAGCCTCTTTTGATACTTGGCTAACCCTGTTGGGGCCGTACCTCCATTTAATTTTCCACTTTGGCCAATGATATAACTTTCTCCTGATTTCAGTAAACATCCTGTCAGCGAGGGACAAATCCTTCTTCTCAAGACTCCTGGAAAGTATTTGTGCTGTGAGGGACAAATTGCCCCTGACAGTCTCGGCAAATAACTCCTCAGTCAGTACAAATTCTTTTGGCTTCGTTTCTACGCCTATCATAAAATCACCATGCCGATTTGGCTTTAGCGGGAATAACAACTGCAATCATTGCAAGCCTCTATACCTATAGACCTTTTCCACTGTAATTTCCGCTATCCTGGACACAGCCCCCCCCTGAGGGCTTCAATATCCGCACCATCAGCTGCTCTTTACATGCCTATTCACAGCAAAAAGTAGCAACAAGTGTGCCAGGTGCGGGTTGAAAGGCAATTCCGGCTGGAAATGGCGTTTTTGAGGCAAAAACGGCGGTATTGGGTGGATTGTGGGGCTTGGAAATTATGTGAAGTGTAAGTATTCCATACGGCCTGACAGAATCGGCATCGTCCGGCCGGTAGGGTAGCTGGGTGAACCGTGCTTTATAAAAATCCCGGATTCATCTCAAGAAACTCATTGCTGAACTGCATCTGCGAACCGTACATGGCATAGGATGGCGGCTCTGATTGACACTGCCTGCGATATTCATGGGCCCGGCGCTGCAAGTCCTTTATACACTCGTATCTCCGTCTGGTTTGTTCATCCAGAGGGTACTTGTCGCGTAATCTCAGCAACATCTCCATAACAGCACGCAGAATTTCGTGGGGAGTATTGTCATGCAACTCAATACCATTACGTTCAAAATCATCACTTCGATGGGTATCCAGAAATGAAGACAGTATCTCCTCATATCGCAAATACCTTTGCAGATGACGAGAAAAATATTTCTTGGGAACGAAAAGGTTTTGGCGCAAGCCCCAGTCAGCGGCAAGTATAGGACTGTTGACCAATAATATCGGAACGCCGAATCCACGTGCAATCGAAAACGGGCCGGCTTGTGAACCCATGTGAAACGTAGCTGTCGCAATGAAATAAGGATCAACCATATCACTATATGCCTCGTGAAAAGGGGCATCTACAACCTGGGGCGAGATGGAAGGTTCAATAGAACGGTCGTCCTGAGCACATCACCATAACTCGTTACATTGCTTATTTCCGGGTCTAAAGTCTCGGAATATCCGACTTTAATTATCAATACTTTTTGTCTCTTCGAACCCATAGACTATCCCTTGGTCCAAACAATCATCAGAAAAGCGAGGTTTTCAACATGCAACATTTCCAAATGAGTCAAACTCATAGACTTTTCACCGCAGGTTCCCGCTCTACAGCCGAAGCTGCTCTATCAATATCACATATCTCAATACTGGTATGGCCCTGCTGCTGAAACCGGTTTGTGGTGATTTTGACGTCACACGGATTACATCGACCGTACGAATCGCACGGCCTGAAAATATCAAGCTCCTTGGTGCTGAAGGACTCATCCAGAATATGTGCGATTGGCTTACGCGCGTTATACAGGTCAGCGTGACACCTGAACACATATCCTGCCGGGTCAACGATTAACTCGCTGGTTCGGCACCGGCACTTCCTTACTTCATCGCCCTCAATCGAGCCTGCATACTTAAACGTGCCGTACAGCGTTCCATTCCACTCGCCAAGGAACTGCTTAAATCTAAAATCAATACCCTCCTGCTCGCAGCGCTCTTTCGCGGCGAGGACCTCTTTATAAATATTGCGGTCGGGATGCTCTATACCATAGATGCCAACAGTGAAACCGGCGTCCTGGAGACAATGCGTCTTATTTATCAGGTCATCAATGTCATTCTGGCCCGGATGGAAACTGACGCGAATAGGTGCATACGCCGCTTGGCGCGTGAATCGCCAAACCGGAACATTCTGTATGAACTGGTCAACGTCAAACATCATGTTCGTCAGCAAATCCATCTTTATTTCTTTCTTCACGTTGTTCACGATAGTATAAAAGCCCTCATGCAATGTCGGCTCACCGCCCTGCAGGGTCAACGGCAAATCATCGCGCAGGACCAATCGGTTTGCCGCATCGACCCATTCATCAGGAGTCATTTTTCCCCTTTTCGCCTGCTTAGAGCGGCTGGAGCCCTCGTGCAGATTGATACACCACGGGCATTTCAAATTGCAGGCTAACGTCAGAAAGTACGCAACGTAATTATGTCGCTGACCCATCGTTACAGGGTTCATAGTCTCCTCAGACTATAATACAAATCATACAGGTTAGTTAAGGGGGTCAGGTACATTTTTCAAACCCGGTAGGATGGGCGACTTGCTTGCCCCGAGCCTGTCGAAGGGCTTGCCTGTGCGGTCGATACTTGTTGAAGAAAATGTTAATTCTCACCGTGTTCTTTAAACCGGCCATACGGAATCCTGCCCACGGCTTTTTCCGGCGGTAAAGGTTTTTCTTCATCCAGGTCAAGACACTTCACAACGCCTTTTTCCACCTCCTTGTATCGATATCCGCTTTCAGCACAAATCATGATGCCTTCAGAATCCGGTTTGGGCAAACGAATACCATGCCTGCTCATCCATCCGGCCTGCCTGGCGGGTGCGCCTATCATAAGTGCATAATCAGGAACATCTTTGGCCACGACGGCACCTGCCCCGATAAAGCTATATCTGCCCAACTCAATGCCACAGATAATTGTAGCATTAGCCCCCACCGTTGCTCCGCGGTGTAAGACCGTCTTTTCGTAGAGACCGTGCCTGCTGACCTGGGACCTGGGATTCGTAATGTTCGTTAGAACGCAGGAAGGGCCAAGGAACACGTCATCTTCAACAATCACGCCGGTATAAAGTGAAACATTATTCTGTATCTTGACGTTATTGCCTACGACCACGCCGCCGTCAATGTTGACATTCTGACCAATGTTGCAGTTGACGCCGATTTTTGCATTCTTCATCACGTGCGAAAAATGCCAGATTTTGGTGCCCTCGCCGATTTCGCAGGGCTGATCAACATACGCCGATTCATGAATAAAGTATTTTGTAGATTCAGACATCAAAATTCCCCTGTATTAATCCGGCCCCGACATACGTGCTGAAACACCCAATCATGGACCTATCCAGACTCCGTCCCTGTCGGTTGCTTCAAAGCCTGACCTGCTTTGAGTTCTAATCGCCCTCCAAAATATTATTTGCAACCGTGTTAAAAAAACTTCTGCTCTTCGCGGGCTAACAGCATTTATTCCGGCCGTTCCCGCATACAAATATCACCCTTCAGACTACTTGCCTGCCGCGACCACAATCACAGATTATCGCCGTACACGCCAAGAGCCTTTATGCCCTTGCGAATCTGCTGCAGCTTCTCAGCCACCTCCTGCCTTTCAGATGCGAGGATGAGGCATATATCTTTATACAGCTTTTTGATTCGCCAACGCTCATCCGCATAATCGGGCCTCTCAAGTATCTTTTCCCTGCCGATAGTCGCCGCCATATCGTTGGCTTCCTCAGCAAGCAACATCGCACCATCCAGATCGTAGTTCCTGACCCTCTCTAACTGCCTCGTCAGGATATTCTCAAGGTAGTCAACCATCTGCCTAAAGCTGTTCTCTGCAAGCGATTTGTTATCAACCGTATCCAATACCTGTTCCTCATTCATAATATTCAGCTCCTGCATTCTTGTGCCAATGTGTGTTCGGCCTCCTCCAATAAATTCGCCGCGTCCGTATTGTCCGCATCCAAAGCCAGAATATCCAAAAGCAACTGCCTGGCCTTCTGCGGCTGCTTGTCTTTCAATTGCAATGTCGCCAGACAAAACATGACCGTTATATCACCCGGATGCTCATCCAGATAAACCTCGAGATAATAAATCACCTTCGAAAACGACCCCATCGCACAGGATGATTGAAACAAACCTAAAAGCGAGGTCAGGTTGTCGCTGTCTAACTCAAGGCTTTTCAGATACAGGTCAAACGCCTCGGAGGCGTTTGACCTCTGCTGACAAATCATCGCCAGACCGCAATACGCCTTGCTGCACTCTGGGTCCAGCCGCCGCGCCACCTTAAACGCCGTCTCGGCGTCTTCCAGCTCGCCGGCCTGCATCGCTATTACGCCGAAACCGATATAAGGCCCCGCTTCATCGGGCGCCAGCGCTGCCGCCTTGTCATAACACTCGCGAGCCTTTTCATATTCACCGACTGACGTGTAGCAATCACCGAGTTCCCTCAGAACGTCGTAATGCTGTGTCCAGCCGGCCTCCGGTATCTTTGTCTGTTTTACAATGTCCATGCTAATTCACTTCCCTCAAGTATCTGCTTGGCTTTTTCCAATAAATCCACTGCACCCCAAATATCCTCCTTCTTACGCCGCGCACGCGATTCCATCAAAAGCGTCGATACGGTCGGTCTTTTACTGTTGACCTCGCCGACCGTTTCCACCGCCTCGTCGTATCGCCCCGAATGATATAAGGCATTGGCCCATCTGGTTTTCATCCATAGTTCATTCTGATAATTTTCCGACAAATATTCGAAAACCTCCGCTGCACGCGCCCAGTTGCCTTGTTTTTCGATCTCTTCGGCACCGGTCATCAAATTGTCAAACTGAAGAGGATATTCCTCGACCGCCGGCTTCCTGAGCCTTATGCCCGCCGCCGCCACCGACTCAGCTAACGGCAAATGACCGCCCAATCTGCGGGCACGTCTCAACTGCTCGCGCCGAAATACCGCCGCCCAACACTGTCTGCTCGAAGCCGGCAACTCAAACGCCTGGTTCGGGTCCGGACAGTTCATCAGCGGCCACAGCGCACTTTCAATCCACGGCATATCTTCACGGCCTATCTCAAAATCTCTCGGTACTATCGCCACATAATCACCTTCGCAGCACGACAGCGCCGCATCAAACCTCTCAGTCTCACCGGCCCCCGCACTTACAGGCACGCCCATAATATTTGGAACTACAGTCCTGAGTCTGTTCAAATCCTCCTGCGGTAACGGTAGATATATCTGGCAGGGATAAAAAGTGTGCGACCATATATCACGAAGCATCTCCTCAGTTGCCTCATCAAGACGCTCAGCCAAAAGTATGATCGACATATCCTCCACCTTCGGCCACGGCTTCGGCGGCCTTGTGCTGCGTATCGTCAACAGATTCCTGATGAAGTCGTTCGTATCCTCGCGCCGCTTCACCGATATCCTGTCGCAATCACCCTGGGGCGTCGAATAGCTCGTCTGCGACTCGTCAACAGGCACTGGTGCATAAAACTCACCCGTAATCTTGGGTACGTGCAAAAAATCCGTGTAAAACACAAGTTTGCGCGTCAGGTCCCAGTCCATTAATACGTTAAGTTCCTCGTTGTACCCCCCTGCCCTTTCCAGCAGCTCCCGCTCATGCATCAAGCTGACGTGCAGTGTATGATTAAAACGGAGCATCGTCATCCGACTAAAATCCCTGCTTATCTCCACATTCTTGCTAAGGACCACACGTCGGCCGTCCTCGGTAACACGGCAATTGACCTTGTACAAATCGGTGTAGGCGACTCCATACTGCCCCTGCCCTTCGAGCGCATCGACAAGGACATCTAAGTGGTTCGGGTAGTAAATATCATCGTCGCCAAGATAGGTAACATACTCACCCTTTGCCCGAGCAAATGCCTCGTTGAATGAATACCCCAAGCCGCGGTTCTGGTCTCTGTCGATGAAGATAAGCCGATCATCGCCAAACTCTCCCGCGATATCTCCAACCGGTGTCCCTCCGTCGCGAACCAATATGATCTCGAAGTTTGAATATGTCTGATGCAGAATGCTCTCAACAGCTTCCCGAACATACCCAGGCCGATTGTAAGTCGATATCAACACGCTCACCAGAGGTCCTCTGCTTTGTCGATTGTCACCTGTCATTGTAACGGGCTTCCTTTGCCGTCGGTCAGAATCCGGCACCTGTTCTTCAAGACGTCAGCTCATCGAATTAATGGCATCTGACCCAGCCGTTTGCCCCCTTCATTTCGCCTGGAGCCTAACTCACAAAAGGGACCTGATTGACCTTTACGCGTTTGAGCTGACTTTCAGCTCTGCCGGAATTGTCGGAAAACTCAGAGGCCATCTGGCTAATCTTTTTATCCTTAACGCACGCCTCAAGAGATCCGTATCCCATCTGATTCAAATCCGCACCTTGGGCACCAGCGGTATCCCAGCCTGCCTGCGTTGGCAAAGTACCGTTTTCATCCGCAGCTCGAGCCAGGGCACGTGAAACCCGCACGGCCTCTGCGGCCACCTCATTTATCGAGCCAATCCCGCCACCTACCGACCGAGGCGCTGGGGCTGAAGGCATCTGATTCAGGGAACCGCTGCCCCCAAAACCCGAAGCCACATGTTCCCCTTTAGCCGAAGCTGGTGGTTCGATTGTGATATTGAGTCGGCCGGGCTTGATCGGTACTATGGGAATCGCCGCCACAGGCAACCGCTCCATCGGCGGTGCTACCTGCCTTGACACCGGTTCCGGTTGGCCGGCAGTACTAACGCCGGACGGCTCCCGCCATTGATTCGCATCATCCCCAACAACTCCGAAACCACTCAACTGGGGCTGCTGCTTTTGGAGCACACGCTTTTGCTCAGCTATGTCTTTCTCGATACGTACCAGAACTTCATTAATCTCCTTCATCCGTGCTTTTCGGCTGTGCTTGCGGTCGGCAATCGCGCTATAACTTGCCGGCTCATACGCCTCCGAGAGAATCTGCCTGCAGAAATCTTCCGCCAGGTCAAACAGAAACTCTGCAGACAGAATCTCATCGGCTCCCGGGAAGTTATGCACCACCGGCTTCAACCCACAGGCCATACCCTCCAAAACGCCTAACAAGCCACCCTGCCCTATGCCCGTCGCAACAATGTAATGCTTGTCCCTCAACCACGGGCGTATGTTCTTGACTTCGCCGTCGAAGAACACAACGCTCGAAAGACCCAACACCTCAATCATATACTTGACGTACTGCTCAACCGACTTGTCCTCAAATTCTCCCGCAAAGTACAATCTGTAATCCCCATCAAGGTAGTGCAGCTTCTGCATGCACTGCAGCAGGAACATCGGATTGCTTTTCGCACTCAAATCACCCACGCAGGCGATTCTCTTGCCGCGCTGCTTGAAGTCAAACCCGGACTGTTCGACATCCACACCACGCTCTATCGTCACCACGCGCGTACGCTTCTCGATATCGGCGACTTTATCGATAAGGGCCTCTTTTACAAAAGGATTGCCCGGCGCAATCAGCGCACCGACGTTCTCCCACTTTACCTGCTGGACGTACTCGTCATACACATCATCTGCATCCAGCCTAACAATCATCTCACAAGTCTTCGGCTGCCACGACGCCTCAACCGCCAACTCACCGCAGCCCTCAAACCAGGCAATATCGCACCATTGCATAATCGGCCTTATCTGTTCAAACGACTTGGCCACGTGCAATTCAGCTGTGAATCTCTGCTTAACAAAGTCAAAGACAGGCTCTACCGACTGGTTGTTGGGCTTCGAGAAAAAACCCACCTTCGGCCTCTTCGTACGAACTACCTCTATCATGGGCTGCAGAATTTCCTGGCCGGGTGATAGCTCAAGTGAACGAAGCAGCGCCTCGACGGCACTGCCGTAGTAATCCTGCTGCAAAAATGCGTTCGCCGTCCTGTTGATAAGGTCCGCGGTAAGAATCTCCAGCCCCTCCATCCCGTCAAAAAGTTTCGCCGCAAAGCCCGGACATCCACCATCGAGGTAAGCTTCAGCGAGATTCCAGTAAATCTCCGCCGATTCGCCACACAGGCCTTTAGCCTTCTCGAAATGCTCTATCGCCTCATCCACCCTGCCAAGGCAATAAAGTATCGCACCGGCGTCATTCCAGGCCTGTCCGTCATTCGGATTGGCCTTAAGATGCTGTTCGATGCAACGCAATGCCTGTTCATGCTGGCCCGCCTCGGCCAACTCCACAGCTCGCTCATAGACACCTGATTTCGACTCTGTCGCCATTTTTATCTCCTGTTCACATAGATACAGACAGCCTGCACGCAGTTCATAATAGGTCTCAGCAAATCCCGTGCCTGCTGCTCCAGAGGGGGTATATTTGCGATTTGG